>Ga0209396_1005039_pt1 | contig 12647 bp, 13 predicted proteins | sample GOMGulsemesocosm_6_FD_184638 | JGI IMG/M metagenome (GOLD analysis project Ga0209396, IMG submission 184638) | Methane-oxidizing microbial communities from mesocosms in the Gulf of Mexico - GOM8C Gulf of Mexico (SPAdes) (version 2) | ecosystem: Environmental > Aquatic > Marine > Cold seeps...
GCTTGGCCTTGATTGCGAATTTGTTGTGACACAGCCTCAGTTAAGGTCGATTTACCTTCAGTTGAGGAGTCAGGACGTTTTGCTTCAATCACTACCCAAGGTAAGCCATTTACAAAACAAACAATATCAGGGATGCGATTCCCCGTACCTTCTGAATTTTGTACAACCATTTCTTCAGTAAAATGAAAGTGGTTATTAGCAGTATTTTGCCAATCAATTAGCTGAATTGTAGGCGAAGCTTTCTTGCCATCAATAAACTCTGTAACACCCACGCCATACGTTAAAGCGTTATAGAGTTTTTCATTAGCTCCTTTTAACCCCTCATTCATGGCAGGGTTTAACTCATGCATTATCTTATCTATAGCCGCATCAGAGAGTTTGTGATCTTTACCTGCAAACGGGAATGTCTGTTTACTTAAAAAGTCTCGCATCACAGGTAGCAGCATAACCTGACTTGTGGACTTACCCGATATTGAATTCCCCCTAAGTTGCTCACAAGCACTAGGAGGGATAAACGAATATCCGAGCTTTGTTAGCAGGGTTAATGCGGGTATTTTGGAACTAAACTCTTCTTTGAAATTTGCTATATTGTTACTCACTTAACCCCCTCCACCCTTGATAACGGCTAGCTTACATACAAAATCAGCTATCTCAAAAAAGTTAATGATAAATAAAGTTGAAGTAACAACAATGAAAATAGAGAACGAAAGCGGAATTTTATCCCTTAAAAATCGAAAGTTTTTTTGTTCATCGATCCATTCTATTTGATGTTGCCAAAAAAACTTATAGTGTGCATACCAATCACTTAAAAGGATTTGCTTACTAACACAGTTTTGGTAATACTCATCCTCTATCGTCTTAAGCTCTGTTTCATATTGCGTCAGCTCGCCAGTTTGATCACTTTTTACTTTGCTATAAAGTTTCTTTAATTGGTTAAATAACTGGGTTAATTTGCTCCCACTTTGATCGTATTTTTCTTTATTACCATCATAAAAAGAAATATATAAACCAATAATCCCTAACACGACAAAGGTAGCCGATAATAACTTCGTTGAAAGGCCATCAAAAGCTAGGGCGTATACGCCAAATGCTAATGATGAAAAACTAATTAAACCAGGGGTCTTAGCAACAATGTCGTAGGTTGCAAAATGTTTTTTTGCACCAAACCCAACGTTATATCCTGTTTCAGCTATGTGCTTTAATAAATCATTTTTATCCATAATTTCCTCACTGAATTGGTACATCAATTCTATCTTTGGCTACAACCACACCGTTCTGAATAGCGAAACATTCAACTATATGTTCGCCTTGAAAGGAAGTTGTTTCTCTTCTTTTTCTAAAACCATCATCTCGAAAAATTTGTCCACGGATAGAATCTTTTCGCTCAGCCTCTGCGCCACGATTCAGCACTTTCCATTTTATGACGTATTCACCAGGAACCGTTATTATGTCAACAGAAAAGTCTAACCTTTTGTTGGCGAGTAAAGGTATTCTCTTTGCTAGCATTTGAGTTAGAAAGTTGGCCCTAAAGCCATCTTGCGATACTTCACACTCTATTTTAAGAGAGTATCGAATATCTATGGGGTATAAATCTTCAATAAACTGCTCTGTGTTAGTAAATGCCCTGAGCGACTTGCTCTCTTGTACTGTTGTAACGGCTGCTGGAAAGTTTCTACCAAAGACTTTTTTCCACTTTTTATTCGCTGAATCTTTTTCCCCTGATTTTATGGCATCTAAACACAGGTCATAAGCATCTTGAGCCGCACTTTGGAATTTTTCTTTAACTTTCACTTGTTGGCGACTGCCTAACGCAAGGTAGTAGTCCTTGTTAGGTTCATCAGCTAAGTATTTAAAGAAGTCTCGACACATCCAATCGTAATAGTAATAACTCTTATCATCATAATCAGTCGTTGAATTTAAAAAGTTATGGGCAAGAGTATCTATTAATAAGCCCCCCATACCTACACCATGCTTGTTTTTCCATGCTCTTGCCATTTTACAAAGCTTACGTAGATTCTTGTTTTTTTGATCTACGAAATCTTTCATCGCATCAATTTCTTCACGGGGCTTGGTGATCTTCCAGCTACCGCCATTGTAGGTATCAGGATACTTGAAACTGCGGTCATCTTGCTCAAAAACTGGCTGCACTTCGACCATAAAATTAGTGTAAATAACCTGCACTACCAAGCGATCAACCTTAACTTCAGTATTTGGATATCTCGCTTTTATGGCGTCTTTGGTATCTTTTAAAAGTTTAGATTGATCGTTTTTATAATCATCCCATTTAGTGCTTGGCATGATGTACAGCATGTCCAAATCAGAAATGCCCTTGATACCAGTCCAACGGCCATACGAGCCAACTTGCAGTGTATTAGCTGTCTTAGATTCAGTATCCCTGAATTTTTTATTCAAAGAACTTGTGATCTCGCCATACCTTAAGCTAATGGTGGTAGCATTATCGATATTTAGATTGCTGAGAAAATCTTTAAACATTTCTGATATTGTCATAAGTATCCTTACTTTTTATCTTTTGGTGGGTGCGGATCATTACCATAGCTGTTGCCAGCTCTGATCTTGCCGTCACAACCATGTACCTTCGTGTCTGATTGCTGGTTTCTTGCAATATCTTCGGCAATAGCGATGGCTTCTTTTTGAGTGCCAGTCACTTTCGTTGCTTTGCTGTTGCCAGCACCTTTAACAGCCCAGCCATCAGGATGCTTTACCACATGTTGGTTCTTGCCTCTTGTCGTTTTGTTATTCGTCATCACGCGACCTCCATTTCTTTAACTTTCACTCTGCGTTTCCCTGTCAATAACTGCTGCATCAGTGCTTTCTTCTCTTGTTTTAAGTCAGCAAGTTGTTGCTTTAACAGTTCGATCTCCTTATCAGCATTGGTTAGCACAGAAGTAATCTTTTTCTGTTCTTTGATAGCAGGAAACCGAACAGAGATTTTTTCGCAGACCGCCTTATTAATTTTAGGTTGAGCAGAACCAGAGTTATATTTTTTATAATCAAGGCTTTCTAAGTACATACACAAAAAATAAGTATCTTTATCTTCATTAGCCTTCATCACATGAGCATGGTTGTTGATCCAAGATTTCCCAGAAATAGTGAATACATGTGGTAAAGCTCTAGAAAGAATGTTTTCACCGTCTTCACCTAAAAGAATTAATTCATCATCAAATAAGTAATCATTTACGTAATCTATGACACCAGTTGCACCATAGTAGGGGTACTCACCTTGAATATCAGCTCTATCTTCTTTCTTGATAGGTTTTCGTATGCCATTTAAAAAAGTCACGCACTTTTTAAGTGGAGCAGTTTCCCAATCCCCATCAAACGGTTTTCCTGAATCATCAAAGAGGCGTTTTTCTCCTGTGAGCAGTTGTTGCATTAGGGCTTTTTTCTGCTGTTTACTGTTGTCTATTAAGCGCTCTGTGGTGCTAATTGCTTTATCCCAAGTTCCAAGGATATGAGCGATTTTTCGTTGCTCTGAGAGTGGTGGGATATCAACTTTTATATTCAGAACATCTGGTTTAGTTATGTTTTTCATGCTGCCACTAGTTCCGGTGGCTGTAGCACTCAATGCATATCTTGTATGGCTTGAGGAAAACCAGTAACCCAACCAACGCATATGTACAGATTTGCATTTCGGTTTAGCTTGCCAAAGTCTATCTGGAAGAAATGTATTTTCTATACTTTTTTCAATATAACCATTTGCACCAACTAAAACAGGGGTATTCATTCGACTAATTATTATCGTATTTGCAAGCACAGGCTCTTTTAACCGACTTACTTCTATGCACTGAACTACAGATTTTGTTTTTGTGGAATCAAATATACCTTTCGATACGCTGCTTGTTTTAAGTATTTTAAAATCAGCTAAAGTGTTGCCGTCATCTTCTGAATTAACTGAAACTCCAGCGTCTAATGATTCAACTAAGTCTTTTACTCTACCTTCACTCCATCCACTAGGCACCATAACTTAACTCCTTTAAGTAATCAGCCATTTCAGCTTCTAGTGTTTCTAATTCGCTTTTAAGTTGTACACGCTCAGTGCGCACAGCAACTAAATCAACCTCAGCTTCTTCTTCGAAAGTATCAACATAACGTGGAATATTAAGGTTGAAGTCGTTTTCTTTAATCTCATCAAAAGTTGCTAGGTAAGAGTATTTATCAGTTGTCTCTCGCTCTTTATAAGTGTCGATGATTTTTTGAATGTTATCGGTTGTTAACTGGTTTTGGTTTTTGCCTGATTTATATTCACGGCTAGCATCAATGAATAAAACCTTGTTATCAGTCTTATGTTTTTTAAACAGTAAAATAGCAGCAGGAATACCCGTACCAAAAAATAATTTTTCAGGTAGTCCGATCACTGTATCAAGCAGGTTCTCTTCAATCAGTTGTTGGCGAATCTTACCCTCAGACGATGCACGGAATAGCACACCGTGTGGCACAACAACGCCCATACGACCTGATTCAGGCTTCAAGGTTTCTATCATATGGCTTATAAACGCATAGTCACCTTTGGTTTTTGGTGGTACGCCACGGCGAAAACGACCATACTCATCGTCAGCAGCACCTTCATGCCCCCATTTATCTAAGGAAAACGGAGGGTTTGCAGTAACAATATCAAAATGCAGTAACCCTGAGCCGTCTTTCTCAGTAAGTAGTGGATGGCGAATAGTATCACCCCACTCAATACGGTGGTTGTCTTCACCGTGTAGGAACATATTCATTTTGGACAATGCCCAAGTAGAGCCAATAGCCTCTTGACCAAATAAAGCGTATTTTTTTGATCCATTAAAGTTGTTTCTGATCATGCGACCACACTTCATTAAAAGAGATCCTGATCCACAAGCGGGATCACATATTTGATCGCCTTCTTGAGGTTCTAAGATCGTAGCTAGAAGGTCAGATACTTCCGGTGGCGTATAAAATTCACCTGCGGACTTACCACTACCTGCGGCAAAGTGTTTGATCAGATATTCGTAGGCATTACCAATGATATCGAGTGAGCCAACACGACTTGGACGTAAGTTAAGTATTTCTTTACCAAAGTCTTCTAATATGTGGCGAAGAATATCGTTCTTTTGTTTTTCTTGGCCGAGTTTATCGGTATTAAAACTGATGTCTTGGAACACATTTTTTAGCTTAGTACCATTGGCTTCTTCAATTGCATGAAGGGCTTGATCAATTCGCTGACCGTTACCTGCTTCATTGCGTTTTTCAAAACAGTCCCAGAAGCTAGCGCCTTTTGGTAATACAAAGCGCTGCTTAGCCATCATTGCCTGAATAAGCTCAGGATTGTCACCATGCTGTGCTTCTAGCATATCGTAATCATCTTGGTATACATCTGAAATGTATTTTAAGAACAGCATAGTTAAGATGAAGTCTTTATAAATTGAAGGATCAACTGTGCCTCTGAAGGTATCGCAGGCAGCCCATACCGCTTTATTGATTTCATCCTGGTTAATTTGAGTAGTTGTCATATTTGTAATGTCCTTAAATTTGAATTCTTTATTAGCTCAACAGTGCTTTTGCAATACCTTGCATTTGCTTTGCTCTATTGTTGATTAAATCATTTAGTAACCGCTTCTCTTGTTTCACTTTGTTATCAAACCCTACTATTGCTTTTTGTTTTTCAATTGAAGGTATAACTAGCGGCGTCGCTTCTAATACTGCTCTGCGGATATTCATTTGCGCACTACCTTCAGCAGAGTTGGCAAAATATCGTTGTGCGTTTTCCTGATTTAATTGCCATGCAATAAACTCAGGTAATACAGATTTATCTGTTGTTTGAATTAAAAAGTAATGCGGTGCACATACCGCTGGTTTATCAATATCTCCAACATAAGCCGCTGCATTACGTGCTCCACGGGCTGCAAAAAGCACATCGCCTTTTTTCAACCAATCAGGGCTTTTACGCCCTGTTATATTTGTACGAATGAGTTGCTGCCAATGAATGTACCCATCGCTATCAATATCCCTGATTTGCACCACATAGGTGCTAGCTTCCGTGTCCTCAAGTATCTTTCCCCTAAAAGGGTGGCCTGCTTTCACAATCGCAATATCTGTTAATGTTTTATTCATTATTAATTGCACCATGTCAATGATGCATTAATAATGTCAGGTGGGTATTATTTAGTCAAGCTTTTATTTTGCATCTTTTAAATGGTGCAAATAGGTAACAAGTAAATTCTATGCTGCTAAAGGATCAATTACTTTTAGTGTCAGTAGATACTTTCCATGAGCAATTACGAAATCAAGTGGTTATCATATATGACAACAGTAATTGTTATGTTATCATATATGATAAGTCAACCTTGGGTGGATTATTATGAATAACAATGAAATTGAAAGTATTAAAATACAATCAAAAAAAATGTATAAAGAAGCCTGCGATCCAACGTCTTTGATTTATATAAATCTAGAAGAAACTACTTTAAAGGCTGTTATTGATAAGTTTTTAGGTAGTAAAACAAGTAAAACTGATTTAAATGTTTTAATCCATTTAATGGATTTCTGGGATAAAGAAACAAGTTTCATTCATGTCGAATCTTTTGATTTATTTCGATTAAAAACAGGTGTTGTATTAACTAACGGGAACCTGTCTAGAGCAATTAAAAGCTTAGAAGAAAACGGTTTTATTATTAAAGTCAGTTATCATAATAAATTAGAATATTTATTTAATATCCCACTTCAATTATTAAAAGAAAATTGCTGATGGTGGTGTGGAACGTCACAAACGGAAAATAATGAAGAGAGACACATAGTGCCCATTTAAACGTCACTATTACCACAAATCGATCATCAGCTAATTACCGCCAAACAATGCTTCGGATTAGATTATGTATCGATTACCCCAGTTAAAACATCAACAAACTCTGAATGCTCACCAATATAACGACTTATTGTTTATGTGCTACTTTGACATTTTTACAAATATAAATTAACATCGATTTTTCGGTGCCCACCTTACTTATGTGCGAGTAAAAAAAGGCTAAATCATATCTTATTAATAAACTACTCAGTATTTCTACTGATTCGTTAATTTAAACGCACATGCAAAAACGAATCACCAAGTAGGAATATATTGGAGAAGTTTATGTATTTAAAACAAATCACACACGACTTAAAATCTAAGCTATCAGCAGATCACAACATATCTATAAAAAACTCACATATTTATGAATTAATTGCCTCGTGGAATGGCTATAAAAGCAAAGCGTCAATGAACACATCAGGTGTGTTTTTCTTGAATGAACTTGGCTATTCTGAAGAAAATAAAGAGCCAGACTTATTCTTTTCTAGGGGCAACTCTTTTGGATATTCAACCTTAGAGCTTACTCTGCTGAATAATGAAATCACAAAAAGTCTTAATAAATTTAATCTTATTTTCATTAGTTATGATGAACTAACCTTAGATTATTTCCTCGATGATTACGAATATGTAAAAAGTGATTACGTACAACTACTAAATACATTTGAAACATATAAAGACCATTTAATAAGTGCCGTTAATAGAGGTTCTTCTATAGCTGCCATTACACTCGCTAGGTTCTATGAAGATCTAGAAGAAGTCCACGAAATAGATGATCAAACCCTTGACTGGTACATGGTGGCAGCAGAATTGGGATCTATTGAGGCTAAATCTATAGTAGCATTTAGTGGCGATAGTCCTCAATTTTTAGTAGAAGCCGCTGAACATGGCGATAAACCTTGTATAGATAAAATTGCAAGGCAGGAAAATTCACCTGAAAAAATACATTACTGGAATGAGGTCGCTGAGTTGTACGGACATGACATTACTTCAAATGAAGCTATAAGCGATGGTGGTAATTGGTACGTCGGTCATGAAGGTATTGAATTACCAGTTATATCAGAACAAGCAAAAAATGAAGCCAAGCAAAGAGCAAAAACTACCTTTGATAAGTATTCTGAAGAAGATGGATACTAATCAATCAAATTAACTGCTGCGACTTTATGCTCTGGCGCTAAGTGTTTCTATCTTAGCGTCATTTTAAATCACTATGACCTAATAGTTCACGAACCGTATTTAAAACGACACTTGCCATCACTAACTTACCCGCAAAGTAGTGGCGTATTTCATGAAAACGAAAGCGGTGATATTAACCTTTTCTAATTAACCTCCCACTCGTAGGGGGAAATCATCAAGATGATTTCGCACGGAGAAGTTATTGTTGCTTTAATAATCTCTGAGGTAATGCTAACTGCTACCACAAAAGGAGACATAAGCCATTATAGCTAATTGGACAAGGATGGATTAGATTTTTTACACATAACAGGCTTAGTAATAGTTGACTAAAATGTGCGAGGAACGAAGTGCGGCCAAATATATTTTATCCTTGTTTAACAGCTTGTTACAATCCATACACCACCTTACTTTTGCAGAAAACCGTACTAAACGATTGGTAAATTACATTTTTGTTGTATCGCGATAATGCATTACGATCATTTGTCATTACTCGAACCTTTACTTCAGGCGGGAACTTTTCATTTAGAGAAGTTATTGCCTGAATTCGTTCAGCACCTAATGTGTTTTTCGCATAAGCTTTAATATCCGTAAATACATAAGTGATAAACGCTGTGGAGCTTAAATTGAACTCATATGCGGTATGATCTTCACTGTCCGTTGCCATTGTGAAACCACGATCAGATATTAATGGATGAGCATCAGGAATACCTGAAAATTCGTTGATGAACACATTAATAAATGATTTATTATTTTCAAACAACCCTTTGACAGTTAACTCAAGGAGATTACTCTCTTGATCTACTTTAGGAACTAAAATCATAAACAATGACTTCATCCATTTTTTGTAACTCTCAACGGTTACATGGAAGCTTGCCACTATATCCTCAAACTGAGGATGCTCAAACATATCAATTTTTTTATATAATATTTTCAACTCAACATTAGATGGGGAATATTGAGTTATACAGCCAATTGTATTGAGTGTTTTTTCAATACAATAAGGATTTCTAAATGTATTAAGTAGCTTTAGAGCAAATATTTCTAATACTTCTTCCTTAATATCATTGTTAATTGCTTTAACTTTTTCCAAGAGTGACTTGGTTAATTCACCAACTTTTTGTTCGTATCTTCCAAAAGATTGCTCCAAATTATACCTTTGTTTTTCATTTAATATTTCAAATGAAAATAGATCATCAAAACTTAGGTTATCCTCTATTTTAACCCCATTTTCTGAAGTAGGCTCAAGCTTATAGTTTTCTCTATCGAGAATATTGAAGGAATAAATTCTTTGATTCTTCTTAGATATACCTGAGTTAATTGAATTGAGTCTCTGTTCTACTTGAGCTACAAAATGATGATTCCGTGTGACATTTTGCATATTAACATCGATCCTTGAGTTGGTTTGTAACGCTCAATTAATGAGCTAAAAATAGTTGCTTAAAATAAGCGATGCAGGAGAAAAACCAACTGTTTTAGTCCAAATTTATTTGCTTGTTAGCTCACTTTTTTTTACAACATTCATAGTTTGCCTATGCAAAAGGCATAAACCATTTCTCTCTTTGGTAATCTTTTTAGTCTCTGGATCTACAAACACTTGAGTGACACCTTTATGCCTGAAAGTTTCAGGATCTAAAGGTCTTTTAGCAAATGGATTATGAAAAACGTATAACCCATCTACAATAGTCTCTTTGTCTTTATCAGATATGGAGTTTCTATAAATTGGCTTGAGTTCAGACTCCGACCACCAGACAGTGTTCACAAAACGATGTTCAGTCTCAGTTGCCATAGCTTCAACTTTACCCCAGGTTGCAGTTGTGCTGAGTATAACTGCGCTAATTTCAGAGTGACTATCATCTTCAAACAAACCTAATTCTATTTCAGCGCCATTTTCTTTTTCTACATAGCCCAGCTTCACATCTGGAGGCCCATTTGGATATAGGTGAGGTTGGTCTTTATACGCATCCTCATCCACATAAAAATCATACAAAAGAGCCATAATGGGCACTTCACATTGTAAATTAAAGTGTGGCTGTTCAAATGGTGCAACAGCTAAGATAAATGGATTGGCTTTTACATGGTTTAACCTTGAGTAAGATTTTTTATACTTTCGATATTTCGATGAGATTGAATTTGCAAGACGAATAATTGATTCCATATTCATCTGTTTAAATCTTGTTGGAGTACCTTTTTTAAAATCTTTTTCCCATTCTGGAGTTTTACCTGACGCTGCTGCTGCGATAGTTGCTTCTACCACAATATCCTTATTATCGTGCTCTATTAAAAAATCAGGAGATGCATGAGACCAGTCCATCTTCAAACCTAATTCCTTAAATAAGGCATATAGATATATTTCCCAAAAGCTTGAATTAAAGGTTGTCTGAAATTCTTTTACAAACTTATTGTCTCTGTCAGGAAATCCATTACACCAACGTAATAGCTCTTTACGATCGTTCTCATTAGACAAGTTAATTATAGAAACAAAATTTTTGTGTTGTTTATCTAGGTCAACAATAGGTTGGAATAAATTCATAATTGCGAAGGGTATCCCTAGTGAGCCTCACTAAGAGGCAAATAACATTTGGTTAAAGTAAGCGACGAAGGAGCAAAAACAACTGTTATTTGCCCTTTTGAGTGACTTGTATGGTAACTACTTCACCGATTTAGAAGGGTTATTACCCCACATACTATCTAGAAGTTTTTGTTTATTATCTACATCAGTTAAACGAGCTTGAAATGATATACCGTTGAATATAACACTGGGTTCACGATATTCATCACTCCAAGTGATTCCTTCATAATCCAATGAATATAAAGCTAAATCTTCATATAACTCGCTATTTACGACATACCGAGACCAAATGATTATTGGTATCTTTGCATCGTCTAATTTTGTAACAAAGTCTTTTTTATATGGAGCTACCGAAGAAACAATACTTTTTAAGCTGACTTTCTGAGAAGTTAGATGCAATTTAAAATCGGGAGATTCTACGGGCCATTCATATTCAGTGATTTCACTAGGGAATATTACTGACGCAACTTGTAAATGTACATTTGGATTAGTTGAGATTATTTTCATTGAAACATCATCGTTATCCACTCTAGCTTTCCAAATTGTACTAATGGAACCAAGATATTGTTTTTCTTGTATCGTCACAGAACGTTCAGATTGATAATAACTAAAAATCGAAATTATAAGTGCGATAATTGATATGACTATCCCTATAAGGGAAAGACTATTATTTTTAACGAAACTCATATTCTCATAGTTACCTTACAGTTTAAATGGATAGGTCTCAGTAATATCTGACCCATTACCATTATTTAATTATTGCTAATATCCCACATTATCAAAGCATTAAACACCATAAAGATATGATTTACGTAAATAGTTGAATATTACTGAAACGTCTCAGTACACGAAAGGGATAAATCATTAGAAAATATAGGGCAAAAAAAGTAATGCTAATTTCCGCTAAGCTCTCTTCATAAATGCAGCTTTAACTTATTGATTTATTAGTTTTACTATCAATTACTAAGAGTTTTAGTAATTGAGTGAATAATAACCACCTGATGATTCGAAGTTCATTTAGTGGAATATCAAAACTCAAAGTGTGAGGACAAAATTTAGAAGTAAATTTTACTCATTGCATAAAAGTTATTTTATTTTTATCCCGTTAAATTCAGACACTATTTCTGTAAGTGGGCATTCAAGTGCAACGGCCAACGCACAAGCTTTAACTAGTGTGATGTTATATGACCCGCTTTCTACTTTACTTAAATAACTTCTATCCAGGTTAGCTTTACCGCAAAGTTCTTCTTGTTTCATGCCTATTTTGGCTCTAGCTGCTCTTATGTTTCTTCCAACTTGAATCGCAAATTTATTTTCAAAACTTTCGTCACTCACTTGTGGTTTCCTTCAGGTAAAAGGATATATGTTCCCACGTTGTTAAGTTTAAATGTATAGAGTATACTCCACACCTTGTGGTGTATACTCCTCATTGGGTTGTATATAGACCACCTTTCAAGTCTTTGAATTGGATTAGTAAATGGATAGTTCAACCTTTAATCAGATAATTGTTTTAAAAAACATAGATCATTTCTCTGCTGTCGAGATCAGAACAGCTTACCTTTCAATTAAAAGGGATGAGCAATTAGATCCTGCTTCTGTACGTCGTTTTGTATATGAAGAGCTTTTAAAATTAGTAAAAAGAGGTTGGTTAACAAAGAGAACATCAGATAAAAAAGGTGTTACTCGTTATATCAAAACTAACTTGTTCGAGCATGAAAGTTTCAAGGGGCTAGTGAATTCATCTGTAGGTAAGAATGAAAGTGAAAACTATGAGCACAGCTATTCAAAAGAACTATCTACACGTCTAAAAAAGCACAATGTGGAGTTACTAGAGGGGCTAGGCGAGTTAGAGCTTTATCTTACATTATGGGAGAAATACCCTGATATGAAAAATGAATTAAAAGTTAAGTACATTGCAACTAAAGAGCGAAACCATATTTTACAAGGGAAAATTAATGCTGTTGGTGAACTTTTAAAAAACACAACTGAGAAATAATATACATGATACTAAGAGATTGGCAGTCTGAGTGCATCAACTCAGCAATTTCAAATTACACAAATTTAAAAAAACACTTTTTA
>Ga0209396_1005040_pt1 | contig 12645 bp, 7 predicted proteins | sample GOMGulsemesocosm_6_FD_184638 | JGI IMG/M metagenome (GOLD analysis project Ga0209396, IMG submission 184638) | Methane-oxidizing microbial communities from mesocosms in the Gulf of Mexico - GOM8C Gulf of Mexico (SPAdes) (version 2) | ecosystem: Environmental > Aquatic > Marine > Cold seeps...
GGTATGGTTCATATCTGTGGCTGATAATTTACTGATGAATGATTATACCAAGTTGATTAAGTTCTTTCCCACTCAGCGAGAGTTAAAGGGTTTAGAGGCAAGGCATTGATTGAATAGAATGGTTATTCCCTTCTCAAAATCAATAACGCCGCATATGAACCCTTTAAACTCGCCCTATGGGAGCATACCCAATGCCCACTAACATCGTTAAATTTATTTGGTTTAGAATGACTAGACCTAAACAAATCTCCCTTGTTATTGAACATTGATCACAGCTCTGAGCTGGGAAGAAATTTAATCAAATTGGTATTACTGATAAATAAGGACTGAAAATTCAATTATTCGACAATCAAAAAGGTCGCTAATTTCTTTATATATTAATACTGATCAGTGTACCATGATAAATATTATGCGCCTTAGCTTAATTGTAATATTTATCTTTAAGTACCGAAGTTAATTACGTTTAAAAAAAAGGTCAGCAAACCATCACGAGAGAATTTAATGGATAGACAAGTAGACTTAGTTAATGCACTTAAAAGCATCACCACAGAAGGACAAAACCCTAATACTTTAGATATAGATTTACTTGACTCTTTAGGGGTACTTAAAAAAATAAATACTGAAGATCAGAAAGTTGCTGCCATCGTTGGTAAACTATTACCTGAAATAGCGCAAGGGGTAGATTATATCGTCGATGCCTTCGCAGGTGGTGGTCGACTTATTTATATTGGCGCAGGTACTAGTGGACGATTAGGGGTCCTTGATGCTGTCGAATGCCCGCCAACTTTTAGTGTATCGAGTAAACAAGTTATCGGTATTCTTGCAGGAGGCGCTGGCGCTATGTATAAAGCAGTTGAGGGTGCAGAAGACAATAAGCAATTGGCAATAGATGATTTGAAGGCCGTTAACTTATCGAGTAAAGATGTTTTAGTAGGTATAGCGGCAAGTGGCCGCACACCTTATGTGTTATCAGCAATGGCTTTTGCTAAAGAGCAAGGCGCTAAGGTTATCGGTATAAGCTGTAGTGTTAACAAAATTTATGCACAAAACAGTGATCTTGATATATGTGCGGTAGTGGGCCCAGAAGTTTTAACAGGCTCTACCCGAATGAAATCAGGTACCGCGCAAAAACTGATCCTGAATATGCTCAGCACAGCCAGCATGATCCGTAGTGGCAAAAGTTATAGAAACCTAATGATTGATGTAAATGCCAGTAATGAAAAGTTATACGCACGTGCTGTTAGGATTGTGATGCAGGCAACAGAATGTGATTTTGCTACTGCAGAGCAAGCGTTAAAACAGGCAAACAACCAAACAAAACTAGCCAGTTTAATGGTCTTAACCGGCCTAGATTGTATTCAGGCTAAAGCCGCATTAGCTAACAGTAAAGGTTTTTTACGTAAAGCGGTTGACCAGCAAGCAAGTTAAGGCAATACAATGAAGTTAATAATGCTTGTCAGAGCAATAGTCCTATTATGTCTATTTTATCTATACAGTTTTAGTCTTCCTGTGAGTGCAGAAGACCAAATTAGTGTTGGTGCGGAGCAAACTGATCAATACTTACTTCGGCTAAAAGGAAAAAAAATTGCGTTAGTGGTCAATCAAACATCTAATGTATTTGATCAGCATTTAGTGGATGTTTTATTACAAAAAAAAATTGATATCAAAATGATTTTTGCACCTGAACATGGTTTTCGTGGCAATCGGGATGCCGGTGAAAAGTTTGATTCAAGTGTTGATACTAAAACAGGTATTCCGCTCGTTTCACTCTACGGTAAAAAGCGTAAACCCTCTTTAAGTACTCTTAAAGATGTGGACGTTATAGTCTTTGATATTCAAGATGTAGGTGTTCGATTTTACACTTATATCAGTACTATGCATTATATGATGGAAGCAGCAGCTGATGCGGGAATCGAATTTATTGTTTTAGATAGACCTAACCCTAATGGATCTTTTGTTGATGGTCCAATATTGGAAAAAGAGTTTAGTTCATTCGTTGGCATGCATCCTATACCTTTATTACATGGGATGACTGTAGGTGAGCTTGCGCTGATGATTAAGGGAGAGGGTTGGTTAAACAGTGATAATAAACTGGCGCTTACCGTTGTTAAAGTACAAAATTATCAACGGGCTTTAGCATACATCTTGCCAATAAAGCCAAGTCCCAACTTACCGAATAGACAGTCAATTGCTTTGTATCCCTCATTAGCCTATTTTGAAGCAACCCCGATAAGTATTGGTCGCGGTACAGCTTTTCCGTTTCAGGTGATCGGTCATGATAATGTAAAGGTCGGAGATTTTACTTTTACGCCCGTTTCAATGCCAGGTGCTGCGAGTAGTCCAAAGCTCATGAATATAAAGGTACGAGGAGAAGATCTTCGCCAAGTTGATAGCCATGGTTTAAATTTACGTTTTATCCTGCAGTGGTATAAAGCGTTTGCTGATCGAGGGATTACCTTTTTTAATAGTCCAAATTTTATGGATAAGTTGGCTGGCACAGATAAATTAAGAAAAGCGATTATTGAAGGGCAAAGTGCTGAGCAGATTAAATTAAGTTGGCGAGCGGGTATTTTAGCCTTTAAAAAAGATAGAAAGCCTTATTTATTATACGACTAACACATGAATTAGGCGTGTTAGCCGCATAGTTTTATAAAATGTTTAGGCAGCTGTTCTATTGTTACCGCTATTTTTTGCTTGATACAGGGCCCTGTTTGCACGAGAAATTAAATTGGTAAGTTCTTCATCATGCATTTGTGCAACGCCAGAGCTACAGGTTATTTTAATATCATTGGGCCAAGCAGCTTCCTGTATTGCGGCTCTTATTTTATCTGCAACCTCAACGGCTTGAGATAACTCTGTATCAGGGCATACTAATAAAAACTCTTCAGTACTCCATCTAGCGACTGTATCACTAGAGCGAGACGTATTGTTAATTTCATTGACAAATTGTTGTAGAATTTTGTCCGCTTTTATTTGCCCATAGTTTGGATAAAGATCTTCAAAATAATCAATGTTGAAGAAAATAATACTTAAGTTATGTAAATCAGTTGGTGCTAACTGATCAAAGCATTTCCTTAAGCCAATACGATTTAGTGCCCCTGTTAAAGGACAGCTCATGGAACCAAATTTAATGCTAGCTGCTGTTTTTTCAGGTACTTCTACTGATACTTCTTTAGTTGTCCTGACACCTCTGATGATATAACCCAGCGCTATGCTCCATAGCATGATTAGCACAGCAATAAGTACAGCATTGCTAACATATTGCCCTTTCAATTCAATGCGTTCGATGGTTAGTTTATAGTTTCCCTGCTGAACTTTTGTACTTGGGGTGATAGCAATTGAATAGATATTTGAAAAATCAGTCCCGCCATGAGATAACGATAAATTATGACTGTTATTCCACCATTGCGGGATAGAGAAATCATTCAATTTTAGCCAAACAGGATTGGTAACGTATGCTTCTAAATACTCTAAACTGTTGGGTTTTAGTATTACTTCGCCCTCTTTAACCGAATAAGCGGAATTAAAGTTGCGTAACTCAATACGAGTTCCTGGTTGCGTTGAATGGTGATGCTTTATCCATAAGCCTATATGGGTATAATCTGAGAAGTCCATACCAGTTGAAGGTTTGTTTTTGCTTAATCCTTGCATATCTATAACTAACTCACAATAAGGTTGAGCTAGATGTGATTTGTTTATTTGGCAGCTAAATTCAAGGCCATGATTCGTTTTCACTACCCGGGCAACAGATGCACCCAGCACAACACGATCATCAACAACGTTAACATCAGCAGAATTTAAATTGATTATGGTATGCTTTTCTGGGTTGAGAAACAGAAATGCTAGTGTACTCAAGGTTAATAAGATCAGTAGAATAAAAGCATAACCCCCTTTCTTTCGTTGAGTTTTCTTTACTACTTTCATAGATAAACCATCCTGTAAACGTGGTGAACTTATTCAAGTATCGCTATCAAACCAAAATCGAATTAACACTGCTATAAACCCAATTAAGGATAATTTATTCGTTCTAGATAAGAAAACTTAAAATAGATGCTACTTTAAAAGTAATACAGCATTAGCAATATTACCAATGGAGCTCAATGATTGGTCACTTAGTGATAGTTAAAAAGTGTTTAAATTGATAAAGATTATTGTCAATTAAAATAAAGTGTTATCTTGAGAAAGTATGCAGGTTTAGTCTTGATAATTTGATTTTAAAAAAATTATACAAAATTTGAATTAATGACTGAGTAAAGTACATAACTACAGCTTCCCAGTTTGAAAGTAAGACGGTAAACTTTCAAACATTAAGTACCACCAAAATAGTATCAAGATTTATATGACAAATACTGAAATCTCAGAATATCAAACAAAAGCGGTCAATAAAGTCAGCTATGCTTTTGCCTGTAAAGAGACAGGAGATACCTCACATAATACCTTAGCCAAAATGTCAGAAAAAAAGCAGACTAAACTGATAAGAAAAAACTGCGTGGATACCGTGATTGTTGAAGAGCCTTTACAGATCACTTTATCGTGGTTAGAACAAGGAAAAGTGAACAATAAAGTATTTACTATTACCATGCGTACCCCAGGAGATGATTACTTTCTCATTATAGGTTTATTACACAGTGAGGGAATAATAAAGCAACTAAGTCATGTTGAATCAATACAAATGGCCTTAGAGGATATTGATGGGGAAGGCATAGATAACGAATGGTTAGTTACCTTCACTTCAGGTTTTATCCCAGACTTATCATCGTTAGATAGATATACGGTGAGTTACTCTAGTTGTGGCCTTTGTGGCACTACGTCATTAAAATCACTGCAATTAAAAACGGAGATTAACTTATCTTTCCCTGAGCATAAGAATATTATCAAGGCTGAGTCATTACTTTTATTATCGAGTAAAATGCGCAGCCAGCAGAATCTATTTGACCATACCGGTGGCGTTCATGGCGCGGCTCTATTTGACCAAGCGTTAAACTTACAAAAGGTCCATGAAGATATTGGTCGCCATAACGCGGTAGATAAAGTTATTGGCTCCCTTTTAGTCTCTGATAAATCGCCACAAGTAGCGCCTTTATGGATTTTACTTGTCAGCGGTCGAATAAGCTTTGAGATAGTGCAAAAAGCTATAATGGCCGGTATTAATGTATTAATGGGCGTTGGATCACCTTCAGCTTTGGCAATACAAGCAGCCCAGCAATTTGATTTAACCTTGATAGGTTTTGCCAGTGATAAAGGTTTTAATGTTTACCACGGTGATTGGCGTATAGCGAATAATGTGTGGTGAAAATGCAATGTTACCGTCAAATCAGTGGTGGGTTTTTAGCTTTTGTGATGATTACTGCTACTGATTTTGATGTTGGCGTATAAGAGCGATCACCATAACTATCTAATGGCACTAGTGGATTGGTTTCTGGGTAATAAGCAGCAAGGTTACTTCTTGGAATGTCATAAAAGCAAAGGATGAAGTTATTTACCGTTCGATTTTGGTTATCAGACCAAATTGAAGTGATATCGACATAATCATTGTTCTTAAATCCTTGCTTTGAAGCATCTTTTTTATTGATAAACAGCACGTTTCTCGCGTTACTAATGCCACGGTATCTATCGTCCATACCATAAATAGTTGTATTGTATTGGTCATGTGAACGCAATGATTGCAAGGTATAAAGTGGTTGGTTTTTGTTATGAAGATCGGTCAGTTGATCTTCAGAGATATTAACAATACTGCTTGGTAAATAAAGCGCAGAAAATAGTGCTTTTTCTTGCTGATTATTCCATCTTAATTGTGCAGCACTGTTACCAAGGTAAAAGCCACCAGGTTGTTCAAGCTGTTGATTAAAATTAGTAAATCCAGGAATACTTTGTTCGATCAAATCGCGAATTAGGTCATAGTTGCCTTTTAATTTTTGCCAGTTAATAGTGGGTTTTTCTAATGTTGCCTCAGCGATGTCGGTGACAATGGCTGTTTCAGAGCGTAATGACTTTGCAAGCGGAATTACGCTACCTTGCGATGCATGTACCATACTAAAAGTATCTTCCACGGTAATGAACTGCTCACCGGTTTCTTGCTTATCTATTTCTGTACGGCCCAAACAAGGCAGAATGAGAGCGTCTTGGCCTATACACAAATGACTACGGTTGAGCTTAGTGCTTATTTGCACATTCAATTGGGTATTTTTTAATGCTTGATGGGTTTTCGCGGTATCTGGTGCAGCTTGCGCAATATTACCGCCTAAACAAATTAACACTTTACTGGTTTTCTCTAATAAAGCGTTTAACGCATAATAAACGTTATGCCCCTTTTCTTTAGGTAATTGGCTACCAACGGCAAGCGACAGTTTATCGATAAAAGCCTCCGTTGGTTTTTCATTGATACCCATAGTGCGGTTACCTTGCACATTTGAATGACCACGAACAGGGCACAAGCCGGCACCTTTTTTACCGATATTGCCAGACAATAATTGTAAATTAACAATTTCTTGAATAGTAGCGACTGAATGTTTGTGCTGAGTAATACCCATTGCCCAAGTACAAATAACGTTATCCGCATTTAAAAATACATCAGCAGCTTGTGATAACTGCTCAAATGATAGCCCTGATTGCTGTTCAATTTTTTGCCATGAGCTGTCATTAACTATTTGTTGATATTGTTCAAATTGCTGGCAATGTTGTTTAATAAAGTCATTATCAATTATCGCTGGCTTACCATTTTCTATTTGCTCAGCGTTACAGTTGAGAATGATTTTTACCATGCCACGAATGGCTGCCATATCACCGCCTAATTTAGGAGTGAAATATGCATGACTGATAGTTGTTGCCTTAGTCGTAAGCAGCTCTATCGGATCTTGCGGGCTGGCAAAACGTTCGAGAGCTATTTCCTTTAAATTGTTAAAACTTACTATTTTACAACCACCTCGTGAGGCTTTTCGCAGTGCATTCATCATCCTAGGATGATTGGTCCCTGGATTTTGTCCAAAGACAAATATGGCGTCAGCGTGGTCAAAGTCATCTAGTAATACGGTGCCTTTGCCAATACCAATAGATTCATTTAACGCCACGCCGCTGGCTTCATGACACATATTTGAACAGTCAGGAAAGTTATTGGTACCAAAGAGTCGGCCAAATAATTGATAGAGAAATGAAGCTTCGTTACTAGCGCGACCAGAGGTATAAAGTTCTAGTTCATTGGGGGAGGATAAACTTTTAAGTTTATCGCCAATAAGTTGATAGGCTTCTTGCCAGTCAATAGGCTCATAATGGTCAGTTTTATTATTGTACTTCATCGGCTGCGTTAACCGACCTTGATACTCTAACCAATAGTCACTTTGTTTTTGTAACTGCTTGACACTATGCTTGGCAAAAAAATCGGCGTCGACTTTTTTACTGGTTGATTCCCAAGCAATGGCTTTGGCACCATTTTCACAAAACTGCAGTAATTCGTCTTTTTGATCCCCCCAAGCGCAGCCGGGACAATCAAAACCTTTATCTTTATTTGCCTTTAATAAATTTTTAACATTAGTTTTCGGCTGTTGGCTTTGAATAATGTGTTTTAAGGTCGAGGTTAATGACGAGAGGCCACCGGCTTTTTTTGGTTTTTCATTAAAATGTTCAGACACGAAATACACCTTGAAATAACTATGCAGACAATTGACAAATTCAACGACTATCTATTACTCAATTATATACAAAGGCAGAGGTTAGACGCTAGTATTTCAGATCTTTTTGGCCCAATTCTTCCCATGTTAATTATGTTTTATGTGGTGAAATAAATACGGTTAGCAAATTGAAAAAGAGTCTTAGGTTTTTGGGTAATTCAGCTTTAATGAGAGGAGCAATAGATGCATTGATTACTTGAATAGCTGTTTGGAGCACCACCTATTTTAGTCACTACATTGTAATGATAAATATCTTGTCGGCTAAAGCACAAAATAAATTGTATTAAATAGTCGTATTGCTAATGCGGCTAAGTTGAAAAATCAATTGTTGGAGTCTAAGCTGATCTATGCCAATCAAATAGGAAGCATGAATACAATGGTAAAAAGTTTGACACGGATTATTTGTCTATTTTCCTGCCTATTGTCATTCTTTGTCAGCAGTAATGAGACCTCCAAAGAGTCTGATGCCAAGATTTTTATTACTGAAGTATCGAATATTTATATGGCGTCATCGTACCTAATATTTAAGCAGCAATCGCTGATTAATCAAAAAGGAGGAGATAAATCCTCTTTATTTGGTAAAGCTTTTATTAACAATATTAAGAATGCCTACGAAGCTAAGTTTAATACGAAATTTCCTAAAGAAAACCGTCGACTATATACTTCTTTATTAAAAGCGATGATTGACGTGATGGAAGATAATCGTACACTTATTTATGACGATGAACTCAGTTTCAAAGGACTTATTCCTGCAACATTTGCCTTTCAACTCTCTGAAAAACTGACACAAAAAGGTTTGGGCGTGAAGATTAAATTTACTAACTTTGCTAGCTCAATCAGAAATAAACTGAACTTACCCGATCAGTGGGAAGTTGCAGCAATGAAAAGCTTTAAGCAGAACAAAGAAAAATATTATTTTGATGACGAGTCCACTTTAAATAATATTTCCGCGTATCGATATTTTGTTCCGATGAAACTAGAGAATTTTTGTCTTAATTGTCATGGTACTGCAAAGCAAAATCCATTAAATGTTGGCTTAGATAAATCTCAATGGAGCAATATTGATGTGACAGGTTTTGAAATGGAGAATTGGGAATTAGGGGACTTTGGTGGGGGGCTGAGTGTGACTATTTATAAAAAAGACTTTTTGGAGCTAGAAGAATTATGCGAACTAAATTATATATCTACTTTTGCCTGTCACTTCTTTGCTCTGGAATAATCAAGGCTGAGACAATAAAGGTGGGCGTGATCGAATTCCCTCCCCATGTCGATTTTTCTGAGAATATATCTAAGTCAAAAGCCTACCAGTATGTTGATGATATATTGAAAGGCATGTATTCGAAAGTTGTATTTAAAACCTTTTCAAAGGAACAAGCATTAATAGAGTTAGATAGTGGAACAATTGACTTATTATTTCCTCTCGATGTCTCTGAAGAAAAAGTGAGACATTTATCTAAACCCTTGTTGTATATAGTTCCTGGACTGTGCTTTAAAAAGAAAAACTTTATCCCTATCTTAAGTGCATTACACCGATTAAAAGACTTAAATGTAGGGGTTTCCGTCGGCATTCAGGTATTGCCGGAGTTTAAGAGAACGGGCGCTAACCTTAAAGTATTAACAGAAGATGACACATTACGACAAGCAGTCGAGTTACTTAGGTCTGATGAGCTTGACGCTTTTTATCACCCAAGCCCAATGCTGGTATATAACCAAGATAATCCACTATCAAGGTGGATAGCCTGCTCAAAGTTCCATGGATATCCTTCAGGTATTTATCTTGCCGTGAAAAGCAATATGAAGGATGAAACCTATTTAAGAATTAATAACGCTTTTTCACATGCGTTAGATATTAAATCTTATGATGATTTCTATTTAGAAAAGAAATAACTCTAATGTGTACATTTTATCAATTATCCTGACTATCGCTGTAATCTGTAAATTTGCTCTATACTAATAAAATTAAATAATCTCTTGTTTTTATCTGAAATAATTTTCATTTGTAGCACTATGAAGTGGAATGACAGAGCAATGACGTCAATAGATAAAATAGAACAGAGAGTAAATAATCAGACGATAATTCTGCTGGAATTAGTCAAAAAATTAGTTATTACTTTTGTTTTATTTTTACCAATTTCGAGTGCCTCATCCCCTCTGAAAGTTGAACATATTTCAATGGCGGATGGACTTCCAAATCCTTCTATTATTTGTCAGTTACAAGACCGTAAAGGATTTATGTGGTTTGGCACCAAAAAGGGGCTTGTTCGCTATGATGGTTATGACTTCACATTATATCAACAAGACAGTGATAACTCAGATTCAATATCTCATAGTTATATAAATGCATTGTATGAAGATAAGCTAGGTTACCTTTGGATTGGTACCGATGGAGGTGGATTAAACCGCTTTGACCCTGTAACAGAAAAATTTAAATTATATCAACATCAGCCAAATAGTGCCGATAGCATTAGTAATAACACGGTATTTGTAATTGAACCTTCATATGATGGCAAGTTATGGATTGGTACGGCCAATGGGCTAAACCTTTTGGATCCAAAAGCAGGAACCTTTGACGTTTTTCGTCATCAACACAATGTTCAAAGCACTATATCAGCTAACAGCATTCGTTCTATATTGAGCAAACCTGATGGAAGTTTGTGGCTAGGTTTTAATAATGGTGTATTAGACTGGTTTGATCCAAATGCAGGAATTATTAAGCACTTTAGCGTGCCGTTATCAGAAGGTAATAGAATAAGTTTAACCGCATTACAAAGCATTAGCTCTCGCCTTAATACACTTTTAATTGGTACTGCAAATAATGGATTGTTTAGTTTTGATGTAGCTGAAAATAAATGGCAACATTATGAACACGATTCAGATGATATAAATAGTTTATCTGATAACGGGATTAATACAATCTATGAAGATACCGCAGATCGTATTTGGATCGGTACCAGCCAAGGACTTAACTTATATAACCCTATATCTCAACGTTTTAGCGTATTTCGTTCTCAGCAAGCTGATTTAACCGGTCTCAGTGATGATTTTATCCAAAGTATCACTGAAGATAAATCTGGAATGCTCTGGTTTGGAACTTGGTTTTCAGGATTGAATATATTAGATCCTAGAACCATCACTTTCAATACCTTTAAAAATGATCCTGTAGTTACCACAAGCTTGACGAGTAATATAGTTAATGCCATTCATATCACACCAAAAGGAGATCTATGGGTTGGTACAAATAAAGGACTAAATCTAAAGAAAAAAGCACAAAATGGCTTTGTAAAATTTAACAATGTTCTCAATGAAGGTGTTAACTTAAGTGATAATGTCATTAAAAGTATATTGGTTGATAGTAGCTCTACGCTTTGGGTTGGTACAAAAAATAGAGGCATTTACCAGTGGGATGAGAAGATACAAGGTTTAATTCATTACGCTAGTGAAAATAAAGGCTCTAAAAATATTAGTCACAATAGTGTGCAAGACATACTTCAACGAAAAAATGGAGAAATATGGGTTTCAACCCGCAAAGGTTTAAATCGTTGGGATCCAGTTAACGCTAGTTTTAAATCATTCATGCATGAGCCCAACAACCTAGATAGTTTAGGTGATAATTATTTATATCAGCTTTACGAGGACTCTCAACAGCGCTTGTGGATAGCTTCTCATTATAGCGGCTTAATGTTATGGCATGACCAATCAGAATCTTTTAGCTCTTTTACTCATCAAGTAAATAATAAGCCGAGTCTTAGTAATAATTTTGTTACTTCAATTTATGAAGATAAACAAAATAATTTATGGGTAGGTACTGCTGGAGGGGGGCTTAATAAGGTAACAATTAACGAAATTAATGGCCAGTTATCACTTAGTTTTAAACATATTTCCATTGAACAAGGATTGAGAAGTGATATTGTCACCTCAATTTTAGGTGATAAGTCAGGCAGTATTTGGATAAGTACTGCAACGGGAATAAGTCGTTATGATCCAATAAACGAGGCTGTTACTAACTTCGGTGGTGTCGAGGGTGCTCAAACGGGAGGATACCTTATTGGCTCAGCAGCGCAAGATGAACAGGGCGTTATTTATTTTGGTGGTATTAACGGTTTAACATATTTCTCGCCACAACATGTTGTCACAGGATCCGTTGCCCCTCAAATGGTCTTTACCGAATTAAGACTGTCGAACAAGTTAGTGAAGGTAGAGCAGGATCAAAAAAATTCGGTTCTAAGACAAGCGATACAATATACCGACGAAATAACATTGAATCATCAACAGTCTGTTTTTTCAATTAAGTTTGCAGCGTTAGACTTCACTGACTCTTTAGCGAACCAATACCGCTACCAACTGGTTGGTTTTGATCAAAACTGGATAAATACTGATGCGAAGCGTCGAGAGGTAACCTATACAAATTTATCCTCTGGAGAATATAGCTTTCAAGTAAAAGCCAGTAATAGTCGAGGCATGTGGAACGAAAATAAACACAATATTAAGATAACAATCCTTCCCCCACCTTGGAGAACCTGGTGGGCTTATACCATTTATTGTTACATTTTAATCACTATTGTTTTTTATTTTATACGTAGTCAAAAACAGCAGGTGATTACAGAAAAAAGAATGAACCGTTTGTTAGAAGAAAAAGTTTGTATACGAACGAATGAGCTAGAATTATTGGGAAATATTGGCAAAGAACTAAACGCTAGCCTGGATATGGAAACAATTTTTGAACGGTTATACCATCACCTTAGTGGTGTTGTTGATACTCATGTTTTTATTATTGGTTTATTGAATGAGAAACAAACTGTTCTGAATTTTGATTATGGTATGGAAGAGAGCAAAAGGTTACCCGCTTATACTCACAACCTTGATGATATTGAACAACTTTCAACTTGGTCTGTAAATCATAAAAAAGAAGTCATTATTCATTCAAGAGCCGATATTGACATTTATCTGAAACGTATAGCAACTCCAATCCTAGGAAAGACGA
>Ga0209396_1005043_pt1 | contig 12642 bp, 10 predicted proteins | sample GOMGulsemesocosm_6_FD_184638 | JGI IMG/M metagenome (GOLD analysis project Ga0209396, IMG submission 184638) | Methane-oxidizing microbial communities from mesocosms in the Gulf of Mexico - GOM8C Gulf of Mexico (SPAdes) (version 2) | ecosystem: Environmental > Aquatic > Marine > Cold seeps...
CCTTGCATTGAAACGGGCTGCTCATCTAAATAAAAAGCAACAGAGGGTTGTAATGCTTGAACAGATGAAACAGCAATGCTGGTTTGGGTCGTTGCCGCGCCACGAATATATATTTCATTTTGTCCTGGACCCGTGCCCTGAAAAATCACATTGGGTAAAAATTCAACATACTGGTCGAAATTAGAGACGCCAAGTGTTTCTAAGTTATCACCTGTTATTGCGCTGACGGTAACAGGAACTTCCTGAATGGACTCTGTCCGTTTAGTGGCGGTAACTTCAATAACTTCGACTGTTGCTCTTTTATTCTCTTTTGCTTCCTCAGCATAGATAGAGCCTGAGGCCGCGATGGCTGTTAACACAGCACAATGCAGTTTAGTGAGTTTCATGTGAGTAATCCCTTTGTTTTATAATTATATAAGTTCGATATTATTATTTTTATATTATTAGTGCTCTAATTATATTCACTCGGTGTTCTAACATAATTAATAAGCTGTTATTGTTATGCTTGTTAATACAGAGCCTGTACTCTGCCTAGCCTAATGTTAACAATCACCTTGCTATATAATTTAATTCGAGTTGAAATTATTAGTGTCCTAACTATATTTTACCTGGTTATAGCGTAGCAATACATCTGCTTTTTATCAAAATCTTAATAAATATCAGGGGTTATCGTAGAAAAAACACTAAATGTGCTATTATTTACTTCATTATTTCTGCAGATATAATATGAATTGAAATTAAATTTAGGGGAAAAACTTGTCTTTATCGGTTAATAGTCAATTAAATAAAAAGGTATTCTTTGGTGCCTCATCCATTATTATTGCACTTTTACTTTATACCGCAGCGCTACCTAAGCAGGCTCAAGCTTTGTTTAATGTCGTTCAGGCAAGCATTATTGATAATGGCAGCTGGTTTTACGTGCTTACCGTGGCATTTATTTTCTTTTTTGTTATTTTCTTAGGCGTCTCTCGTTATGGAGATATCCGTTTAGGCCCGGATCATTCAACCCCGGATTATTCATTAGCCTCTTGGATTTCTATGCTATTTGCTGCAGGTATGGGCATAGGTCTAATGTTCTTTGGTGTAGCAGAGCCCTTGATGCACTATTTATCACCACCGACAGCCCAAACGGGCACTGTTGAAGCAGTTCAAGAAGCGATGAAGATGACTTTTTTCCATTGGGGACTTCATGCTTGGGCTATTTATGCCATTGTTGCCTTGGTATTAGCGTATTTTAGTTACCGTCATAATTTACCCCTGACTTTACGTTCAGCTTTATATCCACTTATTGGCGACAAAATTTACCAATGGCCAGGGCATTTAGTCGATGTTTTTGCTGTTGTGAGTACCGTTTTTGGTGTTGCAACCTCACTTGGTTTAGGCGCTTCACAGGTAAATGCTGGTTTTGGCTACTTGTTTGGAATCGACGTTTCTATTACTAATCAAATAATTATTATGTGTGTGATTACGTCACTGGCGGTGATCTCCGTTGCGACTGGTTTGGACAAAGGCATTAAAATTTTATCTGAAACCAACATGGTGCTCGCTATTGTCTTGTTACTGTTGATTTTTTTACTTGGGCCTACTGTATTTTTATTGCAGGCTTATTTGCAAAACATAGGCGACTATATGGCAGACATAGTCCATAACACCTTTAATTTATTTGCGTACAAGAAAACAGAGTGGATAGGTGGTTGGACAATATTTTATTGGGGCTGGTGGCTTGCGTGGGCACCTTTTGTTGGTTTATTTATTGCCAGAATTTCTCGTGGTCGCACTATTAGAGAATTCATCATAGGTGTAATGTTAATACCGACGGTATTTACATTATTTTGGATGACTATTTTTGGTAATAGTGCCATTGATTTAGTGCATAACCAAGGCGTTGTTGCTTTAGGTGATATGGTAAGCAAAGATTCATCAGTTGCATTATTTATATTTCTTGAAAACTTTCCCTTAACTTCAGTGCTTTCATTTTTCAGCGTCTTGATGATAGTGATATTTTTTGTCACATCGTGTGATTCAGGCGCTATGGTGGTTGACATGCTTTGTTCACATGGTCGTAACGATACACCGCTATGGCAACGTGTTTATTGGGCGGTAGGTATAGGTATTGTGGCAGCCGTATTATTGCTTGTTGGTGGGCTCAGTGCACTGCAAACCATGACTATTGCCAGTGCATTGCCTTTTGCTTTTGTGCTACTGCTCGCTATTGCTGGCTTAATTAAAGCGCTTAGAGTTGAGGCTTTTAAACAAGAAAGTCAGTTAATAACAGCAATACCTCACTCAGGGTCTGAAAATAACGATAGTTGGCAAATGCGGTTAAAAAATGTTGTTGATTTTCCAAACAAGCATAATGTCAATAAGTTCATCAGTCAGATAGTTTCACCGGCACTTGATTCAGTGGCTAAAGAGTTAAGAGCAAATCAAATCAATGTTGAAATATCAAATAAAAATGGACTAACTCTAATTGTCGACCATGGCGATGATCAAGCATTTGTTTATAGAGTGCTGGCGAGAAAGTATTCTCAACCTGATTATGTCAGTGAAGAACACGAAGATGAGCAAAGTTACTATCGAGCAGAAGTACATTTGGTTGAGGGCGGACAGGATTATGACATTATGGGTTGGTCAAAAACGGCTGTGATCAATAATATTATTGATCAATACCACAAACACCTGCATTTCTTACATTTATTACGCTAATGGTAACGGGTATATATACCCAAGTAACATGAAGATGCAGGATTCAGCTGGAATTAAAAACGTATTTAGACAAGGCTTTGATTGAAGAGAATGGTCGTTCAGGAGAATAAGCTCCTGCATTCTCTAATAAGCTACATCCGTGTAGCGTCATTGTCGAAATCAATAACGCTGTATAAATCGTTTTTAAACCAGCCCTGCGGGGATGTTTGAGCTAACCATGTACTTCGTTGTCTCCTTTTTTAAGGGAATAACCATTAATAAAAGTAGACGTCTTGATCATGATTAGCTCAGACATCCTGAAACGAGCATCTTCAAGTTACTTGGGTATAAGCGTCAGCTGCTTTGGTATAACTGATAACGCTGACGCTTATGGTATTTGGTTAGAACAATGTTGTTGTGCATCTTTCATGTTCCGTTAGCACCCCAACTGCGGCGAATCTACTTCCTCTTTAGCTAAACTTTTAATTGATTCATTACCTTATTTTAATAGTGAGAATTAGTAATGAGACTTTAATGCTCATAATCTAAATAAGAGTGTTAAAGATTTAAGCGCTGTTGAATCTTAATTAAATAGTGTTAAACTCATCCGACCAGAGTGATAACTGAACAAGAAGATTCAAAATGCCACAAAATAAGACATCTAAAACAAAACCTAACAAAGTCATGGCACTTTACAATAAAGTGACTCGCTTTCCTTTTGGTAATAAAATTTTTTCGGTAATGGTTGCTCGTATGGCACCTTATTTCGGTACTATTAAGCCATTAATCACTGAATTAAGACCAAATTATTGTGAATGTTTTATCAAAAAGGGAAATAGGGTACATAACCATATAAAAACAGTGCATGTTATTGCTATTTGTAATGGGTTGGAAATGGCAATGGGCGTGATGGCTGAAGCTTCTATCCCTAAGCATTTACGCTGGATCCCTAAAGGAATGTCGTTAGATTACACCGCAAAAGCGGGCACAGATATACTTTGTGTTGCTCAAGTAAAACCTGAACAGTGGATAGCGGGCGATCTGTTAGTGCCAGTCACAGCTTATGATACAGAAGGTGTTGTGGTGGTTAAAGGTCATATTAAGCTGTGGATTTCAGCAAAATAGGATTCCACATGACCTTCTAAAGTACCGATAAATAATGCACCAACAATTTGACTTAACTAGTCATTTACACTAAATGACTAGTTAAGTGATTCAAATCGTTGGCTATAGCTATATTTATTTCAACTAAACTAGACTCGTTAACATTTCATCGCTATAAGTGGTCAAAGGCTCATTATTTCTAATTTTAGCTACATAATCAGGGTTAGCGATAAAGGGTCTACCAATAGCAATTAGATCAAATTTGTTAGTTTCTATGGCACTACTTGCTGTTTCTGCTGTGTAGCTTCCAACGCCCACTAAGGTTTTATTATAGTTGGCACGAACATAACTTGAAGCTTGACCATCTAAATAATCAAAGGTCATGCTGTCATCAAAAATGCCAATATGAAGAAAGGCTAAATTGCGCTTTTCTAACTCAGGTAATAAGTAATCAAACACATCACGGTCTCTTTTATCACCTTGCATATTAAAGTATGCACCTGGAGAAACCCTTAAAGCCGTTCTGTCATTACCAATTTTATTTATAATTGCGTCGACCACAGCGAGTGGAAAGCGTGCCATATTCTCTGAACTTTCACCAAATTCATCGGTACGGCGGTTACTGTCATGATGTAAAAACTGATCAATAAGATAGCCATTAGCGCCATGAATTTCGACACCGTCAAAGCCTGCTTTAATCGCATTTTCAGCAGCTTTAGCATAGTCAGAAATTAAAGTATTGATGTCATCATGAGTGACTGCTTTAGGTGTTTTATAAGTTAACTCACGCATTCTAGGTACACTGCCTTCAACCCCAATAGCAGATGGTGCCATTACGGCGGCGTTATCATCGCCATTACCATAAAAATGAGGATGAGCGACACGTCCAGTATGCCAAAGCTGTGCAAATATTTTACCGCCTTTATGATGTACGGCAGTCGTAATGTTTTGCCAACCATCTATTTGTGCCTGACTAAACAAGCCTGGTGTATTTGGGTAACCTTGGCCATCAGGGCGAATAATTACCGCTTCTGAAATGATTAAGCCTGCCTCTGCGCGACGAGCATAATAATCGGCCATTGCTTGGGTTGGTACTAATTCATCATCGGCCATGCAGCGAGTTAATGGTGCCATTAATATACGATTGTTTAGGTTGATGGTGTTATTTAACGCATAAGGCTTAAGTAAATTTTCAGTCATTGAGATAGTCCTTTCTTGAATGTTCATTCAAGATACCGTTACTTGAATGAACATTCAAGTATTATTTTGAACAATCATTCAAAAATGCGTACAATGATACTATCTGAAGTTATAAGATGATAAATAAATGCGTAATGCCGAGTTTGATAAAGAAAAAGTACTAAGGTCTGCAATGAATGCTTTTATGCATAAGGGTTATGCAAAAACCAGCATGCAAGATCTTAAAAAGGCGACGGGTTTACATCCTGGGTCTATCTATTGTGCTTTTGAAAATAAACGTGGCTTGTTATTGGCTTCTCTTGAACAATATCGACTGGATAGAAAAACTGAGTTTGAGCAGTTTTTCTCTGCTACACAGCCCACGATAGAAAGTTTACAAGCTTACCTTGATAATATTGTCGCCGAATGTATAAGTTGTGATAGTGCGCAAGCTTGTCTAATGACTAAAGCGTTAAATGAAATTGCTGAGCAAGACGAAGAAATTCAACAAGTTATTAGCGATAATTTATCACTATTACAACAAGCGCTTTCAGGTAAGTTTGAACAAGCAAAACAAGAAGGAAGTATAGCTAACGCTAAAGACTGTGATCATTTGGCACGTTATTTTCTAATGGGTATATACGGTTTAAGAACTTTTGCTCAAACTCACCCTGAAGCAAAAGTCATAGAGCAATTAGCAGAGCAGCTTTATAATGATATTTGCAAAGAATAAATTATAAGAACAGTCGCTTAAAATTGAATAATATAGACCTCATAGATAGGGGTAATAAATAGCCTTTATTTAAGCGGTTTTTATGACTACCGCTAAGAAGCAATTAATTACCTTAGCTGCTCCCCCTTATTATCATGTATTTCCCGCTGTGTTCGCCATACCTAAAAAACACCCGTGTAATGTTGTCTTTTCGTCTTTATTACAAATGAACCAGCTAAAATTATTTTTTTAGCTTACGATATGTTAAACCTATGATACACAGAGAAATTAATAGAATTCCTGAGGGTTCAGGTACTTGGCTTATATTCATTGTACCGCGCATTATTTTTGAGCTGTCATAATGGGAGCCATGAATTTTGAAACCAAAGACTTCATTAGTTTGCAGGTTATTAAAAGTATATGTATCACTTAGATTAAAGGCATTACTATCTTGATAAAGCAATTCGGACATGCCAGAGCTAAATGCTGTTAAAGTTAATTGGGACCGATACCATGAGTGATGACCAAATAAACTCCAATCAAAGGTAAAGTTACCATTTTCTTGAGCCGTTGTGCTAATTATCCAGTCCCCTGAAAAAGAGCTTTTATTGTTGTATTTGGCTTCCCATTCACCCAGGAGGACTTCACTAATTGTTGTTTTCCCACCACCATCAATCTCCCAGTCTAATATTAAACCAGCATTAGCAAAGCTAGTAACATATAACAGTGAAGCTGAAAATAGTGTTTTTACTATTGTTACATTCATGCATATCCCCTTAAAAATATATTTATCAATCATAATGGTTTCTTGGGCATTCACTTATGGTATTGCACAAACGAGACCAAGAGTTATTTACGATGAAAACTTAAAGTTATTTAAGGGAAATATTTTCAGTTACAAGCAGGAATTATGTTGTTTACTGGTGGTAATTCGTTGTTATATATCGAATATTGTTTAGTTGACTTGCTTTATTACTAGATGTTGTTTCAAGACTCAGTAATAGTTCGTATTCAATCTAACTATTATTTAACAATATTAATCTTCAAGAAGTAGAAAGCTGATTGCATAATGCGACGCTAAGGGCGCTATATTCCTAATATAAAAACACCACCAATATTAGCTTGCTCTTTGACCCTTTAACTAAATTGTTACAATCTGAGAGGATTAATCTCACCAATAATGATGTGGCCAAGTATTTTGATACCGAGTTTCTTGGAACAATTAACTGCTTTATCCGTAAGGTAACGTCACTATTGCTATTCTTTGGTATAAGTTACTAATTGGAAAGTTCACCTCGTTATTGATAACGATATTCGTTATTGATAACGATATTCGTTATTATTAAAAACACTAAAAACTTAATTAGGATGATTAGAATGCTTTTGATCACTCATTTTAGCTTCAAAAAAATCACGTTAATAACGTTAACGCTAGCAGTAACACTTTTTGGGCTAATAGCTTGTTCAGCCATACCTGGTGATACCAATGCTGAGCAAATACAAACGATAGATGAATTAGTCGAAACTACTTTAAGAGACCTTTCTGAGCAAAACCCTGAAGCAAAGGCACAAATAAAAAATTCTGTTGGTTATGCGATTATGAATAATAAAATAACCAAGATACCCGTAGTAGGGGCTGGCGCTGGTTATGGTGTTGCGATTAATAATAAAAGCCAACAAAGACAATATATACAAATGGTGCGCTTTGATGTTGGCGGAGGTTGGGGCGCAAGAAGCGTGAGACCTGTTATCATTTTTACCGATGAAGAAGTATTCAATGATTTTATTGATGGTATGTGGTCAGCAAATGCCGGAGCAGAAGCGGCGGCAAAAGTTGGTGATGTTGGTACTTCTGGTGGAGCTGATACAGGCAATGCAGGAAATGATAAAGGCTATGTTATCCATATGATTACAGATTCAGGGGTTTCAGCCACAGTTACCGCCGGGATAATAAGAGTACAGCCGATAACTTTAAAGCCATAAGTCATCCAGTAACTGTCATCGTTAACCGGGTATAGAGCATCAATGTGATCGCTTGTACCTGTGCTTTCATACCAAGAGGTATCTGCTAGCCATGTAGCGGTATTGCCCTAAATACTGCTAAAAATAAATGCGTTTGCGATTCCATTCAATCCTGCTCCAAGAACACCATAATCAGCCTTATTTAAACCAAAATATAGCGTATCTAGACCAGTAGTATCAAAACCTGAATAAGTCTAAGTTGCGCCCACCCTCGGTGCCAGAACCACTTCCTATCCAACTATTACCACCCTGGGCTGAATAAGTCGGGCCTATAATTGTTGCTGTTAGCAAAGCCACCCAGAGTTAGAGCTAAAACAGCCAAAGCCGCTTTTAACATTTTAATATTCATTTTTAAGTCCTTATCATCCTGTTCAAACTGCGGAATAGAATGTGTCAAAGTAAAAATAATAAAGTTATTTTTCAATAGAGTAGTAATATCCAGTAAATCACTAAACTCAAAAGTGTAAAGTAATTAGACCTTGTTCAGTTGTAATTCGTTGCTATTCTCTTTATTAGAGAATTGAAAAAGCACCAGTAACACAATTTTGAATCACAGCCTATCTATTTCAAATGGAAACACTTGTTTGGGCCACAGATCTTTAACTTAATATTTAGTCATCTCTTTTCTAATTAATTAAAAACAACTATACTGTGTTTTTGTACAGTTATTTTGGTGTTCTTATGAAAGTGATACCCGTATACATTGAAGCAGGGATATCAGGTTTTGAATCGCCAGCTGCCGAATATAAAGAATTAAACTTATCTTTAGAAGAGTTATTGCTTCAACATCCTAATGCTACGTTTTTTGGTTTGGCTAATGGTCGGTCTATGGAAGGGCGAGGGATATTTGATGGCGATGTGCTTGTTGTTGATAGAGTCGAGCATGTAAGTAATGATTCTGTCATTGTGGCAAATTTTAATGGCTGTTTTGTTTGTAAAATAATTGATACTGATAAAGCTTTATTGTTATCTGCATCTGATGAATATAAGCCTATTGCCATTACCGCAGCAGATAGCTTTCAAATTGAAGGGGTGGTGAACGTGTCTTTTAGATTACATAAAAAACTGCCGACACTATTATCATGTTTGGTTTGATTGACGCGGTTTCATTCTATGCTCGTTGCGAAAAGGTGTATGACCCGACAATACGTAATAAACCTGTTGTTGTACTAACGAATAATGACGGTTGTATATGTGCCGTTTGTCCAATGGCGCGTGAACTTGGCATTCCTAAATTCATCCCCTACTTCAAAATAAAATCATTTTTAGCTAAGCACAATGTTGTTATTCGCTCTTCTAATTACGAGCTGTATGCAGACCTGAGTGAAAGGATGATGAACGTTATCGCTCGCTACTCTGATAGGCATTATGTTTATTCTATTGATGAATCGTTTTTACACTTTAGAAACTTTACTTGTATTGATGACTGGCATGAATACGGTCATGTAATAAGAAAAGCTGTTTGGCGTGAAACGAGATTACCTGTTGGGGTTGGTTTTGGCGCTACATTAACGTTAGCAAAAGCGGCAAATCATGCATCCAAAAAACTCTCTGGCTTTGATGGTGTTGCCGTTATTAATGATGAGAGTTCACGTAAGGAAATACTATCTCGAATGTCGTTAACTGATATTTGGGGGATTGGTTCAAAACTTGGAAAACGCTTAAGTATATTAGGGCTTAAAAATGGTTGGGACTTGGCAAACCAATCACCCAAAGAAATGAGAAGCCAATTTGGCGTTGTGGTTGAACGCACCGTTAACGAACTCAATGGTGTGCCATGCTTAAATTGGGATGAAATAGGGCAAGATAAACAAGAAATATTTTCAACAAGAAGTTTTGGTCAAAGGGTGACTTGCGAGCATGCACTTAAAGCCGCACTATCAAGCCATGCTAGTATTGTTGCCAAAAAAGCGAGAGGGCAGAACTCTTTAATTAAACGCTTAGTTATTTTTGCATCAAGCTCTCCGCATGATGATAGCTATTACAAAAAGTCTGTTATTTATGAATTTCCTGTTGCTACAGATAACACTCTAAAGGTAGTTACTGCTATTTCGTTTGTATTTGATAGTATTTATATGGCTGGCGTACTATTTTATCGTTGTGGTGTTGGTGCTGTTGAATTAGAAAATAATCAGTTTCAACAGCAAGATATGTTTAATGTTACTGTGAATAATCCACAACTAATGCAATGTTATGATAACGTGAACCATCGTTATGGTAGTGGCGCGATAGAAGTTGCTGTTGCTGAGAAAAACGATAAATGGGCAATGAGGCGTAACTTTCTATCACCTCGTTACACCAGTAAATGGTCAGAAATACCTAAGATAATTTGTTAAGAAAAGTGTTGAGGTAAATATGTGTGGTCGATTTAGTGTAGACAAAGCTTTAACGCCAATAGTGAGCGAGCTATTTAATACGCATTACAGTGTAGAAACCAACGCTAATTTATGTCCAAGTCAAAAAGTAGCGACAATTATTAATAGTGATTCAAACTATCAACAAGTCAATGCTTTATGGGGAATTAAGCCTAACTGGTCTAAAAAATTAATTATCAATGCCCAAGCTGAAACCGTAGCTACCAAGCCTACATTTAGACAAGCGTTCCAAAGTCAGAGGTGCTTAGTTCCCTGTAATGGTTGGTTTGAATGGCGAACAGAAGAAGGTAAAAAGGTTAAATACTTATTTGAACATGCCAACAAAATGCCCTTATATATGGCTGGAATATTGTTTCAACATGAGCATACTGAGCTTGTAACCTTAACGACTCAACCTAATGATAAATGCGGTCAATATCATAAACGAATGCCAGCTTTAGTACTGGCAAGAGATAAAGACGACTGGTTTAATGCTTCAGCTCAAGAGGTAGAATCATTACTACAGCCTGTAGAAAGTAGAGTTATTCGTGTTGAGCATGCTGAATGATTTTCAACTATTGAAATGTAGGTTTAGGGGGGATTAAGTTATTTTCAACCGCATCAATAAAGCGACCAAGTTCACCGCCTTTAACATTCTTACCATTAAATGCACTAATGCCACTGTCAATCATTTCGATCAGCTCTAGGTCTTGCTCGACGGCAATCTCTTGCACTGTTTTTAAATGACGTGCAAGTGTGCTGCCGCCTGATTTTTTATCACTCGACCAGCATATGTAGCTATATGGACTTTAAATTTCACCATAAGGTAATTTTAGATAGAGTTATAAGGGAATTGTTCGTGCAATGTACTATTGTAAATAAGCAGTAGCAGAGGAATTAATAAAAAATATAAGGAATTACTTGATGCTAGGTTTAGAATTCATTAATAGTGAAACGAATTTATCATTAGCGATGAGTAGTCACTATGATTATTTGGTGGTTTTAGGCTCTTATATCGTTGCTTGGATTGGCGCTTACGCTGGACTTTCTACCGTGCCAGCTATTCGGCTTGTTGAAACCAATAAAGCAAAAATTGGCTGGAAGTTAACTGGCGCTATAGCAATGGGCGCTGCTATTTGGTCGATGCACTTTGTTGGCATGTTAGCTCTCTACTTACCTGTTAATGTTGAGCACCATGTCGGTTTAACCGCTTTATCTATTGTTCCTGCCATTATTGCCAGCTATTTTGCCTTATTTTTTATTGAAAGAGACCATTATCTCCATTCTCATCTAGTTTATGCGGGTGTTTTATTGGGGGCTGGTATTGGCACCATGCATTATATTGGTATGGAGGCAATGCAAGGGGAATTCACTTTAGTCTATGAACCAGTCACATTTTTACTTTCTATTTTAGTCGCGGTAATCTTGGCTATCTTTGCGCTAAGTGCAGGGCAATTTAAGCGCCATGCTCAAGAAAAAGAGAGCCATAGACTCATTATCTCTGCGGCCTTAGTCGGTGCCGCAATCACGGGCATGCACTACATGGGAATGCAAGCCTCTTACTTTTTAGCAAATACCAGTGAGGCCATGGGTGAACATACTGCTCATGGCTCATCCCACGGCTCGATGTTGCTGATATTAATTATCTCGACAGTATTATTATCAACGCTTGCTGTCGTCTCTACTATTATTTACAAAATGTTTATCAAGTTGCATATGGCTAAAAACGAAGCCGAGTCATCGGCAATCGCTAAATCTGAATTTTTAGCGAGTATGAGTCATGAAATACGGACACCGATGAATGGTGTTCTTGGTATGCTTGACCTTTTAGTTAAAACAGATCTGAATAAAGACCAACAATATAAAGCAAAAATAGCCCATTCGAGTGCCAAATCATTATTAAGCTTAATCAATGATATTTTGGACTTTTCTAAAATTGATGCCGGTAAACTTGATTTAGAATTATTAGATTTTGATCTACGCACTATGCTAGTTGAATGTGCGGATACCTTAGCGTTGAAAGCAGAGGAGAAAGGTTTAGAGCTCATTTTAGATGTAACCCATGTTGAGCATTCAATGGTTAAAGGGGATCCCAGCAGAATTAGACAAATAATCACTAACTTAGTGTCTAATGCGATTAAGTTTACCAGTAAAGGTAGTGTGACCATCAGAGCAAAGCTTAAAGAAGCTGAAGGTAATGAGTTAATACTTTTTTGCTCAGTAGATGATAATGGTATTGGCATTGCACCAGAAGCACAAAGTAAATTGTTTCAAATGTTTACTCAAGTCGATTCATCGACAACACGAAAGTATGGCGGTACAGGTTTGGGTTTGTCCATTGTTAAGCAATTATGTCAGTTAATGCATGGTGACGTTTCAGTTACCAGTATTCTAGGTGAAGGAAGTTGTTTTAAATTTCATATACGCTTATCTTCGAGTGAACAGTCAAAGCATATTGTGCCATCAATTGATGTTAGCAAATTATCTTTATTGGTTATCGATGATAACCCTATCAATCGCGAAGTATTAAGGGGGCAGTTGGAACATTGGGGAGGCAATGTTACTGAGGCGTCGGGCGCAGCAAGC
>Ga0209396_1005044_pt1 | contig 12640 bp, 6 predicted proteins | sample GOMGulsemesocosm_6_FD_184638 | JGI IMG/M metagenome (GOLD analysis project Ga0209396, IMG submission 184638) | Methane-oxidizing microbial communities from mesocosms in the Gulf of Mexico - GOM8C Gulf of Mexico (SPAdes) (version 2) | ecosystem: Environmental > Aquatic > Marine > Cold seeps...
TCCCTTCTGACTAACTATTATATATTCCAAAAAGTAAAAAGCCCGTCAACCTTTCGATTAACGGGCTTTTCTATATATGGCGGTGAGCGAGAGATTCGAACTACCACGTCAAACCATTGATATATAGCAATATAATAAAAACATCGAGCAGACATACCACATAACCTACCACATTAAAAAAAAGTCATAATATTTTTAAATAAATATAATTATTAGCTAAACATTCGATCTTAGGTATATATCGCCACTTACTTTTATAGCTTGGTGATAAAAAAGCAGCTATTAAGATGCTTAAAATCATGTGATAAAAGACCAGAGTTACCACTTGCAGTTCTTTTGAAGGCATTGTTATGTGTAATTACCGCCGCAACTTATAGCATTGTTATATAATGAGCTTTGAAATAGTTAGTATTTTCATCACACTCGCCTGCAAACCTCACTTTTTTATTTGCCATTTTTGCAGCCAGCGCAATAGATAATATTTCTTGTTGACCAAGTACAGTAGGCTTAACCCAAATATAAGTTGCGTCGCAGCCGTTTGCATCCCATTTTCCTTCTGTTTCAAAATAAAGGTTTTTCCCTGCCCCATCAAATCTAATGTTAGTAATTACTTGACCCGCTTGGTTAGTACTATCTGCCGCTAGTGTTTCAGCCCCACAAACCATTAAAATAGTCATCAGCATTACTTTAAAAAATTTAATCATACTCTTCCCTAGTTGAATATTATTCTTTGAAAAATCCCCCTTTCGGGGCCTGAACTTCAATATGTTTGGGTAGTGTACTAAATTAATCTGCTTTTACGACAATAACTTTTACAAATACAAAGAGTTGATCACTTTGTTCAGCTGTGCTCGCTAACAAATGGGATAAATTATTAAAGGAATTGATTTCGTCGTTGCAGCTGTGTTACGTAACAGTAGTTGATGATGCGACCTGTAGCTTTAGAAAGGGGATTATGTAAATACTTCTAAAATCGACCCATCTGCATTGAGCGTAAATTTATCATCACTACAAGCGGCGCACCTATCAAATCCTGATCAATGGCTTCAAGCCCGAAATTGATATGAGATATTTTGACTTATTTCGAATTTGTTTTAAGCCAGAGCAGATAAACCAACTAAATTTGGCACCAAACGACTATTTTCACTAGACGATAAAGTGGCTAGCTATTAATAATATCTTGATATCTGTCACTCAAGGAGCACAGTCGTTTAGACATTTCATCATAATCCTCATACTGAATTAATAACGGTATCACTTTAATTTCCAGTGCATTGATCATTGCATAACGATGGTTTCCTCCTAATAATAATACCTCGCTGGCAAAGTTGGGATGAGGCTTAGCCACTACTGGTGTTAAGGAGTGTCCTTCTGAGCAATATGCAATTACACTGGCAAGTTTGTGAGTAAACCCTAGCTCCCATAACTCTTCAGGCGATCGTTTATTATAGTGGCACAAGTTGCCATAAAACTCGGATTGAAGAACCCAACAAAGTCGTAAACCATCAGGATAATTTTTAGCATATTGTTTTGGCGACACGCCATCAAATGCGAACCTAAAGTTTTCAGGATTTAAATCCCAATGAATATCAAATAAAGGCCACTCATCAACTGGCAAATTCTCTAAGTTTCTAACCTTATCTTGAAGACCTAATCGAATTTCACCTAATTTACGATATTGCTCAAGATCCCAACCGTCATCTATGGCTTGGTTTTCCATTATCGACTCATGGGTAATACCTTCATCTTCCATTGCCTTCAATATATCTTCAAGCTCTGTCATCGATTAATCACGCAAAATGATGACAGGTCTGTCGCCATAATTTTTTTCTTGGTTAGAAAGTTCTTCATATATATCCTCAACGAGTATTGGCGAAGAATTGTTAGAGTATATCTTATCTAATATAGTTATCTTAGGGCCGCATACTTCATAATCACGTTCACTATCTTTGCTAGTAACTATCGTACCTTCCGCTGAATATAAGGCATAAAGAATGATATCACCGATACGGTAAGCAATTGCGCCTAGTAATACGATTTCACCTTCAGAATCTAGATTACCATCTGTAATATTAAATAAAATACGGAATCGCCCCGCATACCCTTGATAAAAATCGAGAATATCTGAAGCTGATGATTTCAAATACTCCATTTCTTCAAAGCTGATGTACACTTCTTCACCAACATCAAATAACTGAGTTATTCTCATCAGAGTGTTTAACGTTTCAATATTATCGGAATAATCAACACTTATACCGTCAGAGTTTATGCTGCCCAGTACTTCTTGCCCTCCGTTACCTTTGAATAATATTTTGTAAGTATCACCACTTGATACATCAGTGATGAAGTTTAGGTTGTTTCTTAAATCACGTAATTTAAAAGGCTTTACACCGAAGTCAAATTTAAAGTTTAAATTTTTACTATTATGTTTAAGTGTTAGGTCGAAAAAGCTAGCTTTGTATCTTGATTTGAACAGAGGATGATTAAAGTCACCTAAAAATTGAGGGAAGTAAGCATCGACATCGAACCTATAATCATTACTAATACTGCCTTTACGAAAAATCATTTTCGCTTTCGCTAGAGGCTCTAGTCGAGTCAATGACAGTTCAGCCGAATCTGAACTCAAGTCAGACTTTTCATTCAATTGACCAAATCGTTTTTCGGTAGCAGATAAATTTGAGATATGAGCCTTTTCTCTGAGACCAAGGTGTACATCAATAAACTCTTCCAAATTTTCTTTGCCAATAAGGTCGAACTTAATTTTCAGACGTTCTTCATCATAGCCTACACTTTCTAGACAGTTCCTCTTGCGATTTACGTAGTCGTTAAGGTTCCCGATGTATGATTTCAATTTTTTAGCAAGTGAATCGCCTGCTAACTCGGTCAATAGGTAACTTTCATCATAATGAAGTGTATAGCTCTTTTGATCTGTCGTAGTGACTAACTCAAGTACTTTTTCAATAAGCTCTTCATCCATATGCCGAAGAAAAGCTCTAACTGGCAAATTAGCATTGTCATATTCAATGAATATATAAAAACAGGGAAGTGGATCTACGGCTAGTTTACGCAAATTTGATAAACCAATAGATAGCTTTCGTTCTTGCCCGTCTGTTGCCTTGACCTGTACTTTACATTTTGGCGCAGACTGATGGACAGTCAAACCAGTAATTTCGTTACTAAATGGAAACTCTACAATGAAATCCCAGCCCATTTTATCTTTGGTAGATTTGTTAGCGATTAAACCAACTTCAGAACACCAAGCATTGAAATGTAATTCACCTAAATCACCTAAGTCTCTCACTAATTAACTTCCTTACTAACATTTATCATGAGCTAAAATAAGAAAACCAGCTCCCGCTGGCTTTCGTTTGCTTGGTTTAGGTTGCTCCCAAGGTTTACCTAAAAAATAACTTGCCTAATACATCCAAAGAAAGCGCTTCTCCTCATGTAGACTATTCCGCCAAAAGCTATACAGTGTAGTACCCAAGCAATTACTGATAACAATGACAGCTCAAAGCTGGTTAAACTGTACCAATAATTGATAAATAAAAACTTGGCGTATATCAATGGCACCAATAAATAAAATAACTTTTTACTCAAACTATTCATGATTTTCTCCTTTTTAAATCACAAATATTTTATCGTAATTAAATTACCACAATGCCTTATAAGCCTTCTATTTTTATGGGTTAAAGCACCATGTTTCTTACTTTGCTCCCAAAGAAGCCAAACCTTCGGGCAACTACCGTGGGTGATTTGAAATCAACCCTTTGGCAAATCCCTCTTCTTGAAATTACTGTTTTAGGCTAAATAAATTCTATGACTTTGAATTAATAAAATTGAGAGTAATAATATCACCTATAATTTTTCGAAATATGGAAGGCTTGTAAAACTTAAAACATTCCTCTAAGCCTTTCAAATTTTTAATATTATCGTCTGATTCAGAACCGCACCAATACCTACTACTATCACCGAAGGGTTCCAAAACAATTAATTCATCATCAAAATACTTGAATTTAACATGTATATCAGATGACTCATTCATTAAGTTTCGTCTTCTGATATCACTAACGCCATCTATGCTATTTAACAGCGAACATAGAGATGCCAATGATAAGTAAATTGAATCAAATTCAAATGCTATTTGGTTACCGTTATCTTTACAAATTTCATAAGTTTTCATCAAATATACCTACCAATCACCAGGTTGTGTTACCACGCCAACTGCGTATGCATTAACTCCAATATTACTTCGACCAGCCGCAGATCTAAGCAATGCATCCGTTGGGTATTTTGACAAGTTAACAGGACGCCAATTTTTTCCTGCTCCAAATCTAAAGAGTGATTTCATATTACTCCTAAATGTGGATGCCGCCAATCCTGATGGTGCCAAATACGAATATCCCTTAATCAGCCCAGAATAAGTTAATCTTGCTCCACCAACTGCGTAACTAGAGTATCCTCCGTATGAGTATGCATCCGAATTCATATTAACACTTGAGATATCAAGCATACCTCTCAATTCATCACCATAACCAAATAACAAGGCATCACCTAACCCAGCAGAAAAGTCTACTACTCCTTGTGGGAGTGTCGGCCAATGAGCGGCAATTAAGTCTTGCCCCGTTGCTAATGCATTCATCATTTCTTTTTGTTCAGCTTGGAAATACTCTTCTTCTCTAGCTTCCCATTCAGCGCTACCTTCTTCTATTGGTCTATTTCCATATAATCGTGCTGCTTCACTCAATAGTGCCGAGAAGGCAGCTGCTTTAGCGCCATTCGAAAACTTACCTCCCGTAAGCTTAGAAATAGTTCCACCTACAACAGCACTAATTGCTATTCGAGCAAATGGATTAGTGCCACCACCAAATGAACCTAAACCTGCACTAATAAATCCATGACCAAACTTTCCTCCTTGAAGAACGCTTGCCACACCACCAACAGCCCCACTCGCAAAAAACTGTTCGCCCCCACTAAGACCAGCTTGACCACCTACCCAAGCCGTTGCATAAGCCGTTGCTCCAGCAGTAAATGCAGATCCCAGGCTTCCCGTATTAGCATACGATGTAGCGGATGAATAGGCGGCAGCTCCCCATGGACCACCATAATATGTTGCTGCTGCCATCGCTATCATATTGAGGTATTTATTACGCGATATGGCTTGTAGTATAGGTTTACTTATCTTATTAAATATTGCTTTACCTGCCCCCCATGAAAAACTCAAAAAATACCCACTCGGGTCAGTAAAGGACATCGGGTTATTCAAAACGTAGCTATAGCGATTATAACTTTGACTGTTTTTAGGAAATTGAATAAACGGATCAGCCTGCAAAAACCTACCCAAAGTAGGATCATAGATCCGACCGTTCATATGAATAATCCCAACGCCAGACAACTCTTTATGCCCAGTATAACCACGACTCTCTACAGGACTTTGTTGCAACAATTTACCCATCAGCGTACCAGAAGTCGCAAAACGGGTTTGCTTGCCCCAAGGGTCATAATTAATGTGCTGAACAACAGCGCCGCTTTTATTCGTAATAGTGGTAGTAGAACCTAAATGATCTTTGTGTAAATAAAGGGTGTCATTGGTATTATCAGAACGTTCAGTGATCACCGCATTACCGACATAATATTTATGTTCGGTAATGCCTTTAGCGGTTTTGATACGCTCGTATAAGCCTTTCACGTAAAGTGTGGTGGTGGTTCCTTCACTGCGATTGTCGATTCGTTTATACATATTACGGCTAGCATTGTAATACATATTCGTAACGTTGGTGCCTTTGGTTATCTTGTGCGGTTTATCATACGAGGTATAAGCAATATCTCGCTGTTTATCTTCGGTAACATTACCGCGGGCATCATATTTTAAATCATAATAAAGGCTACCTGCTCCGCCACTGCCACTGGTTACTTTTTCAAGTCTGTTTGGCCTCGTTGACGAATACTTGTAATGGCCAGTCCCCTGCTTATAAGTAATGTTGCCTAAGGCGTCATAATTGTAATCTTGGTATGCTGAAGTACCCGAACAACTTGAACTGCCGATATATTGTCTGCGCCCCTCAACACGATTTAAATCGTCGTAAGTATATAGATCGCAAAAGTCTTGTACAGCGCCACCAAAAGCAAAGTTATTACTACGGGTTAATAAGTTACCGCCTTTATCAAACGTAAAACCTTGTGCATGTATCAGGCTACTAGTTCCTTTAAACACCGATATATCATTAGCAAAACCGGTATCAGCATCAAAGCCTTTAATTTGCTTAGTATTATTGCCGTATATAACTTCTGTAACCTGCCCACGGGCATTCACCGCTTTAATCTCTTGGTAAACTTTATTGTATTCTCTGTGGCCTGGTGTGGCATTTTTCACTTGCAGTGGCATACCAATATCATTGTAGGTATGCTCAACCGAGAACTTTTGGTCTGGGTACGTCGTATATTTTAAGCGGTTTAAACCATCATAATATTGCGATGTTTGAAACGTTTCACCATCAATAGTGGTAGTAATATTACCCACTTGACCATTAGGGCGATAGCTATAAGCTTCTTGATAATTAGCGCTGGTTTGAACCACAGCACAGCCATTTATACTTTGGCCGGCTCCTTGGTTATAAATAACCTTATTGAGTTTGCCAAGGTGTTCTGCATCACCGTCGTACGCCCAACAAGTTAAACCGTCATTATCTTTATGCGCGAGTTTTCGTCCTAAATCATCAAACGAGGTATAACTTTTTTGCCCAGAGCTGTTTTCTTGGGTAATAAGTTCGCCAAAACCGTTATAAGTATAAGTCCAAAGACCTTTATCTAAATCGTCAGTCGTTGCTTTTTGCCCTATACTATTATAAGTATTGCTTACTTGGATATGACTTAAGGTAGCACCATCATATACTTTGGCAGTCAGTAATTGCCCTTCCACATTATAGTGATAACCCAACTTAGTTAATACGGTTCCGGTGCTGTTTAAGTTTTCAACAAAGCTACTTTGCCCAAGGTGGTTTTTGGTGTCGCGTTGTTTATTACCCAGAACATTCGTTGTGGTAATTACTTTGCCATTATAATCAACGGCCACAACGCTATCACGAGGGCGTTCTTCACGGGTAACTCGGCCTAATCTGTCGTAGTAGTATGTGGTGATGTGACTTGATGCACTACCTACCCCTGGCTCACTTGCCGTTTCGATCAGTCCGTTTTGGTTATAGGTTTTAGCAGCAACATTCCAAGTATTATTAAAGCCTCTCACTTTGGTAAGCAGCTCTCGACCCCATTTGTCAATATACACTTGTTGTTCGGGTGCGCCGGCAGCAGCCGTAATAACCCGTGCAAAAGCGCTAGTCACGCCACAATTACTCACTTGTGAACACAGTGTATTATAGGTTGCTTGTTCAGTAAGCGTTGTGCCGTTGGCGGTTTTACGATGAGCAACAGTTTTACTGGCTTGGCCAAAAGCGCCAAGGGTTGTAACCGTATAGTTTTTATTTACCCCGGTTTTCTTGATGTTACGTACAATACCTGCATTTGCGGTACTGTTATTATATAAAATGCTACTGGTATGGCCTTTACTGTTACTTTGGCTAATAACAAAACGACCACGACCGTCAAAAGTTGTGGTTGAGCCACGCGTGTTAGACTCGGCATTTGTGCTATCAAAAGGCGAGAATTCGGTAGACGTTTTGTTGCCCCAACCATCATAGCCATAACTCGTTGTGCCTTTGTCGTCTGTTGAACTTTCCAACATTTTTGTGTCGTTGTCATAAATAAAACTTGCATAGCGGGTAATAGTGCTACTATTACCAAGTTGCTTTTTCACGGTGCTGTTTTGTAATCGACCAAGTCTTTTTTCCAGAGTACTGCCATAAGCGTTTATGAGTTCAGTACTATGTGTATCACTTAAATTATGGCTACTACTGTCTGTAGAGTTAATATATGTGTTACTGGTTAATACATTACCGTAGCTATCTTGCGTGGTAGTGCTATAAGTTCTGTTAAGAAAAACACTTGCTGTTTGTGCTGAATTTAGTGCATAGCTTTTTTCCGTGCTGTTTGCTAAATATACTAAAAAGCCTTTATCTGCACTTTCTTTATGTGCCCAAGTATTATTTGCTTGGCTTAAAATAACAGCTGTTTCACCAACACCTAAACTTTGTACCGTTGATCTTGGCATGCCTATGTATGGGAAATCTTGGTGATAAATGGTTTCTGTAGTCATACAGTCGTTGTAGTTAGTTACAGCGACGTTACGATAAACCCAAACAGGTTGATCAAGCTTATCATCCAACTCATCATCGAATAAATCTACTTTTACTTGTCGAGTCGTTGCCCCACATGTTTGTGGGTCTATGGTTCTAAGGCGTTCAAAGCCCAACATACCATGACCTTTTTTATGTAATAACAAACCACCATATTGATATATTACCGAGTTTGTTGACGTTTCAGTAACATCAGAGTCAACACGTGAAACGACAAAAAATCCCGTTTTAGGTGAAATGTAATCATTATTGAGTGTACCGTCTGCTTTATAACGTAACGTGGGCTCACTATGGTAATAGGTTGATACTTTGTCTTGGGCAAAATTATTGGCTGTATTGGTTATATTGGTATAACTAATATAGTTTTTAACACCAAAGCCATTGTCAACGTTTGAAATAACATCGAGTAGTTTGTCGGCATACATACTTTTATTGACATACCAACGACTTTTACCAGTAATTAAATCAAGCTTGGCATCACCATTTACATCACCGAATTGGTTGTTATAGGTTTTGTCAAATGCAATTGAGCCGCGCAACTCGAACATCACTTGATCGTGATTACCTTTTAACGGTCGGGCTAAATAAGTTGACCAACGATCATTACTGGTATTAGACAATAAAATATCAGTACGACCATCGCCTGACAGGTCAAGGTAATAACTATAGTCTTCTTGATCAGAACTTGTGGTTAAGTCTGACTCTACCCCTGAACTATTCAGTTTTCGTGCAAGATAATCTGTGTTAAAGGTTTTTCCGTCAGACAGCATATAACGAAGCTTATTCCCACTTCGCCACAAAATATCGGACATGCCATCACCGTTTAGGTCAACGGCACGCGGTTTATTTAGTGAAGTCGGGAAATTACTTTTAAGTGGTGTATCCCAATTTCCTGCGGTATATAAATACCATTTTGAATAAGACGTTGTTTGGCAATCTTGTTCATCTCCAAATATACTATCTGCAGTCATAGGATCTGTGCTGACACTACTTATTCCGCTATGGATAACGTCAGTTGTAGTTGTACTGGTAGACAAAGTTTCAGTTGTAGATATAGTTGTACCTGCAGTTGTTTCGGTTAAAAATTGACCAGGGAGTATTGGCGGTTTATAAGGTGAAACTTCACATTGCTTAACACTCGTTCTTTGTTTAACTAATATATCAGTTTTACCATCACCGTTAACATCCAAAAATGCAGAATTCTTCATACCTGCAGTACGTTCATATATCGAGTTGCCAAAACTGAGGCCATAAGTAACATGATCGTGACTTTCGTCCGGACTTGGCTGCTCGCTTCTGTTGTCGTTCCTACTAGGAAGGTTTATTAGGGTGCTTTCTGCGCTAAACTCACCAGCTTTGTTATTAATTCTTGATAATACTTTATTTCCGGAAGCCCTAACTAAATCTTGTAACCCGTCACCATCAATATCTGCAACTTGTACGTCAGCAAAACCTGTAGCTTTAAAGCCAAGGTTAATTGTTGTTATATTTTGAGTATATGTATGACACCTTTCATCAGGTATATCTCCTAGCTCTTCAAATTTTTCCCAAATACGATCAGGTGTACATGAAGTAACTTCAGTTGGAACTGGTTGTGATGTAAGGACTCTAACGTCTGACACTGTGTTTTTTGCAACCATTAGATCCATAACGCCATCACCGTTATAGTCGATAATTTTAGCAAGTTCAGGCGAGTCATCTAAGTTAGTATCGCTAGAAATAGTGACAATTGCTGAATAACTTGGACCATACTTTACTTTCCAACCAGAGTCAGGAAACACAATATCGCTGTAACCGTCACCATTAAAGTCAAAAACAAAAGAAGCGTGGTAATTTTTTGCAGAAGTACTTAGTGTTGTTTTTGTTGAACTAAAAGGTTTAAATGAATCAACACTGGGTTGTTTCCAACAATCTCTCTCAGGCCCAAACTTAGCTGGTGTACATACCGTTGTTGAGCTTGCAGTAATCGCTTTAGCTTTTTGCCAATTAAAACTTAATACTTCATTACAAGTTGTTCCTTCACATTCTTGAATGCTCTCTAAGTAGTTTTTTTCGTCGATAAAGTCAGATTCAAAATAGCTTAAGCTATAGGTTCTATGCTCAGTATTATCAATCTTAACGCTAATTGATGAGAGTAATTTGGTCATAGACACTGGAGTACCAGCTAACCAGCCCTGCCTAATTTTTTTATTATCTTTATAGTTAAACTTTACTTGCGCATATGGGCGAGTGCTTGCTGTTCCCGTATAGTGGATAGCATCAAGTCGATGCTCACCTATCTCTTTATCGTACGACTGTTCATAGCTGATGTAATTACCTTTTACATCTTCAACGGCAGTAAGCATCCAAGTATGAGGGATACTATTATTACTAGATAATAAACCTGAATATATCGTATTGTTGGTCGGTTCACTGGTCTTAAATGCAGAGTTAAATTTCTTTCCTATTAGTTTAACTGCAGATGCAGTAATAGCACTAGGGCTACCGTAATAATGCGTTTCACCGGCTTTATTTTCTACCGTAAAAGCTTTCAGAATATGGGTATTATAATGAGGACGGATATATGCCCCTGGTTCAGCCATTTGTATATAACGAGCTGTTTCAGACCAATACTGACTGTCTGATACTGACTTATCTAAATCAAGGTAACTTGGAGTCGAACTTGGGCGAGCAAGTAACAAACGCTGGCCATTCATACATAAGCGGTCACTTGGAGTAAAAGTGATCCCGCCTTGCACATCATCGTAAACTAATGATTTAGGACAACGAGCAATACCCGTTTGTGCATTTAGGCTCCAGCCTTTGCCCAACATGCCATCTCCGCCTTGAGAGCTGTATGCCAAAGATACTTGTGGTGTAACACCTGCTGTACCTTGTGGAATACTAATAGGAACATTATAAGTAGCGGCCCCTGATTCACTGACTCTAAATTCAGCTGCGGTAGTGCCGAAATAGTTATTTGTTGTGTCGCTTGCTGACACGGTATTATTTGTACCCGCAAGGTTGTTAATATTGACGGTATCCGATTGCGCATAACTTGAACAAGCAAGAGCACCAGATTGAAAGGCAGGAATATCACAACCGTTGCCTGTCATACAAGCCGCTACTTCATAAGTATAACTGCCTGATGTATGGCTCTCGCTGTCGGTGATAATGTTGTTATTAGCAACAATGCTCGCTGCCGTTGCACATTGCCAAACACCTTTTGCTCCGGTGTTGTTATCACTTGTTCGGAAATAAAAGGCTTCGGTTGAACCCACACCATTAACTGTAATTTGTACTTCATCGCCCGTAGAATAGAGAGATGAGCTATCTATAACGACGTTAGGTAACGGGATGATAGTGGTAATATCACCATTAATAATAGGCACCCAAGCTGAAGTCTCCTCAGGTACGAAAGCAAAAACATGACTTGATACCAAAGCTAATGAAAGCAGCATTTTTTTTAAAAACATGGGGGACTCCATTCCTATACTATTTTTATTTTTATTTTTATTAATCACTATAATGTTCCACTAAAGTAGTGCCGTATAAAAAATATAACGACTACGATATTTATGGTTTTCATCATTATTATCGTCTCAATATTTTAAACAAGTTATTGCTTTATCGTACGGTTAAGTATTTAAAGCCTCGAATTTTGTTATATGTTTGGCCATCGAATGTTGCGCAACCATCGGAATATCCAGAAACTGTTTTACCTGCCATAAATGCGGCCAATAATAGGCTATAAGCTTTCTCGTAGTTAGGATCACTTTCTAACAAAACAATTGCGCTAGCTCTAGAACAGCCATTTGGGTTAGACCAACTACCACCTTCGGCATACATGAAAAAACCTCCTGTTTGAAAAGCAACGTAAGCGATTTTTTTTGCTGATAAACCACCTTTAGCAACAGCTGTACTTTGAAGTGCCCAAAAGAGTAGAGCAATGTATATGATTCGTTTCATTATGTTGGAAAATCCTTGTATCCATGAATTATTAGCGTGTTGTCGTTGTTATTTAACTTAGTAAATTATATGCATCAAAAGTTTTAGTAAATGCAGTATCGATACACGCTTTAAAATTTATTATGATGAATGAGTACCGCCAAGGGACATTTCACCAACCGTACATTTTTCATCTTTTAACCATAGTGAAACGTCCTTCCCGCTCATGTATGCAGCAAGAAGATTGGCGTGAATTGCTGCTACACCTGGATGACTAGGATATATAGATGCATACTTAGCCCCGTAACCACTTTGCGAAGTACAACCACTCAATTCCGGTGATAAACGAACATTTACACCGCCATTTGCTGTTACAACTAACTTGACTACCTTCGAAGATACTGTCCAGCCTGCCTTTGCCGCTTCAGAAGGGAATGTAAAAATAATAGCTGTAGCAAATAAAG
>Ga0209396_1005047_pt1 | contig 12640 bp, 9 predicted proteins | sample GOMGulsemesocosm_6_FD_184638 | JGI IMG/M metagenome (GOLD analysis project Ga0209396, IMG submission 184638) | Methane-oxidizing microbial communities from mesocosms in the Gulf of Mexico - GOM8C Gulf of Mexico (SPAdes) (version 2) | ecosystem: Environmental > Aquatic > Marine > Cold seeps...
CAATAAAGTCGACAACTGTTTTTGCGATATCACGGAAGTTTGTGATATCGGAGTCATAACAAGCGACAGCGTCGTTAGGCATTAAATAAGGGTTAATATTTCCTTGGCTAGGCATCATCAATAGCTGTTCAACAGAACGTTCTATTACTTGCGTTTCACCGGTTATAGGGTTCTTACTGGCAAGCACTATACGACGAGGGGCATTGGTCCAGTCTTTGCCGCCAACGCAGTTAGCCGAAATTGCCGCCTGAAGTAAGCGCGTGCCATACGGTAGGTTCGTTGCGTATTTCCCTACAGCAGCACTAGCATTGTCGCCAGCTGAGTCAATTAGGTTAGACATGAATACGCGAAATCCCTTAGGAGTAATTAGACTTGGTCTGACTAAATGTTCTTGAAAACAGCCGGTACTAGGTACAATTACACGATCGCCAGCGACTAACGGATAATCTGTCACTAAGTCTCCGGTTAACATACCTGTCATGTCTATTTGTACTTGCCATCCTTTACGTAACAGGATTATTTGATCTAATTTAGCGTCAGGTCTGACGCCAGAGGCATTTCTGATTGCTTCAGATAATAACCGAGAGGATGAAAAATCTCCGTATGCTTTTAAATGTTCTGGATTTGGAGGTGTTCTGAGTTTTTTGTTTATTAATACAGTGCCTGGTTGAAAAACAGCACCGGAAACAGAAACTTCAATTGATGACCAATTTAATACATGAATCGTAACGCTGGCGCTATCAGGTTGAAAAATTTCTGCTCTAATAAGCGCTAATTCTATTTTGGTTTCTAATTTATTAGTGGTTGCACCACCTGCTTCAATTATGCCTATTAATGGAAGTTTGATGTAGCCTGCGTTATCAATAATAAAACGACCATTAAAGCCTTCACCATCTTCAATTAATACTTCTACCAGATCGCCTGGGCTTAATAATAAACCTTGCGCAAGAACAGGATCGTTTTCGCCGGTAGCAATAATATTTAATCTATTTAAGTTTAATGGCTTATCCGTTCTATAATTCAATGCTGCCCCCATATCCTTAAACCTTTTACAATCTAAGCCATCTGAAAATGCATTTTGTGCGGCATGTTCATGAATAAAGTCATCACCATCAGCAGCAGGCGTGCCATAAAATCTAAGCGCTGCGTTATCCATCGCTTCTGAAGAGTGTTTTGCACAGCCTTGCGTAAATAATGTCCCAAGTAAGGTAACAAGCAGTGGTATCATTTTGTATTTTTTAAATGTATGAAACCTCATAAAATTCTCCCTAATGACTTTTGCTATATATACAATTGCAGTTAACATACCAAGTGGTGACTTATTGTTAGCTATTGTATTTTGGGACTTATTTATTTATGTGGCGTTGAGGTAACTGTCTATTTTGCAACTTGCGATGCGATTTATCACGTTTGCAAATTGCGATTGTCCAGAGAATGAGTCAATAAAAAGTGAATTGATAATGAGGTTTATCAATTCACTTATAGATTTTAATTTAGCACTAGCGTTATTAGCCTTATGTTCAAAGGGGTATTCAATAAGCACCTTTGGCACTTAGCACGACAGGAATGGTAAGTGCTATTATTTTACAGTCCATTAAAACGCTTTGTTGCTTAATATACGTTTTGTCAAGTTGCAGTTGTTCTTCGAAATTTGTATCTGCCCGTCCTGATACTTGCCATAAACCTGTTAAGCCAGGTTTAGTAAATAATCTTGGCTGTACCAAATTATCATATTCATAGGCTTCAATAGACAATGCCGGTCTTGGTCCAACTAAGCACATATCACCTTTAACAATATTAAATAATTGTGGAATTTCATCAATTGAATATTTTCTGATAAAGCGGCCCGTTCTTGTGATCCTAGGATCATTAATATACTTTTTGCAAACGCCTTCACGAGAGCTTTGTGATGGATCTGGTTCTTGATAACTTGGATCTGATTTTAAATACATAGAACGAAACTTGTACATTTTAAAATGCCGACCATTCTCACCTACTCTTATCTGAGAGAATAATGCGTTACCTGTGCTTTCAGTTTTTATTAATATCATCACTATTAAAAGTAATGGGCTAATCAATATTAACGCAAGTAGTGCGACACTTTGTTGTAAGATAACGGGTATACCTTTGTGTTTGTAACTTTCAAAAGGACCTTTGTTAGTATTCGTAACGAAGGAATGATTTTTAAATTGACGTAAAATTTGAATAGCCATTATTTAACTCCCGTATTTACTAAGCCAAGAAAGAAAGTTCTGTATAAAAAAAGTGGATTACCTATAACATAACGGTTGAATTTATTGCTAGGCTCTTGTAATAATCGCCAAACCCATTCCATTCCTATTTCTCTTAACCACATTGGTGACCGTGAAATGGTTCCTGAATAAAAATCAAATAGCCCTCCAACAGCTAATGCCGTTTTACATTGCAGTTGGTCTCGATGTTTTAGTAACCATTGCTCTTGTAATGGGGAGCCCATAGCAACGAGTAAAACATCACAATCGCTGTTATTTATTGCTGTTATTATTTGTTCATCATTATTATTTGTTTTAAAACCATTTTCTGTGCCTGCGATAATAAGACCTGGAAATTGGCTGACTAAAGTATTGGCAGCTTTGTTGGCAACACCGGGTCCGGCACCAAACAAATATATAGATTGGTTGTTTGCGACACAACGTTTACACAAGTGAGGCAGCATATCTGTGCCGTTATTATTATCATTAAGCAAGTAGCCCGCTTTTTTAGCTGCTAATCTCATTCCTGAACCGTCTGCGAACAAGGCATTTGCTTTTGATAATTCCTTAAAAAATTGAGTTTTTTCTATTGATAAATTAATTGAGTTTGCGTTGATAAAAAAACCTATTTGGGTTTTATTGAGCTTTGTATCGGTATCCGTTATCCACTTAACGGCATCTTCCATAGAAGCGTTGTTAACCTTTAAACCAAATAAAGGTAAATGGCTGGCCGTTTTTAATTTATTAACGGTTTGACCATAAAGGCAAATGGACATGAAGCTTTTTAATATAAGGGTAATATAATCAGCAAGATTACCATTTAATTGTTGTTCCAGTAATTGCGATTTGCTCATGATAGAAAGGCCGGTTTTTAGGTGTAAATCATACAAACTAAAAACCCCCGCTTTACTTTTTATCTGATTCAAAATACAGAACTGTATATCAGGTGCAAGGCTGTGAGTGAGAGGCACACCACAAATAGAAATCCTACCTAAACAAATATCTAGCAGAACGGCGGTTTTCACCCAAAGACCACAACTAAAGGTACGCAATATGACTTGTCGATTTAAAGCATCCGTTTTACGTATTATTGAAAATACATTCTTTCTGTTGATTAAGGCCAACAATGCGTTTATTAAGAAACAGGGAAGTAATATCACAATGAATACAATGGCTAATGGACGGTCAATATAAGTACCACTGTATGTGTGTGCAATAGAGTCGTAATGCTTAAAGCCTTGCGACATTGCTTGAAGTGAAATTTTAGTTTTTTTCATTTCAGATAACCTAAATCGTTGATGGTTACATGGTATGTATGCTTAAAGCATGCCGACTTGAGATGTTATGACTATCATGTTGTTATTAATAGATTATGTTGTTTTCTTTGTACTTGATATTCGCATTTTGAAAACGTTATAAAAGTGAGTTATTGCAAAATAATAATTGAATTATCGTTTTGCAATTCACTGTGGATTTCTAGAAAGAAGTGAGTTTAGGGTAAATTGATATGATCATGTTTGTTTCAAGGGTGAGGACACTTTCAACCTGCTTATCTTCAGGTACTACACTATTACTACGGTCTAAGTAAGCTAGTAGCCTAGCAGAAAGGAAAAAAATTATTTTATGAAAGAAATTATGGGTGAAGCCTGTTCGCATCGGCCCGCAATTGTGATGGCGAATATAGTCATTTAACTGATAGTTAAAAGTGTTATTCCATCTTTGATCTAGCTCTGCAATAAAACTTACCCCAATACTTAACTCAATTACATGGCCATTCTCACCCCAACCAACGTCATTCTCTTTTTCTACTGGGTTAAACCGAGCATTAATTATTCGTGTTAGCCAGGTGATCGTTTGTTCACTGTTTCTTGCGATAAGTACTCCAGAATTAAATCGCTTTGAATAGCCTTTGGCCATATAAATATATTTACCGCTTTGAAATACGCGAGTTAGCTCAGGGCAATTGGGGTTCACCATAGTATCGGCGTCTAAAAATAATACATTGTCATAACCAGACAATAGAGCCGCTCGCATTAGTGTTAATTTAAGCCAACAACACTCTACACCTAATTCCGAAATATACGGACGAGTCACTGCTTGATGTTCGTAGCCGTGCTTTTGTGCATATTGATAGTGTGAGGCGAGCTCATTGCTATACATCCATTGATAACCGTTTAAAGCAATACTCAGTACTAATGTTTTATTTTTCATCAAGGTCACCTAATTAGTTAATCAGCTAATGGGGTTATATGTATATAGTAAGCAAAAACGACACCATATTTTAAACGGTATTTATATCAGTTGCTTGTATCAATTTTTAATGAATTTTCAGACAAATTTTTAATTTATAGTTTGATAATTCGCATTTCTGCGTTGCATTATGCAAATTTTGAATATAAACAAAAGGAGACAAACGATAAGTAGTTTTGTTTTCAAATACTTACGTTCTTGGCATGTAAGTAGCTACAACTATCAATATAAGTTTGATTCTTTTGGATAGGAAATTAGGAGTAAAAACATGACTTTTATACGGAACATTACTGCCATTATTATACTCATAGGCTTTACAACGGTTACTCGAGCAACTGACGAAGTCGATGGTGTCTATCAGTGGACTTTTCTAAGTGGTCAGTCTTGGCCATTAGGTTATCAACAAAGTATCGGTAAACCAGATAATTTAATCTGGAGTTATAATGATTACAGTCCTGAGTTTTTCGCTAGAATTAATAACGCGTTACCAGAAACTGAGATAAATGAAGCATTTTTAACGGACGATACTGGCTCTACTATTAGCTTAACCGAAGAAGCTGAAGTATTTGTTACTTTTATCCATGAAGGTGCAGGCTATAAAAATTCGTTTGGTTATTTTGTTTTTGATCCAAACAATCCACCACAAACCTCCGCCGAAGTGAGTGAAATTATTGTTTTTCCCAATTTGTCCTATCCGCATTTAACCAATGGACATCGTTTAAGCTTAGGTGTATTTCCAGCTGATACCCATATTGGCTTTTTCATTGCGGCTAATGGCTTTTGGTATGATACCGGTGTAAAACCTACAGCAGTGCCATATTATTACTCGCTACAAAATTTAAACCCTGAAACGGACCCCTTGTTACGTCAACATCTTGTTCTTTTATATGATGAAGAAGTTTCTGAAGTTATTCTTGGATTTGAAGACCTACCTAGAACCTGGGGGGATAATGATTTTAATGATGCGGTTTTTAGTGTCAAGGCAAATCCAGAAGCTGCAATTGATAGTTCAAGTTTGGTCGTTGTTCCGCAAGTAAATGACAGTGATGCAGATGGAGTCATTGATGAGAGTGATGAATTTCCTAATGATTATAATAGAGCATATAGCAGCTATTATCCAAACCATAATGACTCAGTAACTTTAGCATTTGAAGATAATTGGCCAAATATAGGGGATTATGACCTAAACGATTTAGTCGTATCTGAGCAGTTACGTGTGATCTATGATGCAGCTGATGCAATTCAGGGATTTACAATTTCAGGCTTTATCAATGCTCGAGGTGCTGCTAAGCATAATGGTTTTGCCGTACGGTTAATCGGTGTTTCGCCAAGTTATATTGGTGATGCTAAAATAACGATTGATGGTCAGGAATACACTAAGCAATTAGAAAATGGTCAAACTGATGCTGTTATTGTTTTATGGCATGATACCCACACCTATACGCAAACAAATGAATCGGGTGTGTGCTCTCACTTCAACACACATAAAGACTGTGCTCAACTCGATCCAGTTCCTTTTTTACTTGATGTTGAACTAAATACACCTTTAGCATCTTTGAATCATTCATCGTTAGATTTTTTTATATTTAGAACCAACAATCGCGGGCATGAAATTCATTTTGCAAACTATGCACCAACAGATTTGTTTGATGAAAATCTTTTTGGCACCTCAGACGATACATCCGTACCTGCTAATGGTCGTTATTTTAGAAACGCTGTGAATCTTCCATGGGCCTTAAAGTTAACAACAAGCTGGAGATATCCCCAGGAATATATCGATGTAATTTGGGCATACCCTGAATACGAGGCTTGGGTTGAGTCTTCAGGTGAAGAAGCTCAAGACTGGCATGTATTTAATAATCGAATTCATCACATTTATTAAACAATATTAAGGATATTAATTATGAAAAGCATTGAACATAAAAGCGTAAGTTATCAATCATATACATTAATTATCTTTATTGTAATGTGCCTTTTAGCTTGTGGAGGTGGAGGTGGAGGCGGCTCCAAAGAGGCACCAGTGATAATACCTGAAGATACGACTACAGATTCTGGAGACGATATTGATTACACTCCAGATCCTAAGAAGTTACAGAATACTGCAAATACTTCTTCTGAGTTATATGTAGAAGAAACCTTTAATTTTGATAGCTTTAAGAGCGTGACATTTGACATTCGCGCTAATGATAGTTTAAACAAGCCAATAATTGACGCTATGTTATTGGTATCGGTGATTGACCCAGAAATAACAGCATACGACGATCCGCTTATGCAAGATAAATCGCTATTAACGAAAGTGTTTACTGATACTAATGGGCAAATATATATCACCTTGGAAATGGCAAAGAGTGTCGATAAAGTTTTATTAGAGCTTAATGCATTAGGAATAACAAATGATGTGATCATTGCGCTGGATAATACAAAGATTATTAGTTATAGCTTTGCTCAAAACGACTAGTATCTAAAAGCGAAATTAATCACTTAAAATTTCTTTAAGTGATTAATCACATTAAACGAACTTAGTTTTCTGTAGGCAGTGGTAATGTTATAGTAAAACAAGTACCAACATTCACTTCACTATGAACTTCAATCTTTCCATTATGCTTGGCAATAATACCATGCGAAATAGGTAAACCTAAGCCAGTTCCTTCTCCAACTGCTTTAGTGGTATAAAAAGGGTCAAATACTTTCAAAATGTTTTCTTCGCTAATACCTTTACCATTATCAGTGATCTTAATAATGACGTGATCGCTGACTTGAAGCGTTTTTATTGTTAATAATCCATCTGACTCACAGGCATGTGAGGCGTTTATGAATAAATTTATGAAAACCTGGTTTAAATCAAATGGTTGCCCTGAGATATTGTCGCAATCACCTAATTCTAATTTAATAACCATTGAATACTTTAATTCATTCTCGACAACTTTCAAACAGTCGTTTATACAGTCATTTACGTTACAAGTAATAAATACGTCATCACCTTTGTATGAAATTTTCTTCAAGTTATTGACGATGGTTTTGACACGTTCAATGCCGTCAATTGAATCCATAAGCAAGATAGGTGTGTCTGCGATTAAATAATCTGCATCTATTTCTTGTCGCATAGTTTGATACTGATTAAGTAGCAGGTTAACATCATCGTTTTGTGGATCGTAGTCTTGGATAATTTTATCGAGTTTAAAGATCTCTAGAATGTTTTCAGTCAAACAAACGAGGTTACTATACGTATAAGCTATTGGGTTATTTATTTCATGAGCAATTCCAGCGGTTAGCTGGCCTAACGAAGCCATTTTTTCTGACTGTATAAGTTGTCCTTGCATTGTTTTAAATTCTGAAACAGCACCTTCTAAATGCAAAATGCTTTTGTATAAGTCACGAGTTTTATCTTCCAGTAGTTTTTCCGCTAGCTGTCGTGCTTTCTTTTCACGGATATAAGCTATTTTGTACGCGTCAGGCTCGTTCATATTATTCCTCGAAAGATATCACTAATTTACATTTGTCTGCGCCATGATGCATACATTCAGGGTGTTCAATTGTTATAAGTTGATTAAAGTGTTTAGCGGCACCCGTAATTAATCCTTCACATAGGTAGCATAATTTACGTTTTGATTGATAAAACATCACCATGTGTTCATTATCAGCTTTAGTAAATTCAAATGTGGGTAAATAAGCTTTTGGATAAATACGCTTTACTTCCTTATGAATCACATCATCAATACAAAACAGAAAGTCTTGCAAGTTATCCACGTGTGACAAATTAGCCGGGCTACTGTGGTATAGATGGGTAAAAAGATACTCACCAAAGTCCCTTACTAATACCGAAGCTTCAATTTTAGTCATTGTTGATAGTGCAGAAATAAACGCCATTATTTCAGAATCGTCATATTGCATAGCCCTAGTATAAACACCTTCGGAGCGGGGCTTTACAACAGATATCAACTCATTCCATACGGACATGCCCATATTTTCAATAACCATTTCCGAAAAGGAGGTATAGATAGAGCCTTGCATATTATTCTCCATACGTGATTACATTCAATGGTACGTTATGATTCTATAACGATAGTAAATTGGTGTTTTTGATTTATTTCGTACTCAATGAGCTTATCAATCGAATGTTCGGTGAATTCATGACCTTCCGCTAAGATTAGTAAATTATGACTCGAAAACAAACTGTGTTTTAATATCATTTCAGGTAAGAGTTGTAGGGTAGTTAAGCCTTGTTCAATAATGTTGTCTTCAATCAATTCTGGCTTATCAATTAATATATCAAGGATTTTTTCAGCATATTTCACGCCTCTTGATTTATTTAACTCTAAAAGAATTTGTTTATGTTCCATTTTTTTTTCTTCAATTTTACCAAATGCATATCGCCAATAGTCCCTTGCAACATTTATTATCTTACACGCGATTAATGTCTTATTATCAGCTGATTCAGCAATATTTTCTAGAGTTGTATATTGAAGTGTTAGGACTGCCTTAACGCTATTTAGACGCTGGGCTGGAGATAGAATTTGCTGCGCAATAACGCCTTGAGTCATGAACAATTTTTTTTGTTCGAAATTAAGTAAGTTATAAGGAGTAGTACAAAGGATGGGCTCTAATCCTAACATACCAATTTCATTTAGAAACCCAGCTAAACGAACATCGCGAATGGCTTCTTTATCAAGACCTAACTGTTCTCCTAATTGACCGGCTAATTGACCTACTTTCTTGGCAAATATCCCACTTAAATAGGGATCTATAGCGATAAAATTAAAGAGCATTTTCTCACAGGCTTTATTATTTCGTTCATTTTGAAGTAATGAGGCTTTAATTTGTTTGGTGCGTAAATGAACTTTTTCTTCTAAATCGTGGTTTAAATTTTTAAGTAATACATTTTGCTTTTCAATCTTAATTTTTAAATTGTTGTTTTCTTTTTTTAATTGAATTTTCTCTAAACCATCTTCGATGGCACTAACGAGTTCATCATTATTCCAAGGTTTATTGATAAATCGATTAATTTTTCCTAAATTGATGGCGGCTACCGTTGATTCAAAGTCTGCATAACCGCTTAACACGATTCGGTACGTGTTCGGGTGTGAGTTAGCCACTTTTTCTAATAGAGCGGCGCCGTCCATTTCAGGCATTCGCATATCAGAAAGAATAACATCTACAGGTGTATCTTCTAAAATCCTCAAGGCATTCTTTGCGCTGTCGGCAACCAGTACTTTATAAGATTTACGATGAAATAACCTTTGTAGAGTCCGTAAAATGACCCTTTCATCGTCAACACATAAAATAGTCATTTCGGAGTATTGAGAGGTGTCGGCGCTGTTTTCTGGCATTATTATTCCTTTAAAAATATTCTGTATAATTCTACTTTATTTGACATATTGTTCGATACTAAGGGCTAGTTTAATTAATTCCTGTTTTTTATCTAGATAAAAAAGATAAAGTCAGACTATAGTTATAACTGTTATTTAAACAAATATCATTGATATTACTAAAAAATAAACTTTATAGTAAAGATATCTATATTTATAAATTTCAAGCGATACACTAAATTTTAACATTTTGACAAAATATATGAAGGCAGTTAGTCATTCACTGTTTGTTATTTAATCATTGCGGTTATTGTTATGGGGAAAAGATGCAAAGTTTTAATAAATCTAGAGTTTTATTTGTTGACGACGAGCCTGCTATTTTACGTTCTCTTGCGCGTGTCGGTAATAAAGTTGATGCTGTTATTTTAACCGCATCAAGTGGAGAAAAAGCACTTGAAATTATCAATGAATGCCCCGTTGACGTGATTGTTTCTGATCTTATGATGCCAGATATGGATGGTATTCAGCTGCTTGAACAAGTTTCTCAAATATCACCAGAAACCGTTCGTATTGTTTTAACGGGCTGTGATGATATGGATATGGTGCTAAATTCGATAAATGCTGGACATATATGGGGATTTTTGCACAAACCATGGGATAATTTTGATCTTATTATAAAACTAAAACAAGCATTACAATTACAACAAGTTTTAGCCGAGCGCACCTTAATGCGCAGAACAATAGACCAATACCAGAAATATCATAAAGCGAACTTTGAAGGTTTTATTGGCGATTCAGTGTCAATGCAGTTTGTTTATTCATGTATTGAACAAAGTGCACCGAGTAGTGCTTCTGTATTTATAACTGGGCCCAGTGGCTCGGGTAAAGAAGTAGCAGCACAAGCTATTCATCGATTAAGTAAAAGGAGCAATGGACCTTTTATTGCACTTAACTGTGCAGCTATACCATCAGAATTGATGGAGTCAGAGATCTTCGGGCATATTAAAGGTGCTTTCTCTGGTGCGGTATCAAATAGAGACGGAGCTGCTTCTCTAGCAAACGGAGGGAGTTTATTTTTAGATGAAATCGGGGAAATGGACATTAGTTTACAGGCTAAGCTATTGCGTTTCATTCAAACAGGTTGTTTCCAAAAGGTAGGGAGCGGCAAAGAAGAAAAAGTTGATATACGCTTTATTAGTGCAACTAACAGAGATCCACAAATAGCGATTGCTGAGCGTAAATTACGAGAAGATCTCTTTTATCGCTTAAATGTAATTTCTATAGCGTTACCGGCATTAAATGAACGGGACGATGATATCGTAAAATTAGCAGAGCACTTTTTATGTCATTTTAGTGAAATAGAAGGCAAGGTATTTGCGGGTTTTTCTAGTGGAGCAGAAGAGTTAATTAAATCTTATTCATGGCCTGGTAATGTTCGGCAATTACAAAATATCATTCATAGTTCTACCGTTATGTCAGAAGGACCACTCATTTCAGAACAATTAATCGTGCAACAACTCGGGCGGCAATATAAACAGGTTGACTCACAATCGAATTTGCAGAGCAAGAGCATCACCTCTACAAGTATTGAGAACACCCAGGTTACATCCGGTCAAGATTCATATAAAGCACCTCCATCAATACTTACGCTTGCTGAAGTTGAGAAGGAAGCCATAGAAAAAGCCATTGAATTGTGCCAAGACAATATTGTAAAAGCGGCAAGTGAATTAGGTGTAAGTCCTTCAACACTATATAGAAAGATGCAACAATGGCAAACAGTCCCCATAGAATAAACTATTCGTAATTTGCAAATATGCTTGTAATGATTTTCATACTGCAAATCATTACAAGGAGTATTTGCCCATCACCTAGATAAAAGCATTATTAATCAATTGATTATAAATATTTAAATGTTGGAACGAAACTTGAACTTATCTTATTAATAAAGATTATTTAGGAATGTTCTAATGCAGTTGATTCAATTTTTTAGAATACAATTAAATTCTGTTACCGGACTATTATCAAATACGATTTGGTTACTTAGCGCTGAGTTTATAGCTAAAGTATCTCGCATTTTAACTATTATTGTCCTTGCTGCTCAATTGTCACCAACATCCTACGGTACCGCTATGCTCGCCTTAGCGTTTCACGATGTTCTTGCATTGTTACTTAGGGCGGGTGTCGGTAGTCAACTGATTAATTGTAAACCTCAATACCTAGAGAGCTTTGCTAAGAATGGCACGTTTATCCAATGGGGGATTTGTATATTCATAGCAATCGCACAGTTGAGCTCGGCTGATTTCTTTGCATCCCTTTATGATAATAATGATGTAGCTACTTTATTAAAAATAATGGCGGTTATATACATCTTTTATCCGTGGGTCAGTGTGAAAATATCTTTATTAAAACGTGAAAACAAAATGCGTTGGTTCAGTATCAGAAATGGATTATGCGTGATTATTGAAAACGTAACGATAGCAATTGCGGCTTTATTAGGAGCCGATATTTTTGCTGTAGCGATAGGAAAAATTACTTTCTCAATATTTTGGTTAATATTCTTTTCCTTTGCGCCAGTCAAGTCATATGGAGTAGGTTTTAAATTTTCTATTATTAGTGAAATGCTTAAAACATCTGGAAAAATTTTTAACACCGAATTTTTACGTGGTATGCGCATTCACGCTGATACGTTTATTGCCGGTAAATTATTAACACCAGAACTTTTTGGTTTTTACATTTTTGCTAAAAATGCAGGTGTTGGTTTAAGTCAGTCTATCAGTCAAGTTTATGCTGGTGCTTTATACCCATATCTATGCAAGCTACAGCGAGAAGGGCTTTTATCAGCGCAGCAAAATT
>Ga0209396_1005048_pt1 | contig 12639 bp, 9 predicted proteins | sample GOMGulsemesocosm_6_FD_184638 | JGI IMG/M metagenome (GOLD analysis project Ga0209396, IMG submission 184638) | Methane-oxidizing microbial communities from mesocosms in the Gulf of Mexico - GOM8C Gulf of Mexico (SPAdes) (version 2) | ecosystem: Environmental > Aquatic > Marine > Cold seeps...
GCGTTTGCTAAAACACCAGAATAGCGAACATCATCAGTAGGATCACCAATGGTGCCGCCATTAGCGTCGGCCATTATACCGGTGACTCGGTAGATCTAGTCATCAAACTGCTGATAGAAAACCGCACCATTCACCTGTACGCGCCCATCCATCAAGGTAGACTTAAAGCCCATCTCAAAGGCGTTACTGGTTTCCTCACCGTAAAGCGCAGAACCGCCCTCAAGCGCAAAATTACCCACATTGACGCCACCAGAGCGGAAGCTTTGATCGATGCCAGCGTAAATCATAGCGTCGTCGCTCAGCTCGTACTGGTATTTAACCGAAACCGTCACAGCCTCAGTCGTCGACGCACAGTCTTCTGCCAGTATCAGCGCGCCACCAGGGTCATAAACATCGATCACATCATGCTGCCAGCGCAGACCCGACTGCACCGTAGATAAATCCCTGCTTATTTCATTCACAATTAGGTTGTGAATTTATTTTTTGGTTAACGTAAAATACAATTTTTTGTGTTTTCAGCCCCAACACAAACATCATAAGACCTGCCATAAAATTCAGTGTCATGCCGACGTTAAGGCGACTAAACACTATTTAAAGTAGCAGAGCCTGATCAATTATTTATTCCTGTAAATAAAGCAGATTAATTAAAAAACCCGTAATATCGCCAAAAATATTTCAGATCATGTTAAAAATCAATGCCTGTTAAAGGCGCACCTGAAAATAGAAAACCCTATATTTAACGACTAAGCACGAAAAGCTGTTAGCGTTCGGGAAGCGTTCCGATCACGGCGGTGAAAAATACTCACAGGTAACCAAGTCATTACACCACCACGACCTTATTACGTTCATTAATTACTCCCACATATACGCCGAGTGTTCCTTACAACCAACGCCACCGAATCACTCATGAACGTCATCCGCAAAGCTGTGAACAACACACGCTGTTCCCCCTCGTATGCATCTGCAAAGAAAGTGGCATACCCAGCGATGCGATAAATATCGAACAAGTGAACGATGCCGATTAGGAAATGGAAACCGGCCTTGAGCAGGCCTGTAATTGAGTTCAAAGGCCGTTTAACTAATGATGTTTAACAAGGCAGCCACATAAAACTGTTTGACAGCCCCCACCCTCGCGCCGAAATCAGCATTATTCAGGTCGAATTTGTTCTATTATTGATGGCTAAACATTCATTTTATAGAGTAAAAGGCTTAACAGACTGGAATTGTCTATTTTTCAATCGGTCTCAGCTGGCTTTCACGAATATAAATAGCTCTATAATGGCCTACAGGTAATTCCTGCCGGTTAATCAGTAACAACAAGAGGTTCTCTTGTCTAAAAACCTATCCCCCCCCCTTGCACTGACATTGCTTGCAGCGGTGGCTGGCTTATCAGCTGCCCCAGTCACTGCCAGCGATGATTACTACGATGAAAGCGATCTGTTGGCTGACATACCGACCGTTTCAGCCGGTGCACGCATGGATCAAGCCCGCCACCATTCTCCGTCCTCGGTGACCGTGATCGACAGCGAGACGATTGCGGCGCTGGCGCCCAATAATCTGGTCGAAGTATTTAGGCTTGTACCGGGCTTTATGAGCTTCTATATCAATGCGTCTTTGCATGGTTTGTCTGGGCACGATCTAACGGATGATGACCCGCGCCGACTGGAGGTGCGAATCAATGGCCGAAGTGTCTATGTGCCGGCTTACCCCACCGTGAGCTGGGCGTCTCTCGGCATAAGCCCTGATGATATCCAGCGCATAGAAGTCGCTCGCGGTTCAAATGTACCCGCCTATGGCTCCAATGCGGTGATGGGGGCGGTGAATATCACCACCAAAAGCCCACTGGAAGAAAGCGGCACCCATATCCGCACCACGGTGGGGGAGCAAGATACCCGCAATATTAATATTCGTCACAATTTCGAGCTGACTGATGGCTACGGCCAAGTGCGCATATCCCACAGTGAAAATAATGGCTTTGATAATCTACCTGATGACTCATCCGTTAATCACCTGGTTTTTAACACGATTATGACACCTAGCCTGCTCGACACCTTCAATCTTGAGGTGGGTTTGAGCGATGGCAGCTTCGGTATTGGTGACGGCGATTACTTGAAAGAATTTGCCTATGATGAAAACACCAGCTATTGGCTTACTGCGGAGTGGTCGCGGGTCGAACAGCAACAACAGTGGAAATCACATTTTTCATTCTATAGCAGCGATTCTGAGCACAGTGTGGTGCAGTCATTGGCCTTTGTTGAGGAGTGGAGTGCGGAACAGCTCGACTTTTATTTACAGGGCAACCCCGATGTAAGTTTCGATTACGGCTGGGGTAAGCGAGAGTCCGACCTCTGGGAAATGGAACTCGAATATCAATACCGCTTTACTAAGCAGGTTCGCGCCCTAGTGGGTACGGGTTATAAATACCAAAAAGTAAAGGCGCCTTCTCAGCTAAACCAGGGAGGTACCATTGATAACGGCATACTCTATGGTTTCACCAATATTGAATGGCAGCTGAGTCCCAAGTGGTTAACCAATGTAGGCTTTATGGTTGAGAATCAGGAGCACGACGAGACCAATGTATCCTCCCGTGCCTCGCTGCATTATCAACTGCTGCCACAGCATAACTTTCGCTTCAGTGCGTCCAGAGCATATCGCTCACCCTCAATATTTGAATCAAACCGCGAAGTTGTTGATCGCGCCTACGACGATATCTATCTCGATTATGATTTGCTAACCGATGATAATTTGGGAGCGGAAGAAATCGAGACGTTAGAGCTGGCTTATTACGGCAGTTTTTTCGATGGCAAAGTCGATATTGATTGGCGCGCCTACCACGAAGATATGGAGGGCGGCATTGATCATGTTAAGTGGACTGTCGATCATCAGGGCTGGATTGCCAGCGATGACTACGATGAGGGCGACCCCACTGACCCCGATAATAGAGCACATTTTTTCAGCAACAGTAAAGACTGGCGGATAACGGGTTATGACATACAGGTCAAGTGGCGTCCCTTAGTCGGTACCGAGCTTTCCCTTCAGCACTCCAACCTACGGGTGAATTCGACCCGCATTCGCCACTGGTTTCAGGCTCCAAACGGTGTACCAAGAGGTAAAGACCGAGTGCCGGAGCACACCGGCAGCTTGCTGATTCGCCAACAGCTGGGCTGGGGTTTGAGTACATCGCTATTCAGTTACCATCAATCAGAAGTCAGGTGGCGTGGTGGCGAGGCTGTAGAATCATTTTATCGCCATGACTTTGCGCTCAGTAAAGTTATGGATTTGGCTAAGCATCAACTCCGACTTGACCTAAAAATCGATAATATCACCGATGAAAAATACCTCGAATATGGAACCGGTAATTACCTTAATCGCACCTCTTATTTGAGCGTTTCTGTGCATTGGTAACCGGTAGGTTTTTGGCCACTGGCTGTTAACTTGGCTGTGAACCGTAAAGGATTGAACCATGAAAATTATTATTGCTGACGACCATGCCATGACACGCGCGGGGGTCATTAGCGCGCTGTCAGAGATGTACCCCGCAGCCGACATTATCGAATGTAAAGACGCCACCGGTGTCTTGCTGGCCGCTAAATCAACCCCCTTAGATCTCGCTATTGTCGATCTCTTTATGCCTGGCAGTGATGGCTTCCTACTGTTAAAAAAACTATGCAATAGTTACCCTGAACTGCCTGTTGCGGTTTTATCCGCTTCCGATAACCCCAGCCATGTCCGTAAAGCCTTTGATTTAGGCGTCAGTGGATTTATTCATAAAAGTTCTAGTTTCGAGTTGATGCACGAGGCGATCAACAAAGTATTGGCTGGTGGTACCTATAAACCTAGCTCTCAAACGGTGACGACTGAACTGGCCGAGACTCAAGTGCATGATTATGAAACCCCGCAAAACCGGGAGGCGCTGTTAAGCAGTTTAACCAAACGACAACTGGACATCCTTATTTGCCTAGCCAAGGGTCAGACCAATAAAGCGATTGCCGGCCAACTGTCTATTTCAGAGAACACCGTCAAAACACACTTAAAAGCCTTGATGGTTGCACTCTCCTGCCAAAACCGGACCGAGGCGGGTGTGATGGCTGAAAAATTGGGATTGCTTCCCAACTGATGCCAAATTTGGCCGCCATTTATAGTGTGAAAATCGCGACATGCAAAGCGTGGTGTAACACTGTGGCTGTCTGTTTTATCGTGTTTGTGTGTTTCGCTCATTCGGCCTGGGCTGATCAAGCGATTGTAATTATCAGTTCATCCGGCGCTCCCGTCTATAAACGTACTGTTGACACTATCGATGCGCAATTGAGTGCTGAAGGGTTGTCATCTCGCTACCGCCTGCAACGGCTGCGACTTGATAGAGGCATTGATCTAGAGGCTTCAGAGCTAATGCAGAGCCCGGCGCTAATCATAACGGTGGGCTCCGCGGCTGCCGCTTTTGCGCTTGAGCATTTCCCTGAGCGCCCGGTTATCTGCAGCTTTATAACACGCAGTGCCTTTGCCTCTATCAGCGAGCGTGTATTACCAACCGGCAACTCTGTTACTGCGCTGTATGTCGACCAACCAATAACTCGCTTACTTAAGCTGGCGAGCCTGCTAAGAGCCGAGCAATCGCCCTATAAGATTTCTATGTTAAGCCAGCGGAGTATGGCCCAGCTGGGGTTAGCCAGTGATGGCGGGGGCATATTGAATGACAGCCAAATAAATTCTCTTATTTTGTCCAAAGACGACAACCCGATTAAGAAACTTGAACCGCTGATGAAAAACAGTGATGTATTTATTGTCAGGCCTAATACCAGTTTGTTTAACCGTCTGGTGGCCAAGCTGGTTTTACAGCTGAGCATGCGCTACAAGACACCGGTCATTGGGTTTTCTAAAAAATACGCCGATGCTGGCTCCATGCTGTCACTGTATGCCAGCCCCGAAGATATTGGTCGTGATGCGGCGAAGGCAATCGCTGTTCAGCTGTCAGCAAACAACGAAGTCAACTCACCCGCTAATTCAGCAGCCAGTCAACCAGTCATTTCGCCTAAAAATCAGGCGATAAGTCCTGTGATAAACAAACATCGCGAGGGTTCTGAATTCAGCATTGTGGTCAACCAGCGCATTGCTCGCAAGATGGGCTTTAAGCTCGAAGCCAAGCAATTAAAGCATCGTCTGCAGAAGTTGGAGGCCGAGTGATGCGGACTATCAAAATATTTTTTTCCTTTAAACAGTGGAGTCTGCAGGCGCGGGTCTCGGCACTGGTGGTAATCCCCTTACTCTGCATCAGTATATTGACCAGTTTCACAATCAATTCGGCCCTCACTCGAGAACAAGCCAGCCTCTATGAGCGCGCAGAAAAACTGGTTTTACTTGCCGCTGATGCTGCGCAGTTAGCGCTGTTTGCGGGGGACAGCGCCAGCTTAAATAACTTGAGCGCGGCCATCATTCGTGACTCACAGATTAGTGAATTACTTTTCTATGATGAGAACATCCAGCCAATAAACCCCTCTTCTAACAGTTTGGGCGCAGGTATGGCGAAGGGGAGCTTTATTGACGGCAGACATTATATTGATGGCGACCACCGGTTTTTCATCAAGTCAGTCTATGCAGAACTGGGTAGTTTTGATGAGGATCCTGAGCGATTTGAGGCGACCGTCGATGCCGAACTGATCGGCTGGGTAGTGCTGGTTGTTAATTTGAATGAAAGTACGGCCTATCAGGCAGATGTCATTCGAAGTAACCTTCTGGTTGCTCTGTTTATGATTGTTATAGCACTGTGGCTGGCCTTTCGCTTCAGTCGCACGATAGTGCAGCCAATTAACAATATTACACAGGCTGTTGTCCGCTACGGCACTGAAGATTTTAGTCGCCGTGTTGAAGAGGTGAGTGCCGGTGAATTGGGCATGCTGGAAAAAGGCATCAACAACCTTGCAGATAGAGTCGGGCAGTCACAGTTGATACTTAAAGACGAAGTTGAGAAAGCCACGACCCAATGGGCCAAGGCTGCTAATGACCTCGAGCTACAAAATATCGGTCTTGCCGAGGCGAAGGAAACCGCTGAATCTGCCAATGCCGCCAAGGACGACTTTCTAGCGAGAATGAGCCATGAACTGAGAACCCCCTTGACGGCGATCATGGGGTTTGTTGGTTTACTCACCAAGACCGATCAGCCCGCATTGCGACAAGAATATACAGAGATGATATCAACCTCCTCATCGGTCCTGCTCTCGACGATCAATGATATTCTCGACTTTTCAAAGCTCCGAGCAAATTCATTTGTGTTAAACCCTGTTCGTTTTAACCTTGAAGACTGTGTTCGAGAAACACTGGACCTGCACCGTATTAGCGCCTTTAACAAAGATATTGAGCTCAATGTATTAATCGATTCCGATGTGCCGGAGATGGTGTTTGCCGACATCGATAAATTTAAGAAAATCCTCAACAATATCATCAGCAATGCCGTTAAATTTACCCCCTCAGGCGACATCGTCGTCTTCGTTTCGCTGCTCTATCATCAAGCTGAGCAGGCTGAATTACACCTGTTGATAAAAGACAGTGGCATTGGTATCAGTAAGAACGATTTGGACAAGATTTTTAACCCTTTTGTTCAGTGCGATGAAACAAGTTCTCGTCGACATGAGGGCACCGGTCTCGGCCTCTCCATTGCCGAGGATTTCACCTTGCTCATGGGGGGAAACATATCGATTGAGAGCGAGGTGGGTGAGGGCACAGAAGTCGGCTTTAGTGTTTGCTGCAGGACCGACGTTAGCGGCCCTGTGAGTGACACAACCTTTGCACACTTACAGCCAGTGTTATTTGATGAGAACCCTTGGACCCGGCGCTCCTGGCGCAATCAGCTACTGAAATACAGTGATCATGTGATAGCCCCAGGCAGTTTTTCACAGCTGCTTAAAACACTGCAGCTCAATGAAGATGTCGATGTACTGTTGTTGGGCTTTAATTGCCATGACCAACAATTAACCGATGCCGAGGCATTGCTCGCCAGTGTAAGGCTTGAATTTTCTGGTGTGATCATTTTGGCTGTCGCCGAATTAAAGGAGTTGGGACTTCAGTCCCTTGCCGCGCAATATGGACCGCTGCAAGTAGTCAGCAAGCCAATGACCAATAACCGTTTACAAGCAGCACTTACACAAACTGTGGCTGATTTTTCAATGCCCGTTGATAATGGTAGTGCAGCAAAACTGAGTTTCGACAGCCCTTACGTGTTGCAAGGGCTTAGATTATTGCTAGCCGAAGATAATAAGTTTAACCAACAGCTAGTGGCCAGTATATTAACGGCGGCAGGGGCTGAAGTAGTTTTGGCCGACAATGGCTTTGAGGCTATGCGTTGCTGCCAGGCTGAACGCTTCGATACATTGGTGTTTGATCTGCATATGCCTGGGTTGAGCGGGCTGCAACTCAGTGCAGACATTCGTAGCAACAATGGCTGCAATACCGAGACGGCGATTGTTATCTTAACGGCTGACGTGTTCACCGAAATGGACTCAGAGATGATTAATGCCGGTATCGGTGGCATCTGTTTTAAGCCTATCGTTGAGGCTGACTTGATTGAAAAGATCCGCTTATTGGCGGTTACGACGCAACGTTTATCAGACAACTCCGACAAGCCAGACAAGCGCTCTATTATCGAGTTAAAGCCTGAACAACTTACCGAGGAGGTAGATGTTCAACTTACGCTTATTTCACAGGCGATAGACTCAGGTGAATTCACTGCCCTGAAAGAGCAGCTACATCAGCTACAGGGTGTGATTGGGCTGTGCGGAATAGCGCTTATCGATGAGGCGCTTAACGATTTAAATAGGGCGGTTGTGGGGGCCGACAACGCACTGATAAAGGCGTGTTTTAAGCACCTTTCGCAGCTTTGGTCGGCTACATCGATCTAACCCCCCTCCCCTATAAGCAGTCAAAAAAATACAGTGAAAGCCATCAATTTCACCCCTATGGGTGAAGCAACGGGGCCGATCATTTCATATAGTAGATTCAGTTGAGTTGTAGATCAGGGAATGGCTACACGGATGACACATGGAGTGTACTCAGCCTTTTCATCAACTCTTACCGTTTGAACCCCTCGCGGATACAGGCTCTGCAATGAATGCATTAATGGCTGTCAATAATATAGAAAGCTCAGCTTACGCACTTGATTTTGCAAATTGTGAGTTTACGGATGACTACGTCAAAGTATGTTTTGTTGAAGGTGTCAACGTCGACAGCGATAAGATGCTGCAATTTTATGCGCTTTGCAGTGAGGTCTTCCAAGACAAGTCCTTCAGCGTGATCGAGCTTAGATACTTCTCTTACTCAGTCGACCCGATGTTCTATATTGAATACCGTAATCTTCTCTCAAACGTCAAATCTCATGCCATAGTCGCAGTCACAAACCGGCTGATGCATATCAACCAGTATGAGTTAGACTTCATCAAACACTGCCCCTGCAAAGCTTTTTCTGCTCTGGATAATGCTGTTGAATGGTGTTCAGCCGCCTGACCCGACGATGCGTCCGACTTCAGTAACAGCCTTCTGCGCCAGTTTTGTTAAAGGTAACTGCCAGTATCCATATAAGTCGTATATTTAACTTCCAAGTGAACAACCCTTAAACCACAAGCTGTAACAAGTAATGATGTATAAGCCTGGCTAGGGTTTGGCCGTTTAATGACTTGCTCGATCGGTTACTGAGCTTGTCTAAAACCACCACGACATCATTTACCACCACCTGCTTGAAGGCAGTCTTTTTTGGTCTGCAGTAACGCAATAGACCTTCGCTACCCTCGCGGCTAACACAACGCACAATCTATCCGTCGCAATTAACCCCTACCCGCTTCAGACCTATCAGCCCCATTCTTTGCCGCAGTCACTACGGCGACCCATACAGCTGCGCCACGGCAAAGTAGCTACCAAACCCACAGCACTTTGGGGAGGCAACTAAAGCCCAGAAACAGCCCTCATTCAGCACGGACCACCATCAAGACAGCAACCTCAATACAATTGTGCATATCTGCGCGCACAAAAAAGGGGAGCCGCTTTCGCGCTCCCCTTTTTTTGACTTTACAGCCTGTCTTTACTTGCTGAGTAAATTACGCTTCAACGGGTACCGACATATCGTAGAACTGCTTGGTCCACTTGCGGTGCTTGTTGATCGGGCCATCGCCATCACACAGCACTGGATTATCCCTGTATGCCTTGTCGCGCCAGATTGGGATATCGTCGTCTACGCCAGTCTTAAAGCCGTAGATGATCGAAGGACCCAGATCCATGTCGCTGGAGATGTTAGTGGTAACACCCATGGTCCAGCGCAGCATGGTTTCGTTCTCGCTGATAGGCGTCGCCACGTGGTAGAGAATAAACTCACCGGCTGAGCCGTCCACCATGCTGTGGAAACCAGTACCGACAACGGTCGTAATACCCGGACCGAAAGAAGTACGTGTCAGCGTATGCTTATCGCCACCGGCGTCGGCAACTTCGTCAGACAAGAAGTCATCCGGCATTTCCATCTGTGAAGCCGTTTTCTTAAGAGGGCCGTCAATTTCACAAGAAGCTTCGCTGAATGAAGGCATGCGGTGCAGGTAGGTGAAGTGTGGCTGATCCACATCATTCTCTGCGATTTCCTGAATACAGGTCGGCAGAGTGATTTCCATGGTTTCCAGTTCGCCCCACTTCACATCGCCGTTCAAGCCTTCAACCATTGGTGGCTCGAAGTAAGGCGCGCGACCTTCTGGGTGGTACCAAGCGTGGACCATGCCGTTCTGCTCGCGGATCTCGTACTTATCAGCCACAGCGCGTGCAGGGATCTTCTTGGCGTAAGGAATGTCTTTGCACTCACCTTCGCCGTCAAACTGCCAGTGGTGGAAAGGACAGCGAATGTTCTCACCGACAACAGCGCCTTGGTACAAAGGCGCGCCTAGGTGCGGACAAAAAGCATCAAGTGCTCGGGCTTCGCCACTTTCGGTGCGGAACAGTACCAGTTTGTTGCCAGCCAGCATTACTTCTTTAACTTGGCCTGGGGCCAAGTCTTTGCTGAAATCTAGGCCAAACCAGCCGTGTGGAATCGGGAAAGGAAAACGGGACATTTCTGAACCTCCAACAGGTTGCATTCGGTATGCGTCGATCTTGTGTTTTATGTTCGGCCAATTACACCTCAAAAGGATGCATCACTAAACCGATGAAATAAAAGTAACACACGTGTAACTAGTTACACAAGCGTAAAAACAAACCAACAACAGGAAAAGTACTAATTTTCGTTAAGCTGCGGTTCCACAACAGGCGCGTATCTGAGCATGACCCATAACAGCGTAAACTTTAAGCGAGCGAAGAACCGCCAGCAATGGATAAAAATAGATGTGAAAGCTTGAGAATAGACCAAAATTTGAAGTGTTGAGGCAAGATAAACAGAGGGTAAAGCGGATATTTCAAAAAGGGGTACGGAGCACCCTAGGACGCCCCGCTAGCGACGCAAGAGACTGAGCCCTTGCACCACTTAAGACAACACTTAGCTCATAGGGAACAAAGCATTCATCTTTTGTGCCAGCATCATGTTGCCTTTAGCCTTAAGCTTACCGGTCATGAATGCCTGCATACCATTTACAGAACCGTCAGCAACACCAACAAAGGTAGCCAAGTCAGTAGCAATGGTTACTGAAGGCGCTTCGTGCTCGCCTTTTGTGATTTCCTGAGCGCCATCTTTAACAACGATGTAGAAGTTCTCACCGTCTTTAAAGTCGTACTGGAAGATAGCGTCCATTCCGGCAGCAGCGGCAGAGTTAAAGCTTTCGTTCATTTTTACAATCAGATCATCTACAGTCATTTCGACCTCCCAAGGGCGTTATATTTAAAAGAATATACTCAAGTTCGCTGACTCAAGAACATTACAATTTAAAATCACACAACGTGATTTTATTTGGAAACCATCGCCGTCTCTTACGACGACATCGCGTCGGCTACCGGAGAACCAGTCGCCGCCACGTTCCATTCTGGTGCGGTGCACTTGAAACTTCGAGCGCACCAAGTACGTATTCTCATCTTCGCCAGTAAACGCTTGCACGTTTGTGATCAGGCGTGTGGTGCGCGATGGCGGTACTTCGGAAAAAGACCGATTACCCATTAAGCGCATCGTTCGAGCCATCAAGCTGAGCTTATTATTCACACTTAAGTGCAGCTCATCATCCCCGCTTGACAATTCTTTATCAATTGCCCAATTTTCATCCCGAGAAGCTTGTTTACGATCATGACGCACCGGAATCCGGTAGTCGATGTCATCGTGCATCAAAGCCAACCACTCGGTGAAGCGTCGCTCGTCTAATAAGTCTGCCTCATTGTAGAGGAACTGTTCAAGGCTGAATTGCTCTTCCATGCCGACAGGACTTAGAACCTCATTGTCTAATTGAGTTTCCACTTTAGCATCCTCCATATGTATCAGATTCGTCCGCCAGCAGCATTTTATGCCAGTGTGTATAAAGCTCTCGCTGCGGGTGTTCGCTGTTTGTTGGCCCTACTTTCCCAGGCAGGTCCGGGTGCTCACCCTCAAGCCCCACCCCCATCCCTAAGTGGAAAGGTGCTTTACGCGCTTGATTTCCACGCGTACCCGCCGTTACCTGCTCCCAGTTCTCATCGTCATCCTGCTCAAGCAAACCTTCAGGACCAAAGGCAAAGTAATAATTGCCCTTAATCGCCTCCTTCACCTCACGGGGCATGTCCTTTTCCACGATAATCCAATTCCAAATCTCACTCTCATTAGGGCCACGAGGGTGAGCCACACGAATACAAAAAGTGGTGCTCAGCATGCAAAAATTGGGGAAAATACCGCTGGTACCCGATTTAATCCGAGACTTAACCGGCCCTAGGTGCTCGCGTGTGGCCGCATCGTGCTGACGATAATAATCGAGAATTTTCGGTTCCATCATGGCCATCTGTGTCTCACACGGAAGACGGCCTTCGATCGGCGTGTCTTCATCCAGCAAGCGTACCGTCAAGCCATGACCACCCGTCATCGAGACATTCAGAGAATCCTCAATTTCAGCGTAGGCGGCTTTGGCGTCAGGGTGCATATCAAACACCGAGCGATGGCTGACACCTGCGTGGTAGACGTCGCCAACCATATTTTCAGTCGGCATCTTCCAGTTGGTTTTTACGATCCACTTTTGTACGCCGATCACCTCAGTACCCTGACCACGGCGGTCAACCAGCGCATCAAGATAAAAGGCTGAATCACCCAAATAGGCATCAAGTGAATCCGCATCATCATCGAAAGTGGCAAAAATGAGCCCCTTATAAATGTCCACCCGCGCCTGCTGTAGCCCCCAATCGCTCTTAATCAGATTAGGGTAATAGCGCTCTTTCTGTGGCATACCGGTGAGACTGCCATCACTGCCGTATGTCCACCCATGGTAGGGACAACTAAAGGAGTTGGCTTTGCCCTTATCGGCGCGGCACACCTTGAGACCGCGGTGCCGACAACTATTGAGGCTTACGTGTACGCGCCCCTCTTTGCTGCGAGACACAATTACCGACTCTTCCCCCATGTAAGACGTCACAAAATCGCCCGGCTCCTTGATCTGGCTTTCATGCCCTACAAACAACCAACACTTACCAAAGATCTGCTCCTGCTCTAAGCGGTAGACCTCTTCGTCAGTATAAATACGA
>Ga0209396_1005049_pt1 | contig 12637 bp, 10 predicted proteins | sample GOMGulsemesocosm_6_FD_184638 | JGI IMG/M metagenome (GOLD analysis project Ga0209396, IMG submission 184638) | Methane-oxidizing microbial communities from mesocosms in the Gulf of Mexico - GOM8C Gulf of Mexico (SPAdes) (version 2) | ecosystem: Environmental > Aquatic > Marine > Cold seeps...
GAGGATATGGCTAAGTTTACAAAAATGCTACTTAATAATGGCAAGCCAATTTTAGCAGCTGAATCGATAAAGCGTATGCGAAACAGTGAGTCAACTAATTCAAATGAAATTGAAAATGCCTCAGGGTTAAACAACATCCCCATTTTATTAAATGATTTCTTATATCACGGACATGATGGTTCTGTTAATGGTTCTTTAGCTGACCTTAGATACTTACCTCGTGACAATGTTGGATTTGTAATTTTAACTAATAGTGGTAATCCAAGTAAATTAAAACAAATTAGAGAACAGATTGTCACTTTTCAAACCCAGCAGTTAACTAAACCAGAGGCATTTTCAGGAATAATATCAAATGAAATATCAAAACAACTTAGTGGTTACTATTACACTGTGAACCCTAGATTTGAACTTGCACATTTTTTTAATAGATTAGTGGCTGTATATAAAGTAACAGCAACTGAGCAAGCATTATTATTTGGTGGTTTAATATTTAATGCTAAACCTAAAAAGTTTTTACCAGCCTCTGAAACTTCATTTAAATCTATCAACAATGGACTAGTTACTTTGGCTGTAGGTAATGATCCTATTGACGGACAAGTGATACATTATGGTGATAAAGTACTGATAAAAACAAATGCTTTTGCTGTTTACAGCCAGCTAATAATTGCCGTACTTTGGTTGATCAGCATCATCTCGTTTATTGTGATTTTATTAATAAGTGGTGTAAATAAAATACGAGGTAAAAAGCTTTCTATCGCCCATAAAAGGTTACGAACTTATCCATTATTAGCATCGTTTTCAGCATTAGTGATGATCACATTTCTAATACTAGGAATGCAAAACCCCCATCTAAACCTAGGAAATATCACTATATTCTCTATAGTGATAATGCTTGCAACTATTTGTTATGCCATTTTCACATTATTGGCTGTTTTTACTGCATTCAAAACAGATCCAATATCACTTAATAAAGCGGTATATGGTTATCATGTTATTTGCTCTACTATCCATTTGTTTGCATTTAGTTACCTGCTGTACTTTGGCATTATAGGTGTGAGAGTTTGGGCGTAACTTTAATTTACGAGTAAATTCACACGGATATAGCGTGAATAAATTTTCACGCTATACCTTTCAGTTTAGAGCTGTTCCCCTTCTCCCTCCCCATAATTTATCATATTAGTATTTTATTTTTTCAAAGTTAGAATCTGTTTCTTAAATCGATAATTATGACTTTATAACATATAAAAAAAACGAGATAATAATTTATTAATACCGAACAATACACATTTAGGTGAACAAGTGAAAAAACTATCCAAATTAACAAATATCATAGGAATATGTGCAGGTTTATTGCTATCGTCAAATGCACTGGCTTGGGGTCAAAATGGTCATAGAATTATCGCTCAAATCGCTTTTAATCACTTAACACCTAAAACCCAACAAGCTATTTTACCAATATTAAATGGTGAAAAATTAGCTGAAGTTTCAACTTGGCCAGATGAAATGCGTTCAAACCCTTCTGAATTTTGGCAACAACAGTCTACTCCTTGGCATTATATTAATATAAAGAAAGCCGCTGAATTCAAACCTGCAAGCTATGATATACCAGCAACAAAACATGATATTAAAGATGCTTATGCATTAATGCTAAAGGCAACCTCAGTATTAAATGACCCAAAAGCGTCAATTGAAGAAAAGCAGTTTTATTTTAAATTTTTAGTACACGTTGTAGGTGATATTCATCAACCTATGCATGTAGGTCGCAGTGAAGATTGGGGTGGTAACAAAGTTAAGGTTAAGTTTTTTGGTAAAGAAAGTAACCTCCATAGCTTATGGGATACATTAATGATTGAGAATCAAAACCTATCTTTCACTGAGTTTACTGATTTTATTGATACTAAGGATCAAAAAACGATAACTAAATATCTAAATAGCCAACCAAAAGATTGGGTAATTGAATCTTTTTACGAAGCAGAAAAGTTATACAACGTAGGCAATGCTGATTTTAAATACAATTACGTTTTTGAACAAAATCCCTTAATGAAACAAAGATTAACCCAAGGTGGTATCAGATTAGCAGGATTATTAAATGGCATATTTGATAAATCAGCCAAGCCTTTAGTTAATGCATTACCTAAAGCTTTTTGAACTCCTTAAGAGTAAATAGTTTATTAACTTAAATGATTTATTCTTCGATCACTTCTAAGTCTTTGTAGGATAGAAAGGGTATTTAGTTTAATTGCCCTTTCTACAACGAAAGTTTTAAGTGAACTCTTTTATTTCTACTTAAAGTAGCTAAGTAAACAGGAAATTAAGAATTTTCTAAGCCATTAAGCATGGAGGTACACCTGTAATGATTGATGGCGCTGTAATTAAATTATGCCTTAAAAATAGAGTACAATGGCTACACGTATAATTAAAACTTCATTCGACAGCATTTTTTTCACCAAGGTCATTCAGTTGATAAACCTTAATTTATCCTCCACGCTTTCTAACTGTCATGGTGGCCCACCCCGGAAAACTGACTTTCCAATTACTAACTTTCACAAACTTCCATGAACTACCATTTGCCCTAGCCTTTGTTGTCCAATCTTCCCCATGAGTGCGATTAAAACCACCCTGAAATACTTCATAAATATTATACATCCCATCTTTACCTAAATTAGAATCACCAGTGTGGCCCAAACCAGGTTTATGCACATAATCTTGTGCCAAATTTTGACTGATAACGGCACCAGCAAAACCAACTATAGTATGGTTTATAAATCCATTTTGATGTAATGCTCTGGCAAATCTGCGCACAAAAGGCTCTCTTTTACCTATACCTCCCCAAGCCTTTCGAGTATGTGTTGCTGCCCAACAAGAGAATAAATATATGGTAATCGGTGTTGTCGGATTTAATGCTAAACCATCTAGCCTTAATTGGTTAGCAAGCTCTCTTGCTCCCAGTTTGCCATCATGGGTACCAATCCCTCGACCTAAATTACCATGACCTACAATGTATAACTCTCCTCCATTATTTAAAGAGTTAAATGCATTCGCTGTACCATGAGTAATTGCAGCTTTGCGTTCACCAGTAGTTAAAGTATATCTAATATATTCCAACATTTTATTAATTGAAGTATCATTATTGACTAAAAAAGGCATATAAGTTTCGAATGCTAAACGCCTTCTTTGTGTTTGTAATCCTCTTAATCTAGGCGCTATTCTTGCGGCTTGTTCTCTCTCAATATTAGCGCCATTTTGCGCTGCCATAAAATCAATTGAACTTGGGATCACAGGTACATAATTAGCTACTTGATTTAATATTGCATTAAAATTAATTTGTAATTGATTTGTTGTGGTTGCATTTACTTCTCTTACAACTTTATTAACATCATGACGCAATATGCTCGTACGCATTAATATGATAGATCTTTTAAGTTTTCGTTCATTCTTGGTTCCCCCATTACCCATATGCATTTTTTCGCCAATACGACGAAACTCGTGAGGTTCAACATGGGTTGCCCACCGATATAATTTTGTTGCAGCATTGGCATTTTGTGATTCAATATATTGCGCAGTTTCAATTAACCGTGTATCAGTATTTTTTGTTGGGAAATCAAACATTACGTATCCTTACAATTTTAAAAATAACCACTAGACATAAAAGAATAAAAAATTGTCTTAATTAATAAGTAAATTTCTTTATTATCAGCTATTTAATTAATGAACATTGCAGGAAGCATAAAGCGTAAATATGAATTGAATAAGAAGATTTGCAAGTTCGTTTCTAAAAAAGGTTTTTGTTGATCGTAATGAATGGAACACACTCACTTTAAAATAAAATGAGTGTGATTTAATTATTTTTTATTTAATACAATGTTTTGTAAGCAGAATAATCACTGCTACCACAACTGTTTACAGCTCTAACTCTGGCGTATTGAGTACCAGATAAATTTAAATTGTAACTTGTGTTAGTTGTATTGCCATGATCTGTCCATACACCGGTCCAATATTGAACATCATAACGTGTTGCACCAGTAACTGTTTGCCAATTAATATTTTGACTTGTACCATTTAAACCCGCAGGAACAATAGGCGCAGCGTTACAACTATCACTTGGAAGTACCACTTCAGTCCATTGACTAAAATCACTGGCACCACAAGTGTTAGTTGCGTCTACTCTCACGTATTGTGTACTACCAACGGCTAAATTAGTAAATGAATACTCACTGTCTTGTGTCGTATTTATTGTTTGCCATTCACTGTCATTAATCCAAAGCTGCACTGAGTAATTAGTTGCTTCCGCAATTGTATTCCAATTAGCTGTAAATCCAGTTGATGAATCAAGCGTAAAAGATGGTTTTGATGGTACATCAGGCGCTGCTGTACAGCTTGTTCCATCAGTAGCAGCTGTATAGATATAATACATCTGAGACCATTGACCATTCATTAAATAATGAAATGTAATATGAATAGTAGATCCATCTGTTGGCAATCCTGTCACTGTATGAGAAGTACCACTTAATTGATTAGGGTTACGATAATAGTCTTTCGCTCCTTGAGTTGAACCTGCATAAAACCAAAAACCCTCAGCTTGCCCTGAATTCCAATAAAATGTCTGTGAAGACCCAGTTAGTGTTTCACCATCAACAGGACTTATTAAACCTAGCTCATCAGTTGTGCCCTCTTTAAATGCAACAAAATTATAGTTTTCTTGCAGCCATTGACCATTATTCAAATAATGAAGAGTAATAAAAACTGCAGAACCATCAACAGGTAAGCCAGTCACTGTATGAGCGTTATTAGTTGTGGAGTTTGTTTGATTATAATAGTCACTTGCACCGACTGTTGAACCTGCTGATATTTTAAAAGCTTCAGCACCTGCGGTATTCCAGCTAAACAACTGAGAAGCACCACTTAACATAGCACCGTTTGCTAAATTATTAATACTAGGCGTTTCATCACCCACACCTGTAATTTGACCTTCAATCGCATAATATCCAACAGATGAGTAATTTGAAAAACCATGGTTTGGAGAGCCTTCTGCGCCACCTCTTATCTCTAATGTATAGCTGCCTTGAGATAAATCGATATTAAAAGAAGCTGACCTATTAACATTTTTATTAGATTGTGCAACGGTATAGCCATTACTGTCTTTAATATAAGCCTGAACATCTAGCATAGAACCACCTATATGCTCGGTTCTATCTATCACTAAATTAACTCGACCACCAGCTGAGCCTAGAGTAAAACTAAAACTGTCAGCATCTGTATTTCGTTCTATTAAGCCAGTATTAGATTGTGCACTTACACTGCCATTTGAAGCGATTGAAAGTGCTTTTGTATGTGTATTATCATCAGATTTTGTTGGAATAAAACCATTAAGGATATTAAAATCATCTTCTCTATTAGATGCGCCGTAGTACTCACCTTTACTCCATTGGTATAGGGCATTACTCCAACCAGTCCCCATCCAAATATTGCCCATAACTGGTACCCACTGAAAATCAGGAATACCACTAAAATACTCACCTCCAGGTTGGCCACCATCATGGGCTAAATGAAATAAATGTCCTAATTCATGAACCGCAATTCTTCCTTGTCCATAAGCATCATTTTCGCGATAAAGCGTACAAAAAGTAGAAGTACCAAAAGCATAATGACAAGAAGAACGACCTGTTTCACGATACATAGTGGCACCACCGCGTTTACTTGGTGTTGCATAATCATAGATTGTACGATTGGTTGTCACATTGACATCAAACATTGAAAAACTAGCAGCAACTATTTGCCATGTCGTCCAAATAAATTCCTTTGAAACATCATATGGCACACCGTTGCTCATTATCCTACTTGTATCAAGAAAAATAACGTAATTAGAACCTGGTTTACTTTCTAATAAACCAACATGTTGCCCGGCATAAGACCCTATATGGTCTGAATTTGTAAAAGCAGTTGGAAAAGCAACTTTATTACCAGCTGACTGATTCAAAATATTATGCTGCTCAAAGTTACAAATAGGATGTACATCTGTGATTTTAACTTGCTTTACAATTAACTCTCCATATTCAGTTGTATATTCATAAGCTAAGTTTTGATCTCGTAAAATCACCCAACCATAGAGGCTGTCTTGCGTCCCTTGAAAAATAAACTCAGAATTCTCAACACCTTCAACTTGCCCTTCCAGAGATAGATTTCCATCTTGCTCCATTGTAAATTTATCAGTAACAACAGATATATCTTCACCTTGAGTACTTATTAAATTTAACTTTATCGGTGTCTGTGTAGATTTAGTATGACTCCCTAAAATATCATTTAGTTTTGCGGCTGTATTTTTTAACTTTAGTTTTTCAATAAATGTTTCTGGATCTCCTAAACTCAAAGAGTTAGATGATTTATCTATATCCTTTAAAGTTTCATTTTCTTTGGCTTTAACTGCATAGCCAAAAAATAAACAGGATAAAAGGCAAAGCCAACTTAAAAGTCTTTTGCTATTAAAATAAAATAAATGGGGTTTCGTTATTTTCATTTTTCCATCCTAATTCGTAATATAAAAACAATTCATTGAAATGAAAAATTCATTTCTGTAATTCATTTAAAATTGTGATTATTACGTTTATTTTTATATAAAGCGAAAGTCGATACAGCAATTTTCTACTTTCAATGATCAGAAGAGGAGCATTAAAAATCCATCAACTGGCAAAAATTCACTTGGCTAAATTACAACCAATGATACTAAAGTTATAAAACCGGGTTCTGAACTTCAATAGAAACTGACACCAAGTACCTAAAACAGGAATTAAAGCGTAGCAATTATGTATTAAGTTGTAAATAAAGCTGTAGGGAAATGAAATATGGGAGTTTAAGTGAAAAGGAATTGAATTATTGAATATAAATTTCTATTAAAAAATAAACAGTGCTTTTCAAGGGAAAAAAAACACTGTTTACAGTTGGGTTACATACTTCATGTACATAATACCGCTCAATGTAATTGAAAAGGTTGCTGTAACATTGTTATTTATTGATTTTTATTGGTTGTGTTCACTTTGTGAACGCTTTAATTGAATTTTATATTTAATTAAAAATTATTAGCTATAACAGCCCAACTAAAGTTAATAAAATGTTAACTTAGAATAGCTCGTTACTGATTGAATTACATACATTATTTATGTAATTTTATACTATTGAGTCTTCAACTTTAGAGAACCTTTTTAAGGTTTTTCCTTCTCTTTCTATCGTTTCATTAAACATATCTAATGGTCGTACCCAAATTTCTCTCTCGCCATACTCTGGCTGATATACGACCAATAACTCTTGCGTTTCACTGTGCTTTGCTAAATGCAAAACTTGATAAAAGTTACCTTTAAAATGTTGATATCGACCTAATTTGATCATGCACTTTCCCAAATAATAAAATTTTAAATCAAATAGAGAGGACTATTCTCTCTATTTGATTACCTGTAAGTTAACCTTTAAGTTTATTTAATAAGCCGCCTAGTTTTTCTTTGGCTTTTTCTTCTAATTTCTTTTTAACTTGATCTTTTAAAATTGTCGTTTGCTCTTTTTTAGCTTGTTTCCAAATAGATGATAACGCTTGTTTAACCAGTTCTGCACCTAACTGACTTGCAGGCATGCCCCCTTGGCCACCAATATTAGTTAAGTTGATATCCGTTAATACGCCTTGGTGTGCTTTATTTCCAAGCTGTGTTAAGTCAACAGTCAATGCAACGCCTGCTAATACAAATTTATTAACCCGAACAATCGGTTCTGCACTATCTGATGTACTTTCTTTTTGAGGCTCAGAAGCATTTTCACTGACAGTATTTTTCTTTATAGCATCAAGGATATCTTTTATGTTAGCGCCACCATTCTGTGTAAACTCAACAAAAGCTTCAGGTTTATCAATTACAATCTTTTCAATAATAATAAGATCTGTTGTTAAGCTTTCAAGATTAATATCTAAAGTTACTTCATGTAATGAGAACATTGAAGGTGCATTATATTTTTCTGGATTAGCTAAAACTAATCCCTTAATAGTGCCAGCCCCCTCTAAAAGATTCATATCAACCAAATTAACCGTTACAGACTGTTCAGTAACTTTGCTACCGACCTGTTCTATTTGCTGCTTGATAAAATCATTAAGTGCACCGCCCGTTAAAAACCAGAATGCTCCCGCAACTATTAGTAATAAAACACCAATAAATATTACAATTTTTTTCATTTTTAGATATCCATATTAAATTTTGGAAAATTATATAGGAATTATAAAAAAACGCTAAGTAATTAACATATAGGCTGTTTAGCAATAAACTTTATAATATTGATTCAATAATTAAGATCAAAGCACTAAGTTAATAAATATTAACAAGATAATTATTTAAATTTTACATCAACCTTTATTAGAGTGAAAAAACAAAATGGGGACGTTGTATTTTAGCCTTATATTACTAAACTTAAATTAATATAAATCAATGAAAAGAGATTACTATGAAATATCCTTTTATTTTATTGATTTGTTTAGTTAGCTACCATTCTTTAGCAAGAGATGTTGTTGTTGTTTTCCCAGAAAACATTCCTCCATGGGTAAATAGTGAAGAAAATAAAGGTATTGCAGTTGAAATAGTTAAACAAGCTTTAGCGTACAACAAGCATAACCTAGTACCAATGTACGTACCTTTTTCTAGAATGGAAAAAGCATTCAATAAAACAGAAACTGATGCGGTGGCTATGGTAGAAGGTAATAAAATTTTAGGTCCTTACCACTATTCCGATGTAACAACCAAATTCAGAACCTCACTTATTTCATTGTCGCATAACAAGATAAAGATTAGCACTTTTGATGATCTTAACAATAAACACATTTTGGCATTTTTAGATGCTAAGAAAGTATTTACCGAACTTGCTAAATTGGCGAAATTAAATGACAGTTACAAAGAAATCTCCAACCAAGAAAGTCAGGTTGCCCTTTTATTTAAGGATCGAGTAGACCTGATTATTATTGATCAAAATATTTTCTATTTTTGGCGGAACTCACTTACTAATGTAGATACGAGCAGAGCAATCACTTTTCATGATTTATCTGCGATAAGTAAAATCCAAGTAGACAGCCCAACTCAAACGGTATTTAAAGACAAACAACTTAAAAATCAATTTAATGATGGATTACGTCAACTTAAAAACAGTGGTACCTTTCAAGCAATAATTAATAAAAACCTGAAGTCAGATCAGTTAAGTTCTGTTAATAATGAGTTGTGATTAAACGATTACCCGCTGAAGGTTATTGTATAAGGCTTATGTTGCTTTAGGCAGATAAATAATAATTTCACAACCTTCACCAAAAACAGATTCGACCACAATTTTCCCATTGTGCTCTTCAATAATAGAATGAACAATATATAAACCTAACCCAGTCCCTTTACCAACAGGTTTTGTAGTGAAAAAGGGATCAAATAAGCTTTTCAAATCACTTGATTTTATACCTTTACCTGTATCTTTAATGCTGACTTTAACTAAACCTTTTTCATGTGAAGATGTGATCCAAACCTTTCCTTTACTTTCTATTGCATGAGAAGCATTAACAAACAAGTTTATAAAAACTTGTAATAATTTTTGCGGATAACATTTAACATTAGAGTTTGGTACAAATTCTTTAATTACTTCAGCTTTATATTTTAATTCATTAGAAACTAAGTCTAAACTCTGCAAAATAATGTCTTCAATTAACATCTCCTCCATATCGTCATCATCTTTATGGGTATAATGCCCTAAATCTTTAATTATCCGAGTAACTCTTTGCAAACCACTTTTACTTGAATCCATAATTTTATTCATATCTGTTAAAATGTAATCAAAATCCTGATCATTAAAAAATTTTGTTGCAGCTTCTAAATTGTCACTCTCTTTTATCAACCGACAATATTCTGAAATTAATTGTGAATATTCATCGAGCACACAAATATTACTTTGCACAAAACCAATTGGGTTATTTATCTCGTGAGCGATTCCCGCTGCTAGCTGACCGATAGAGGCTAGCTTTTCTGAATTAATTAGCTTTTCATTTAAACTTAAAAGTTTTTCTTGATTTACTTTTCTTTCATTAATATCTGTTATGGTTATTAAATAATGAGTTTCATTTGAGATTGAAAGTAAACGCCCTGAGTATTCTATATAAGTATTTTTTAAGACTGGGCTTAATAAGCTTTCTTTAGATGTTTGTAAAATATCTTCAAGATCTAATTCACCCGTCATTTTTTGCAAAACAGGTATAAATTCACCAATGTTTTTATTTAAAAGTAATTCTGAACTATTGTTTAATATCCTACAAGCTTCTGGATTTACTTCTTGTATTAATCCTTTTTCATCTAATAATACAATGCCATTAGGCACTGTATTCATTATGTTTATTAAGCGCTGATTGACATCATTAGCTAAAGTGCGAGTACTGGCTAACTCACACGCCATTTTATTAAATGCCGAAATAACTTGTGATAATTCATCTTTAGTATGATGTGTGACTTGTACTGATAAATCACCAGAAGCGAGTAGTTTAGCTTTGTTTGAAAATTCTTTAATTGTTATTTTCAGTGAATGGTACATACCAAAAATAAAATAAGTAATAACAACATATAACATTAAAGCAAGAGACAAAAACAAATATAATTTTTGTCTCTGCTGCTCAATCTCCTCATATAATTTATTTTGAATAATTGGCAGTAATGTATTACTAGTATGAGTTATAGCATTGAGGTGTAACGTATTTTTATCAAAAAACTGCTGCCAAGAAATATCTACAATACCAACCTCTGAAAGTATGATTTTGTCATAAAAGTAACTTATTAATGAATCTGTTTCAGAAGTGAGATAAGTAAACTGATTTATAGTAATAACGGGTAAATCTAGTTTAGAGGTATATCTTAAACTTTGTGACATTAAAGATGATGTTTGAATTAATTCATCATGAACTTGTTCTAATAAAGTATAAGAGTAACTATCAATACTTGATTGACTTAAAGCATGGCTACCAAATGCTCTTAACTTGCCAATTTCCCTATTTAACAAAGGAAAGTCTTCAATTAATAACTTTATTAAGAAGAAATTCGTTTTATTTGGGTCATAAGCCAGTTTACTTTCATATGAAACTAACCTGGCTAATCGTTCTAATTTTTGTACGATACGATCATAATGAAAAAAATGGATTTCCGGCTGTCCTTGAACACCAACAGTTGAATTAGATAAATCATTCCATAAACGATCTAAGCTAATTAACTCATTATGAAGCTCAATGGTCATAATCTTAGAAGTTAAAATATGTGTTCTTAAATTAAATAATGAAGCTTTAGCTTGCTCTTTCCTTTTATGAAGGTTCTCTGAAAATTTAGAGGACAAATTTGATCTTTGTAAAATGGAATAATCTCTTAAATCTGCTACCTCTTGAATGGCTTTAAAGTTATATTTAAGCGCTTTAACACCATGTAATTCTAACTCTGAAGTTTGAATGTTTTCCTTCATTTCATCAATGAGCGCCCAGCCAAGTAAGGTGAGTGGGAAGCTGAAAATCAAGCAAATAAATACAAACTTAAAGACAAATCTTAATTTGCTCATCAAGGCTATCGCAGGATAAAACAGCAGGAACTTAGTATTTTTCATCATTTTTAAAACACCAAGGATCTCATTTATAGAGAGTTAATAATCAATTAACTTAATCTTACAATATTTTCAGGGACAAGTTTGACATAAGTTAAATAAAGTAAAGAAAAGCATGCCTTTAAAACTCACTAAGCCATTTTAAAAAACACAATACTCCCGATTAATACCAACACCACATATATTAAAAATTGAATACCTGCTTGCCGATGTTTTATAGCATGCTCACAGACTATTTTATTAGAAATGCTTTGTAAGAGCTTTAACCCTTTCGAAGATACAAACACCATAGGGATTTTCAGATATTTTGGAGAACCAAGTTTTTGCCAAACCTCAGGTTCTAGTGTTTTTACCGATTGATAATATTTATATTCAGCTAAACCTGAGCGCAACATAAGTAACGCCCAAATAGAAACTAGTACTATCATAGTTAACATGAAACCTCCAAGCTATCAGGTCAATACATACTTATTAAAAAATAACGAAAATAGTTTAATACCATATCTTATATATATTCTAGACGTTATTCACCTAACCAAATTAATTTAGCTTTTTTTACTATTTGATTAAATTTAGCTTCACTTATTTTACCTGCTGCTAAATCATCTTCTGCAGGCCAAACTACTTTCTGATATTCATATTCTATCGCAGCAAGAATATAACCTAGTTTCTGTTCTGATATTTTATCACTACTGAAATAATCCATAGCTAATTTTTTATTCCACACTTTGCCCTTTGGTGGTTCCGGTAGGGTAAAGTCAATATCAAGTAGTGACTTGTCAGATATAGTATAGCCATTTTCAATTGATTCTTTGGCACATTCATACAGCATATAATTTATAGAATCCTGTAACCCAATCAAACCCAGCATTACAACCACCTACAATTTTTCCAACATTATCAATGATATCTATTTCTCGTTCAGCACACCCTGAAATTAAAAAACATAAAAATATAACTTTAATGAAATTCACACGCATTATCTAAATATTCCTAAAATGTGCTTACA
>Ga0209396_1005051_pt1 | contig 12633 bp, 9 predicted proteins | sample GOMGulsemesocosm_6_FD_184638 | JGI IMG/M metagenome (GOLD analysis project Ga0209396, IMG submission 184638) | Methane-oxidizing microbial communities from mesocosms in the Gulf of Mexico - GOM8C Gulf of Mexico (SPAdes) (version 2) | ecosystem: Environmental > Aquatic > Marine > Cold seeps...
AACATTCATTAGGAATTGCAAAAGTGATCCAGTTTAAAGCAGGAGCGTCAGTGCTTGATGTTGGGACTGGTGGAGGGTTCCCAGGGATACCACTTGCTATTTTGTTTCCTGAGGTGGAATTTCATTTAATTGATATCATTGCAAAAAAACTAAAGGTGGTTCAGGCTGTTGTTGATGCTCTAGGGTTAACTAATGTGAAGGTAGAACAAACACGAGCTCATTTAGTTGATGATAAGTATGATTTTGTTGTGAGTAGAGCGGTTACGAATATGACTGATTTTGTAGGTTGGGTTAGAAAGAAGATTAAAAAAGACCAGAATCATGAAGTTAGAAATGGGATTTTCTATTTAAAAGGAGGGGATTTGACAGAAGAATTGTCCTTATTTCAATCCGTACAGCTTACAGATCTCACAGATTTTTTTGAAGAAGATTTTTTTGAAACAAAAAAGGTAGTCTATTTGCCTGTTAAGTATAAACCATAAAAAAAGAGCTATCAAATGATAGCTCTTTTTTTATGGTATTAATACTTTGTTTTTAAAATGTAACGGCTAAGTTTACTGTAACTCCTGTGTTTTTACTTACAGGTCTACAAACACCTCCAACACATAATAAGCCACCTCTTTGTCTACCATAGTTTAGGGCAACTCTATAGTTGGTGTTTTTATAATTGCTAGTGTAGCTTCCTCCTGTGTTAAAAAAATGGATGTCGTAATTTTCTGTATTCTTACTTTCTTCGTAATTGTAAGAGTCGTTAAAATAAACTCCAAATTTTGAGTTTAAGAAAAATTCTGCAGTTCCTCCTAACCAATTATTCGAGTCATCGTTGGTTGAAAGGTGTTGTAGCTCAAGTCTAGCTGATTTTCCTTTACCTAATTTATATGTGCTTTCAGCAACGCCTATCCAAGCATTTACTTTGCTTCCGTCAAATTTTGATTCTAAAACATCCTTATTGTAATACATGTTTACGTATGTAAATATAGAACTTAATTTAGGAGACCACTTTTTTCTAACTTCTAGGTTGAAATCTGTGTATAGCTTGTTTTTAAAATTTAAAAAATCAGTTTCATAGGTAAGTCCGTCACTTGCAAAGTATGGTATTCCGTCTGCATCTGTAACTTTGTTGTTTAAACTTGCCCAGTAAGAAAAGTTAGCTGATAATTTTGTTCCGTATTTACCTCCTAATAGGCTACCTTTCTTTATTTTGTAAAATAAATCTAATTGATTTCCTATTTCTCCAGATTTTACTCTTGGTGATTCAGTATTTTCTACGTTTAAACCAGGTTGAGCTTGGTAAACATAGATGTTGGTAAGGGTGTAGTCATGTTGTTGTGTAAGTGCAGGAAGGTAGTTTAGCCTTTGTTGTCCTGTTTGGTTTTGTATCCCTTGAGCTGCATCTCTCTCTGCAAAGAAATTCATGTTTTCAAGGCGTCTAAAAGTGTAATTAATACCTAGTCCTTTTTGTGAAAACCCAGCGGTCCATAATATTGCACTTCCATTAAATTTTTGCTCCTCTGAAAATGAAATAATATTAGCTGTTGTGTTGTTTAGTCTGGCATCTCCTGTTTTGAAAATATATTCAATATTAGTATAAAATTTATTTAAAGCTAAGTCAGCTCTTACAGAAAAAGCGTTAACCAATTCAGGAACTACCGATACAGCAGGGTCATTAGGTGTGTAATCTTCTTTTTTTCCAACATAACTTAGTCCTAAGCTTAAGCTATTTATGTTTTCGGATTCAAAAGCAGTAGATAAGTCTATCTCTGCATTAGCTCCAAAAATGTCGGAATCTGATAAAGAGAATCCTTTACGTTGTTTACCATAAAGAGCAGTAAGTTCAAGATAGTTTGTAGGGGAATATTTAAATTTACCTCCTGCTAAAGAGTTGTTTGTTCCTAAGGCTCTATCTTCCCAAGCTCGAAGAACTAGTCCGCTACCAAATTGTTCGTAAAAATAACCTAGAGTAATGTCTACTTTTTCATTTTTATAGTTACCATAAAATTGAGCTAAGCCTATTTTTTTGTCATACGATTTGTCGTAGTTTAAAAGCGGTTCAGGAGCATAACTTTCTAATTGTAAGCCGACACTAAAGTTTTTTAAAAAATTATAGTCTATTTTTAAGTAGGTATTTGCTCTTACATGCTCCTGTTCTTCAAATATACCAGTTTTCTGGTCATTCAAGTACCATTGACCGTTACTTTCAAGGCTTACGCTTAGGTTATCAGTGAATTTATTAGGGGTGATTTCGGTTTCTTTTTTAATTGAATCATTTACTTCTTGTGAAAAACCAAATAGTGAGCAAGTAACTGCTACTGAGGTTAAAATTAGTTTTTTCATGTTCTCTGTAATTTAAATTATAATTTAAAGAAGCACAAGGAAACAACAATATGTTGCTTCCTTGTGCTCAAAAAAAAGCGATTAATTATTTTGTGTATTTTTTAATTTCTTCAAACAATTCATCTTCAGATCCTGGTGTGTATCCAGAATGGCGATAAACTATTTTATTGTCTTTAACTATAAGTGTAACAGGTACAGTTGAAACCCCTAAGGCTCTTTTTAAATCATGATTGGTATCTAATAATACATCATATTCCCATCCTTTTCCGTTAACTAAAGGTTTTACTCTTTTAACGGTTCTTGAGTCATCAACTGATACAGCATAAAGTTTTATGCCTGTTTCGTCTATCCATTCGTCATAAACATCACTAATGGCATCTAATTCGTTCTTACAAGGGACGCACCAAGTTGCCCATAAGGAGATAACTATAGGTCCGTCTTTAGATAATTCTTTTGTATTTATGGTTTTCCCGTCCATAGTTTTTAGTGATAAACTTGGTAGGATGCTTTGGGCGTTTATTGTAATAAATGATAATATAAATACAATAAGTAAACAGGCTTTTTTCATAATGTTATGTTAATTTTGGGGTTAAATGCATACAATGATATTGTTTAAAATGTAATAAAGCAAAAAATATAACGACAAACTGAGGTTTTTATCGATATATGACTCATTTAATAAAAAAATACTATATTAGCAACTGAATTTTAATTTATTAACCCAAAATTTTAAACACTTTGTTATGAAAACAAAAACAATTTTTAAGTATTTCGCATTATTTCTTGCTTTAGGAATAATGTCATGTGGTTCTGATGATCCAGTTGATGGTGGAGGATCTAGTGCAACAGTAAGTTCAATTGCTTTGTCAGTCCCTTCAACAGCAGTATATGTAGGTCAGACGTCAACATTTGCAGTAGTTGATAATTTAGGAAATAATGTTGCTGCAACATCTGAATTAACAATAGCTGGAGTAGTTATTACTAATCCTCACACATTTGCAGTAGCAGGTAGTTATGAAATTATAGCTACAAATAATTCTTTAACATCAAATACGGTTACTGTAGTTGTTTCTGAAATTCCAACTCCTACATCTATTACTTTAACTACGAGTGCAGTCTCTTGTGGTTTAAATGATCAGATAACTTTTACAGTTATGGATGATTTAGGAAATAACGTAACTAATATATCTACTTATACGGTAGACGGTGTGGCTACTACTACTAATCCTCATACGTTTTCTGTAGCAGGAAGTTTAGATGTTGTTGCTACTTTTAATACTTTGGTGTCTAGTGCAGTTTCTGTAACTGTAGTTGCGCCATCTGCGCCAAGTGATTCTGAATCATTTACTCCTACAGGAGCGCCATTGGCTTTTACTAAAAAAGTATTATTAGAGGACTTTACTGGTACTTGGTGTGGTCAATGTCCTGGAGCAGGTGCTGCTATGGTAAATACTGTTAACGGTAATAATATTCTTGGAGTAGGTTATCACGCTTCAGGAGGTGATCCTATGGAAATTTCTGAAACTGCATACTGGTCTAATTATTATAATGTAACTGGTTTTCCAACGGTATATGTAAATGGAGCAGATACAAGATGGAATTTCCCTGGTATGGCTCAAGTTAATGCTGAGTTAGCAGAAACGGCAACAGTTGGTTTAGCTGTAACTGCTAATAATGTTGGTGGTAAATTAGATTTAGAAGTTAAGGTAGGGTATAATGCTGCTATTAATGAAGAAGTTAAATTAATGATTTATTTAGTAGAAGACGATGTTACTGTAAATGTAGCTCAAGCGGGTTCTAGTCAAGGTGCTAATTATGTGCACCATGATGTATTAAGAGAAGTGTATACTGGTCAGTTAGGAGATGTTATCTCTGCTGGTAATATTGCTACTGGAGGTGTGTATACTAGAACAATTACTGGGTTAGATTTTCCTGCTGGAATGAATCTTGATAAGGTAAAAGTTATTGCATTTGTAAGAAATACATATACAAAAACATTCACAGATTATTTCAACGATGTTCATACAAATTCTCCACATTATGATATTTATAATGTGCAAGAAGTACATTTAGGTTCAAGTAAAGCATTTGACTAATTGCTTATATTATTATAAAAAAAAAGCCACTTTGAAAGAAGTGGCTTTTTTTTATGTTTTAAAAAGGGAGTTGCGTTTCTGTTACTTTGGTTTCTAGTTTTGAATTATATTAGTCTAATTTATTTATAGGAATGTTTTTTTTTTTTGGAATTGATAATCATGAATACTAAATAGTCGAGTATAGTAAATGAAAAAAAGCCCTATCAATATGATAAGGCTTTTTTTTGTAGATATAAACTCAGATTATTCTCCTAAAAAAGGGTATCTGTAATCAACTGGAGTTACAAATGTTTCCTTAATTAAACGAGGTGAAACCCAACGTAATAAGTTTTGAGCAGATCCTGCTTTGTCATTTGTTCCTGAAGCTCTAGCTCCTCCAAATGGTTGTTGTCCAACAACAGCCCCTGATGGCTTATCGTTGATATAGAAGTTACCTGCACTGTTTTGTAATGCTTTGTTTGCTTCTTCTAAAGCATATCTGCATTCAGAGAAAACAGCACCAGTTAATGCGTATTCAGAAGTTGAATCAACTAGCTCTAATGTTTTAGACCAGTCTTTGTCTTCGTAAACATAGATAGTAACTACAGGTCCGAATAATTCAGTTTCCATAGTAGAATAGTTAGGGTTTGTAGTTACAATAACTGTAGGTTCAATAAAGTACCCTTTAGATTTATCGTAGTTTCCACCGGCAACTATTTCTGCATCACTATCTTTTTTAGCTTGATCAATAAATGAGGCTAGTTTGTCAAAAGAACCTTCATGAATTACAGCAGTGATAAAGTTGCTTAAGTCACCAGGTGATCCCATTTTAAATGAAGCAACGTCAGCTTTTACAAAATCAATTACTTCTGTAGCGATAGATTTTGGTAAGTAAATTCTTGAAGCTGCAGAGCATTTTTGTCCTTGGTATTCAAAAGCACCTCTTGAAATAGCTGTAGCTACTTGTTTAGCATTTGAAGTTGGGTGAGCGATAATAAAATCTTTCCCTCCAGTTTCTCCAACTATTTTTGGGTATGTTTTGTAATTGTGAATGTTTTCTCCAATTTTCTTCCAAATTTCTTTGAAAACATATGTTGATCCTGTAAAGTGAATTCCTGAAAAATCTGGACTTGCTAATACTGTATCAGTAATCATTACTGGGTCACCGTAAACAACATTAATAACACCATCAGGTACACCAGCTTCTTTAAATATATCAACAATTACTTTTGCTGAAAATATTTGATGATCACTTGGTTTCCATACAACAGTGTTTCCCATTAGCGCAGCACTTGCAGGTAAATTAGCTGCAATTGCAGTAAAGTTAAACGGAGTAATAGCGTAAATGAATCCTTCTAATGGTCTGTATTCAACTCTATTCCATACACCACTTGAAGAAGCGGGTTGGTCTTTGTAAATGTCTGACATGAATTTTACGTTAAAACGTAAGAAATCAATTAATTCACATGCTGCATCTATTTCAGCTTGAAATACATTCTTAGATTGTGCAATCATGGTTGCAGCATTTATTTTTGCTCTATATGGTCCTGCAATTAAATCAGCAGCACGTAAAAATATTGCAGCTCTTTGTTCCCATGGAGTTTGTGCCCATTGAACCCTTGCTTCTAAAGCGCTAGAAATAGCTTTGTCAATATGCTTTTTCTCAGCTAAATGATATGTTCCAACTACTTGTTTATGATCATGAGGTAAAGTCATATTTCTGGTATTACCAGTTTTTATTTCTTCTTTACCGATGTATAATGGCACATCTACTGATCCGTTGTAGTAAGAATCATATTGTTTAGTAACCGCTTCTCTTTCTGGAGTTCCAGGGGCATACGATTTTACTGGTTCGTTTACCGGGCTAGGAACATTAAAAAAACCTTTTGACATAATATTTAAGTTCTAAAATTTGAATAATCTCTAAGTCGTCAAAAATACTAAAAATTTACAAGAATAACTTAATGGATATTGGTGTAGTTAATATAGTTGCTTATTATGTGAGATAAGTATTAGGAATTACGTGCGTGTTGTTAATGATTGATGTTACTGGTAAGCTTTTGATTGTTGGGTTCGCTGATGTTTTTTTTGTAAGTTGCAGAGAGATATTCAGACTATCAATTTTAATATGTGTACAGTAAGTTTTATTTATAGAGGTAATAAAGATTTTATGCTCATTTCTAATAGAGATGAAGCAGTGAATAGAAAAACGATTCCGCCTAAAGAGTATGTAGATAATGGAGTTTCTTTGGTGTATCCGAAAGATATTGTTGCAGGCGGAACTTGGATTGGTGCAAGTTCTAAAAACAGATTGCTTTGCCTGTTAAATGGTGCTTTTGTAAAGCATGACAGAAAATCAAGTTATAAAAAAAGTAGAGGGATTATTGTAAAGGAATTACTAGAAGTGAATGATGTATTTGCTGAAATTGAACAATATGATTTTAATGAGATTGAGCCTTTTACTTTGCTAATAGTTGATTGGAATTCCGATTTAAAATTAATTGAATTAATTTGGGATGGAACTGAAGCTCAAACTACTGATTTGCCGCTAGAGCCTAAAATTTGGAGTTCGTCTACCTTGTATAATTCAGAGGTGAAAACATTTCGAAAGCAATGGTTTCAGGAGTACTTGAGTCAAAATGGTTCTTCTAGTGAAGAGTTATTGTATTTTCATGAACACTATGGTGTTGGAGATCCAATGTTGGATTTAAAAATAGATAGGGGCTTGTTAAAAACAGTAAGTATTACAATGTTTGAAAAATTTGAAGAAGGTGTAAAGGTTGTTTATAAAGATTTACTGCATGACAATACCTCGGAATTAATGTTTAACTCAATATTAATGTCTGATGGTGAATAATACAGGAATTATATTGGTACTTGCGTATCCGGAAACTATTGTAATGGTTTCAGAAGAATGGTTTTCCCCTTTTTTAAAATACTTAGGTGTTGGAAAAAAAGACTATTTAAGAGCGGGACATGCTGCTTTGGTTTTGATTGATAAAAAGAAAGGAGATTTAGAGTATCATGATTTTGGAAGGTATATTACTAGCGAGCCAAATGGTAGGGTTCGTGGAGAAAAGTATGATAGAGAGTTAAGGTTTCCGATAAAGGCTAAGATTATAAATAATAGAATTCAAAACTTAAATGAAATATTAGAGTTTTTATCAGTGAATCCTAAATTGACTCACGGTGACGGGAAGTTAGTAGCTTCGGTTTGTAGTCAAATTGATTATGAAAAAGCAAAAAATCATATTCAAAATATGCAACGTCATGGCGGGATTAGGTATGCTGCCTTTTTAAAAAGAGCTAGTAATTGTGCTCGTTTTGTGACAACAACCTTAATAGCTTCGGTTACAGATATAAGAATCAGAAAAAAATTAATTACATCCCAAAACTTCACTCCTAGTACCGTGGGAAATGTTGTGGTTTCAGACACAGAAAATAAGATGTATGAGGTTAAAGATGGAGTTATTTCTAAGTTTGAGTCTACAAAGTTCAAAGAAAATAGGAAGTATTTATTTGATCGTTTGCAAGGGCATCAGATTAACTTAGTGGGAACAATTGAGTCAAAGTCTATTGCGGGTGTACATAAAAATGCACAGTGGTTGTCAGGTATTGCTGCGGGTGCTTGGTATGAGTTAACTAGTTATGATGGTTTACAAGAGAATGAATTTCGTTTTAGGAGGATATCTCCAAATGGAAATATAGATATAGATGCAGTTTTCACTACCAAAAACGGTTTTACATTAGAAAATGATTTTAAAGTCATTCATAACTCCAATTGTTTCTATTGTACAGTCAAGCAGGATAATAAGATAATGCAGTTAGGGTATTTGAGGGATTTTAATTAAGAGCAAAAGGGGCGCTTAGTTTAAATGTAGGGATGGCTACTTTAAACGTTTTTGATGAGTTAAAACTAATCATATTGTAAAAACCTTTCATTGATCCGTAAGGAGATGCCAGTAAGCATCCAGAACCGTAACTGTGTTTTTCGCCAGGTTTTAAAACTGGTTTTTTTCCAATAACACCTTCTCCTTCAATAATCTCAGTATTATTTAATGAGTCGTAAATCTCCCAATGTCTAGAGGTAAGTTGAACAGATTCTGAACTTTGGTTTTCAATAGTTACAGTATAACCAAAGGCAAAATGCATTTTATAGTTCTTATAAAATGTACCTTCAAAATTCGTTTTTACAGAAATTTTTATTCCTCTTGTTATTTGCTCAACCATAATTTAGGTGGTAATATGATGTAAAAATAATCTTTTTTTTTTACTTAATCCCTTGTTTGTTGTAATAGAGGTTAATAAAGTGTTTTAGTTGCTAATATTTATTGAGCTTGCTCTACTGATTCCGATAACTTTATCATATCTGTCTCCAGTGTTTTTGTAGTAGACTATTACGGTATACACGTTTTCTGTTTGATAAAAATTCCCGTCAATTAGGGAGTGGTCTACTTTGTTGTTGGTGTGAGTGATGAATTTGTAGTTTACGAACCCTTGTTTGATTAAAGAGGTGTTTTCGTATATTCCTTTATTGGTGTTAAATTTTAGCTCTGAATCTTCGTCAAGGATGTAGTTATTAAAGTTACCTATGATATAAATTTTCCTGTCCCCAAGATTTTCGTAATTCTCAAGCGAAAAATGAATTTTCACATAATCAGCTTCTATATTGTTGTTTTCTGTATTAAGGTTTTTGACTATGTATCCTCCATTAATGTCAGGGTTATAGGTGTACGGTTCGTGTCTTCTTGAGCTGTTGGTGTATAGTCTGTTGTGGTAAAGGTTGTTTAGTTCAAAATTTCGAATACTGATGTTTCCTCCTCGGATGTTTTTATTGTCAAAATAAAAATATTCGTTCCCGGCCCAAAATGAAGCTTCTTGGTCATAGCGGTACATAAGTTGGTTTCCTATTGTGTATTGCGGTTTTAAGTTGGTAATGCAGTTGTTTATGTTGTTGTTTTTAAAAACAAGTGTTTTAATGGATTTTTTTGGGTTGATAAAAAAATTGTTTCTAGGTTTGATTGAGAATTGCACTATTTGCTTTTCATTAACGAAGGCTAAGTCTCTTGATCGTTTTATTTCTGTTTTAATTAAGGCTTCGTTTCGGTAAACAATAAATTTTTTAGAAAACACAAGTTCATCTTCATCATTGTATATTTCTAAAAAGTAATTTCCTGTTTTAATAATTCTAACGTCACTATTAGGTATTTGTAGTTTGTAGTGTGAGTAAATTTGTAGTGTATTGTAAGAGTTCTCATAATCTTGAATGTGCTGGTCGTCCATTCCTCGTAAGAATTCACTTTTGTTTAATTGCGATTTCGACCAATCAAAGTTGTGGTGTGATATTTTGTAGTAGTAATCAGCTTCATCACCGTTAACATCATCAAAAGAAAAAACTAATGTTTTTCCTAATTCAATTAGCGAAACCTGTATTTCAGAGGTTAGTTCTTGTAGGATAACGGTTTTAATGTGTTGTGGAGGAGTTACTTCATTAACTATTTGTGAAAATCCAAATTGAAGGCTCGTTATAAGTGTAATTATAGTAATGAATCGCATTTAATAAAATATGTTTTGGTGTAAATATAATCAATTTTTATACCACAGTTGATTGTGTGGCTAAAACTTATTTAGAAAGAGTATAAATAAATAAAATTGCCTTAACACAATTTTAAGAGTCGGCTATTAAATTGTAAATTTGGCTCGAATTTTTTAGAAAAATCTACTCAATTATGTCCAAAGACATTCGTATACGAAAAGGGTTTGACATTAAACTTGTTGGTGCCGCCGAAAAAGACACGGTGCAAGCTATAGCAAGTAATGTTTACGCAATTCAACTTTCAGATTTTCATGGAATAATCCCAAAAATGCTTAAAAAAGTTGGTGATAAAGTACAAGCTGGTGAAGCTGTGTTTTATAACAAAACTAATGAAGCTATGAAATTTGCTACTCCAGTTAGTGGTGAGATTTCAGAGATTGTTCGTGGAGACAGAAGAAGAATTCTAACCATCAAAATCAGCGCAGATAAAGAACAAAAACATACTAGTGTAGCTAGTGTGAATGTTAATACTGAAAATGCTGAAACTATTAAAAATCATTTATTAGCAACAGGTTGTTGGCCATTTATTAGTCAGCGTCCGTATGCTATAATTGCAAATCCGGAAGTTGCTCCAAAGGCTATTTTTGTTTCTGCTTATGCAAGTGCTCCTTTAGCAGCTGATTACGATTACGTATTAGCAGGTAAAGAAGCTGAATTGCAAGCTGCAGTAACTGCTTTAGGAAAGTTAACTGAAGGTGCAGTACACGTTTCTGTAGGGAAGAAGTCAAATTCTCCTTTATCAGGATTAAACGGTATTACATTGCATAAAGTATCTGGACCACATCCTTCAGGGAATGTAGGGACTCAGATTAATAAAATTGATCCTGTTAATAAAGGGGAAGTAGTTTGGACGGTAACACCACAAGATTTAGTAATCATTGGTGAGTTATTGTTAACTGGTAAGTTTAACGCTGAGCGTACTATTGCTTTAGTAGGTTCTTCTGTTAAAAAACCTAAGTACTACAAAACTAAAATAGGATCGGAAGTAGCTGCATTTGTATATTCTTCAGGAGTACATACTGAAAACATTCGTGTTATTGGTGGTGATGTACTAACTGGAGCGAAAGTGAATCCTGATGGTTATTTAGGGTATTACAACAATACAGTTACTGTAATTCCTGAGGGAGACGATTATGATTTATTTGGATGGAATAAACCAGTATTTAATAAAGTATCTACTTCTAGAGCGTTAACTTTTTCTTGGATGTTGCCAAACAAAAAGTTTGACTTAAATACAAATACTAACGGAGAGCACAGAGCATTTGTTGTTACGGGTTCTTTCGAAGAGGTATTTCCTTTAGATATGTATCCAATGCAGTTGTTAAAAGCTTGTATGGTGAAAGATTTAGATGAAATGGAAGCTTTAGGTATGTATGAGGTTGCACCAGAGGATTTTGCATTGACAGAATTTGTTTGTGTGTCTAAACAGCCACACCAAGAGATCATCAGAGAAGGGTTAGACTTAATGTATAAAGAAATAGGATAACGCTATGAGCTTAAAAAGTAATTTACATAATTTAAAAGAAAAGTATAAAGGAACCAAGATGGCTCCTGCTTTTAACGCGTTACATACCTTTGTGTACTTGCCAAATGAGGTAACTCATTCAGGAAGTCATATTCGTGTAGCGGACGATTTAAAACGTACAATGAATACAGTAATCATGGCTTTAGTACCATGTTTAATATTCGGTATGTTTAATGCTGGTTACCAACATTATTTAGCTACTGGAGAAATTCAAGCAGCTACAGCTGGTTTTTTAAGTCCTGAATTCTGGACGATGGATAACTTCTTGTTAGGTGCTGGTAAAATATTACCATTAGTATTGGTTTCTTACATTGTTGGTCTTGGAGTAGAATTTATTTTTGCCATCATTAAAGGTCATGAAGTAGAAGAAGGATACTTAGTCTCTGGAATGTTAATTCCGTTAATTGTTCCTGTTGATATTCCATTATGGATGTTAGGAGTAGCAGTTGTATTTGGAGTTGTAATTGGTAAAGAAGTTTTTGGAGGAACAGGGATGAATATCTTGAATCCTGCATTAACAGTAAGAGCTTTTTTATTCTTCGCTTACCCAACTTGGATGACGGGAGATAAAGTATGGGTTGAAGGAGCACAAGCAGCTACTGGAACTCCTGATGCTTTTTCTGGAGAAACAATTTTAGGAGCTTTAGCCCAAGGAAAGGATACCTTAACTGTTGCTGGTCATGACACCAGTATCATGGATATGTTCTTTGGTTTTATGCCTGGTTCTGTAGGAGAAACATCTACATTATTAATTTTATTAGCTGGATTATTCTTAATCTTTACTAAAATTGGTTCTTGGAGAATTATGTTGTCTGCTGTAGTTGGATCGTTAATCATGGGATTAATATTTAACCAAGTAGCACCTTCAATGGAAGGAACAAAATTCTTTGCATTAATGAATATGCCTTATTGGCAACATTTATTAGTTGGAGGTTTAGCATTTGGTATTGTGTTTATGGCTACGGATCCTGTATCTGCAGCACAAACAAATAAAGGAAAATGGATTTACGGTTTCCTAATTGGTTTCTTATCAGTTATGATTCGTGTGTTCAATCCAGCCTTTCCAGAAGGAGTAATGTTAGCTATTTTATTAATGAATGTTT
>Ga0209396_1005065_pt1 | contig 12610 bp, 5 predicted proteins | sample GOMGulsemesocosm_6_FD_184638 | JGI IMG/M metagenome (GOLD analysis project Ga0209396, IMG submission 184638) | Methane-oxidizing microbial communities from mesocosms in the Gulf of Mexico - GOM8C Gulf of Mexico (SPAdes) (version 2) | ecosystem: Environmental > Aquatic > Marine > Cold seeps...
TGCCATGCGCCTGGATCACCCCTTAGCCAAGAAGCAGCTTGGGTTAAATGAATATGCCCAGGCACAGCATTTACTGTTTTCGTTATCCGGGGATGCCTCGGGCAGTGTGGATACAATGTTAAAGCAGCACAACCTGTCGCGGCGCGTGGCCATGACCGTGAATCACTGTTACAACCTGGTGAACCTGCTGGAGAATACCGAGCTCATCACCACCATTCCCCTGCCCATCATCATGGATAGTGTGCGCCAGGGTAAGATATTTGTTACCGCTCCGCCCATTGATATCCCCCCAGGCCCCATCAGCATGTCGTGGCACAAACGCCACCATAGAGACGAGGCGTCTTTGTGGTTAAGAGAGCAGGTGATGAAAATCATGCAGCATGATTTAAAAAACAGTTTGCCCACAAGCCACTTCAGTTAGATTGCGGGTTTATAAATGCTCGCATTTTTTAGAAATTAATAACCCGGATTACTGAAAGGCAACTTTTTCTTCAATATTTTTTACATGGATGTTGAGGCTGTTATCCATCGGGTATATCTCGTCAAGAAACTCTTTTAGTGTATTCAGGGTGATGGCATCGGCAGCGCTAAGCATGGTTGTTAAATAACGTGAATCATTATACAGGCGCTGGCTGAGGATGAGTCGCTGCAGCCAAGTGACATCATATGCTAATTGTTGCGTTTCCTGGCGTACTAAGGCTTTGTGTAATTTTTCATATTCCTGTGCATCGATATTTTTACCTGCAACTTCAAATATTTTATTTGCTTGTGCTGCTGTTTGCGAAATTGCAAAAGGGTCAGTTAAAAAGTGAAGTCGTGACGTTAGCTGGCGGGTGGAGGCACTATATGACAGCTTAAAATCCACCGAATAAGTCGCACCAAGTTCTCTTCTTAGGCGCTGCTTTAGCGCCTTCTTTAATAGCGGGTTTAACATGGCCAGCATAAGTTCTTTTTTTGCCGACCATTGACTGTCTGAAAATTCATTTGAATGGACCGTGCCTTTTTCCTCGCCAACGGAATTAAATATCTCAATGGCCATGTCCACCTTGCCGATACTGGGGTAAGGGCGAAACACGGTTTTCAAAGCTGTATCTCTTGGGATGTTGGCCACATTGTCTAGAATGATTTTCTCTAACTGGGATTTATCCATATGGCCGCTAATAAATATATCCGCGGGTGCCTTTAAATGACTGTTAGCAGCAGAGCGTATTTGTTCCAGAGTGAGATCATCAATCTCTTTAATACCTGGTTGTAGATGCAAACCATTAAAGACGGATTTTTTTATATTTGTTATGACCTGATTGGCTGTTTTATGGGGCGCCGACTTCCGCTGGCGAAGTGTGGGTTTAACCTGGGCCAACGAGTCAGGCTCTATCCAGTGGGATAGGTGAAGGTGGTGGTATAATCGAAAACCCTGCTCCAGTGTGGCGGGTGTTAATTGGTTGGATAGATTCAGATAATACTCATCCTGATGCCACCTCCATGCCAATTTTTTTGATATTGAAGCATTTTCCCCCTGTGTGTTTTCCCTGACTTTTAATCCGCTTTGTTCTGTCAATTGCAGGGCCACCTGGCTTTTCCAGGGGGAATAGAGGTTATTGCTGTAACCCGATTTTGCAATGGCGCGTATTAACAGGGTTTTGTTGTTATTTTCTCTGTCCAACCAAATTACGCGATCACCATTAATTAATTGCCAGGTATGTACACCCTCCTTAGGGGAGAAGTGGTAATTAACAATGCCACCGCCCACAACATGGAGACGCTTGCCGTTAGGCAAATCCGTGGCAATTTTTTGCGCTAATTCATCCGCAGATTGTAGCGCTTTCTTTCGAGGGGGGGGCGTGTGTTTCGCCTGCATTTTCCAGCTGTGTACCATTTTCTTAGTGGGAAGCGAAATGAGGTTAGCTGCTTCAGCCTGGTAATAAATAAACTCATCGTTAGCTTGCAGCCACTTTTTAAGACGCATATTTAATTGCTGCAAGGTAATTGAATCAAGGTAGCTAGCCAGCTGTTGATGTTGCTGCTCTGGGCTGGAAAGAGGTTTGCCTGATAATACCGCGTTGGTTATCTTTTCCGCCCACTGGGCATGGTTCCTATGTTTAACCGCATCCATGTTTCGCTTGGATATATTGTTCATTTTGGCTTTTAACGCGTTAAAAGCCTGTTCATCCAAACCTTGCGATTTGAGCCGTTCTATGGCGCTAAATATTGTCTTAAGCGCCACATGGGAGGCGGTGCCCTGGGCTGAAAATGCCAAGGTAAATTGTGTTGGGGTGGTATTATCAAGTATCGCCGAATAATCCGTGGTGTTCTCTTCAAACATACCCAGTTGTTTTTGGAAGGACTTGGGAATCAGCCTGGCTAACAGGTAACTTTGCATTTGCAGTTCATAATAGGGCATAGCAGGTTTGTGGATGCCAGCCTTCATATCAAACCTTAAGCCATAAACTGTGCGTTCGACACTGCCTTGAGGGTCTTGTATTTTTGCTATATGCAGCTGCTTTTTAAGTGGCAGTGCTCGGCTGGTGCGTTTGGCCTGTGGCACTACAGAGGCGGCACCAAATTTTTCATTGAGCATTGCCAGGGTGTTTTCCATATCAAGCTTGCCACTGATGACCAGCGACATATTAGCGGGCACGTACCATTTTTTATAAAATTTTTTTAATTCAGCTAATGGCATGGTTTTAATGCTGTTAGCGTTGCCGATGGGCGCACGCCCCACATAAGCAGAGCCATTGCGTATGATGGCTTTTTTCTGTGCATTAATGCGCGCCGTTACCCCACTGCCTCGACGCCACTCTTCCAGTATGATTTTTCGCTCTATTTTCCAATCGATGGGCTTTAACTGTGCGCCCCACATCATGTCGGCCAGTAATGCCAAAGACTGCTCAATATCAAGGGCGTCATTTGCGGCGCCACGAATCATATAACGGGTTTCGGTGGCCGTGGTGATTGCATTGATCTCTTTTCCTGTGCTCCAGCCAATATCATCAAGATAGGAAAAAATACTTCTGGGGTGCTGCTGGGTAGCGTGGAACACCATGTGCTCCAGCATGTGGGCCACCCCCAGTTGATTCTCCTGTTCATCAATGGCGCCAGCGTGAACCATTAACTGAATATTAAAACCGTCTTCTGCTTTTTCACTGTTGTAAAAATAATATTTTAGGCCGTTATCCAATACGCCCTTATTAATGGCAGGGTCCCATTGCATGGCCAAAGCCATATTGGAAAGCGCCCCTAACCACAGAGTTGTGGATAACAGAAAGAATTTTAACGCGTGCATGTTTGATCCAGAATGAAGCTCTTAAAAAGGCACGCTCTAGGGAGAGTGCCCAGTGTATTAGGTAAATAGAGTCACAGGGTTAATGGTCATAACTGATACCAAACCAGAAGGATCGGCCTGTTTCGATACCATAACCACTGGCGGTTGTGCTGTAAGTTCGGGAGTTAAAGAGATTATTAATGTCACTGCTCAAGGTAATTTTATCTTTATCCGTCAGTGCAATGCTCCATTTCAAACCGGCATTAAACAAGGATTTTGTTTTTATGGTCTTGCGTTCATAAACAGGTACCAAGATATAATCAAACTCATCACAGGTAGCGCATATACGCTCAATTTGTTCGGTGGCCCGTTCCCTTCCTGTGTCCACATAGGTTTTGTAGCCTTCACTAATGGTTGAGGTTAGGCTTAAGGTTAATTTGTCGGCCAATTTACTGCTCACCCCCAGGTTAATGGTAATGGGTTGACCAAATTCACTGGCATACTGATCAATGTTGCTGGTGGTGGATTCGGTGTAACCATTTTCTTCTTTAATGAAAACTATGTCTGAAACCGCAGCGCTATCCACACTTTCTTCAAACTCGTAGCTGCTAGATAACTGATAACTGGTATTGCCCCAGGCATTATGATTACCGAAGTTTTTAGCCCAAGACAAAGACAGTCGTTGGTTCTCGCCGTTATCGGCATTAATAATGTTTTTATAATAATAGCCGTCAGCTGGGTTGAAGGTGGTTGACTCGGTTAACAGTTGATCGCGCTGCCAGCGGCGTACATACTTGATGGAAAAAGCTCCCAGCTGGTTGGCTTGTTTGATACCCAGCATAAATTCATCGTTATAGGGGGTGTCCACCTCATTAAACAAGTAACGGTAGGAGGATGCTCCGCTAACATCTTCCCAGGCTTGCACAAAATCATCGCTGTTAACCTCTCGCCTTTGATAAGAATAGGGAATTTGTTGCTCTCTTATCTTATAAGTCAGCATGTTGCTGTCATAGTAGCGGTTAAAACCTGTGGTTAATAAGGTTTTTTTGGATCCACTTGGGTGGTAACCCAGACTGATACGTGGCGCAATATTATGGTTTTTCAGAAAGCTCTCGGTATCGTAACGTAAACCCAGGTTTAAGCTCACGTTGCCCCATTCAATGCTGTCGGTAAGATACGCCCCTGTGGTATGAATGTTTACATCTATCTCTTCTTGATGGTAAACCTGGCGCAGTGAAAAATATTGTGGTGCAGTATCTACCACATTTTCCACACAATCATCCACAAAGCCGCTGCAGTTTAAATTCTCAATACCATCAATGGCCGACTGGTATACATAGGTATTTCGGTTACGATTTCTAATTTGCTGCTCGTAGGAATATTGTAAACCACTGCTGATGTTATGTTGCGAGTTAGCTAAAAATAGCGGTGCAAAGTTCAGTTTGTAATTCCAATTTAGGGTGCGCTGCGTTTTATCAATATCGCCATAACCCCCTTCTTGGGAAAGTTGCGGGTTAGAGTCCTGGTCAGAATCCAGTTGCCCCCAATTTTTACCCGGGCGCTGCAGCCATTTATAATAGTGTTGCGGTGCTTGTCGGGAATTATAACTTTCTGAAAACGATAGTTTCATGCTGTGGTCTATGCCAAATGCATAGTGTTCAAATTTTAAATTTGTATAAAAGCCACCGCCTTCCACTGTGAATTCACTGTTTAATACATCTGCTTTAAATTCATTACTTTCATAGGGGGCATAAGTGAGCGTGAACTCGGCTAAATCCAGCCCTAAATCATAGTGACTGATTTTCATTAGTAAATTGTGATTCTTACGGGACTCTTTTTTTAGCGCTTGAAAAGAGGTATCACTAATAACGCTAGTTTTTTTCGAGGCATTTAATAAAATGCCCACATCTGAATTTAACCAACCTTGATAATAAGCACTGGTGGTTTCCTTTTTAAATTCCGGAGTCTGGGGGGGATCCGGTTCGTCGCCGTTTTCGTCTTCACTGACAAATACTCGATATTCATTCCATTCACTGCGACTGGTACGGTAGGAAAAACCGTACTGTGCTTCATCTGAATTTAATTTTAAGGTGCTCACTTCCACTACCCCACCGCTGAAACCGCCGTATTGAGCAGGAATATTATTGTCGTATACTTCGATGGATTCCAGCATTCGGGTGCTTAGATTAACGGTTTGTGCGGCACCCGTCACATCATTGGCACTGGTGGAAGAGGACCCAGGATCTTGACGGCTATTAAAATTTAAACCATCAATAAAAAAACCGGTTTGCCACGCCTGGCCATTATTAATGGACACACGCTGGGCTTTAATTTCAGCCTGTTTATCTATGTCCAGGGATTCATCCCCTAAGCTTACACCGGGTATTACGGTGAGCAGCTCGGTAAAGTCGCCGTTATTTTTAGGCAAGGCTTCGATAAATTCCCGATTAAGTTTGTAGCGGCCAGTCAACTCGATCTCTTCCATGGAATAGGCGTTTGCGGTGACGGTTTTGGTTTCCAGTACCACAGATTCTGGTTCCTGGTTACCTGTCTCTTTTCCTTTTTTTTCACAGTCCGTAATGAAAGAAGCCGAACTTGATGAATTTAGTTCGGCGCAGTTAATATTCTGTAAGCGTTCAACGTCACTGACATCATCATTGGCCAGTGCCATGGATGATAACAGGGTGGTTGCGCCTAACATTAGGAAACGCATGTTCTTTTTACCTTGTTATGTGGAGTATGCGCTTCCTTGAATTGGAAGCGCATATTTTTCGGTCGCTTGTTATTTATTGAGCGTATAGAGGGGCTATGTCAGCTTCATTATCAATGTTGTCGTTATCGTCATCACCGTCCAGGATTAAACCACTTTCGCTAATGGCTTGCTCACTGACAGCGGGCAAGAAGAAGTTAGCTTGACCGTCCAGATCGGTATCCACCGTGGCCACTACTGACTCAGAAAAGTCATCTTGCTGGGCGGCCGCTTGGCTAACCTTAGCAAATAAGGCATCGTAATCGCTTGATAAAAAGCTGCCATCTTCAATTAGCGCCAGTGCCGCATCATAGCTACGAACGAAGGCGTATTGCAGAATCAATCCATGATCAGAAGTATAGTAGTTAGAATTTTTATACAGTTTGCCTGTGCGTATGCTGTCGGCTGTGTAAACAGACAAGGCCGCCACTTTATCCAGGGCTGAATTTATTTGGCTGGTGGCATCGGCCATGGCATCGGCGTAACCCGCTACGCTTGGGTTTGCTCGTAAGGCGTCTAGGTACTTGTGCAAGGACATATAGCCGTTGTCTAAATCTGGCTCGGTGGCTAAATACAAACCATCCAGCACATATTCCAAATCCTTAATTTCAGCATCCGATAAGAGTGGTTCGACCATGGCATCCATGGATGCTTGAATGGTAACAAGTGTCTCATCTATTCTTGCCATGCTTGCGTCAAACGATTCACGGGCTTCGCTAAACAGACCTTCACTGGCCAGGCCATTGGCAATGTGCATATTTTTAAGTAGATAGTCATCCAGCTCTTCAAGGGTAACCGCTGCTGCTTGTGCTACATCGACTGAATTAATGGCTTGTGTGGTATCACCAAATTGCGACCAGGCCTGGGCCATATAGCGATGGGCGTCGGCAACCTTGGCACTGGTGGAGACATCGGTGGAACCAAAGTAGCTGTCGGCTAATGTTTGGCAGCGTGCCATTTGTGCCTGGGCTTGGGATAAATCCGCAGAGAACTGACCTTTTAATTGCGCAATACGAGTACAACCGTCGCTTTCAATCAGGTCATCTACATCGCTGGCATTGTCATCAAGGTAGTAGTCAGACTCCATCATATCAGCCGTGGCATCTAGCCAGGTCATGGCCGCATCAGAACCCAGCGCATAGTTCACATAGTGGATTGGGTTGGAATAAATTGCATTGAAAGTACTAAGAAACAGGTCTTCTGTTAGGGCTTTTCTTAGGTTATCGCTGTTACTCTCATTGGTTTCATAATATAGCTTAACGTGAGCCAGGCCGGCTTCTATCGTAGCGCTGCCTGCCTTCACTTCGGCAATGGCCTTATAAGGGGCGGCAAATTTATAAGCATCCCGTACGGTACTGGTGTCCATTAACAAAAAGTCTATGGCTTGGTTACCGGTTTGTTTGCCGTCTTCCCCTACGGTAATTAGCTCAGGGTAAAATGCCGCAAAACTACCGGACATGGCTTTAAGGTAAGTACTGGCTCTATCAAGCGTGGTAACGGCATAGTCTTTTGCCGTGAGGTTATGGCTGCTGTCGTAGTCAACATCCCCATAATAAGACAACAGTAATGCCAGATGCGCCTTACCCTTGGCCAATACGTCGGCGTCCTGGCTAATTAAAAACAAACGCGCGTACAAAGAGGAGGCATAGCTGCCATACAAGGATTTTGATTGTTCATAGTTGCCAGCGGATGAGTGAACCCTATAGCCGGCGGTCTGGGCGATATCAGCAAAGCGGTCAACCAGGTCAACGGCCAGTGTTAAATTTTCGGCAGTTTGATCTTGGTAGTATTTCAAACTGGCTTCTTCTGCCACCGCTTGAAAGGCACCGATAATGTAATTTTGAGCGGTGGATTTTTCTTGGTTTGCGGCGCCCAATGCAGCTGCATGCACGGCTAACTCAGTCAGTAATATATTTGCTTCGCTAATGGCGCCAACGTCGTTATAGCCATTAATCATCCCTTTGTAGAAACCGCCCATATCTTGGGCCACATTTTCTAATTCACTGAGCTCCAGGTACGTTTTGTAAGTGTCGGTGGCCAGGGCGCGCAGTTCATTACCCTTGGAAATATTCCCTTGTTCGTCAGCTTCATCACTAATGGCGGAATAAGCAGCCGCTTGATATTGCAATTGGTTAATGTTGTTTTCTATGTAGCTTGTGGCTTCTTCAAAAAAGCCATTTTTAGCATAACCCTCTGCCAGATACTGGTAGGCATCGCTGGCGGTGGTGGCATCGCTGATTAACTGGGTATCACCATCGTGATTAGAAACAATGATATCTTCGGCGCGCTTTAAATTTGATAAGTCTGATGCGTAGTAGGACACCAGCTTGTCTTCATTGGTGACGTAGTTTGGGGTTAGGTCAATGCTTTGGGTGGTGGTTAAGGCACCATCGCTAACGGCCAGGGTAAAACTTTGGCCAGCGCCATTTCCGACATAACTAAATTCACCGTTGGCGGCGTTTACGACCACTTCAGTACCTGAGGTGGGTTGAGTTTGTACTGCGAAAGTAAGGGTATCGCCTTCGGCGTCGCTGGCTTCGACGGTGCCTTCAACGCCGCTGAGTGTATTGGCCACGGTAACGGTGTTAATCATTGGGGCGTCGTTTACCTCATTGACGCTAATGCTCACGGTGACATCCACAGAGTCTGTGCCATCGCTGGCACTAATGGTGAATTGGTCTTGCCCTGAAAATTCAGCATTGGGTGTATACACAAAACTGCCATCGGCGTTCAGGGCGATGCTGCCAAATTCCGGGTTGCTGGCCGGCATATACGACAGGGTGTCGTTGTCGGCATCTGTGGCCGTAACTTGTCCGGCCACACTGGTGTCTTCATTGGTGGTGTAGCTATAAGTGGGCTCGGCAAAGGTGGGTGCTTGGTTGTTGTCGCTGTCTGCGCCGCAGGCAGTGAGCAATAGGGCGGCCGATATGGAGGCTGCCAGACGTGCTTTTATGAACATTATTTAATCTCTATCTGTAAAAAGTAGGTAGAAAGCATTGTTTTGCCGCGACTATAGCAGATTTTACTTGTAATGATAATGATTCGTATTAATGTTGGCGTTTCCTTACGCTTACCTATGACCCGAGATTGCACCGTAACTGAACCATCACAGCGTTGAGTTATGTTGATTTTTACTGGCCCTGGCAACACCCAAGGGTGATGCTCTAGCAAGGCAAATGTGAGGAGAGAGGGCTGTGAAACCAGCCTTGGAATAAAGCGCCTTTATTGAATGGGCAAGGCATCAGGTTTGGTGCTTAAGGTTTTTAAAAAAGACTGCAGGGCGCTAATTTCAGCCTTGGTTAAATTTAAGACATGAATTTTTTCACTGCCACTGGGAAAGAGGGGGTCGTAACGAAATTTACTGGCTTTAATTTTATTGGAAACCACACCCACCCCCATGGCATTGTTGTAGGCAGTTAAAGACTCTTCTAATTTAAACCTGCCCGAATGCATATAAGGGGCGGTATTCAGCAGCTCCCGCAGGGACGGCACCTTAAACTTTCCCACGTCGCTGGCTTTTTTGGTGGTGAGGTATAAACCCAGGTCTTCAGACTTCCGGCCGTATTCCGAGTTGCCAATGTCTTCAAATTCGTTATTGGTGAAATTGGGCCCGGAGTGACAATTCATGCACCTGGCCTTGCTTCTAAATATATGCAGGCCCCAGGTTTCTCGATTAGATAGTTCACGCTCTCCCCGTAAAAAATAATCAAACTTGGTATTGTTGGTTTGAATGGTACGTTGATATTGCGCCAGGGCCTTGGCAATGTGACTCAGTGTGAGTGAATCTTTCTGAAATGCTGTTTTAACATAAGGTTGGTAATCATTAAAACTGCCTTTTGCAATGCGTTTTTCAAGCTGCCCTAAAGGTAAATTCATTTCAATGGGGTTGGCAATGGGGCCTAAAGCCTGTGCTTCCAGGTCGCTGGCGCGGCCATCCCAAAACATACTTTTTTGCAGGCCAATATTTAACAAGCCTGGTGTGTTACGTGACCCTTTAATTCTATCGTGGCCGGTGGCCAGATTTAAATTATCGTCCCAGCCTTGACTGGGGATATGGCAACTGGCACAAGCAATATTATTGTCGTGGGATAAGCGGGCATCAAAAAACAGTTTTTTTCCCAGTTCAAACACCGCCGTCGAATAAGGGTTGTGTGCTGGATGTTGAACCTTTGGATTTAACCCCAGTGGTTGCCAGGCAACCCCTTCATCTACCCCGGGGCTGGGCCAGGTGGAGGGGGCCGGGTTTGCATATAAGGCTTTTAGCGCTTTATATATAGCTTTAATTTCACTATTGGATTGGTCTTGCGGTTGCTTAAGCTTGGGTTTATTAAGTTTATTCCAGGACTTATAAATCTGGCTGGCCACAGTTTTAGCGCCTGTTTTAACCAGCTTATTTTTTGCCACATCATAGATAGCTGGCACCAGGCTAAGTTGGCTGGTATCCAGGTTTACCCAATAATAAGTTTGTGTTAAAAATGGAAAAGAGTGGGGGGAAGCCGGTGTTAGGGTGTCACCTTTATTTTTATAAAGGTATTTTAGTTCATCAATACTGGGAATGGACCAACCATCTACGCCACACATTTTTTGTTTTTTTAATATCTTTATTTGCACGGCAAGCCAGCTGGCATCAACCGCCTTGGTTTGCGCCTCATGCTGATACCACAGATGTATGCCGATGCCATTTTTTCTTAATACTTGAGTGCCTGAACGCAGGTCATCCACACAGGCCCAGGGAAGTTTCTGGTAGTTTTTATTTTGATGGCGCAGTAATTTACCTTGCTGATTGAGGCGGAAAAAATGATTGTTGTCCGGGTTGAATTGCCCAAGGGGCAAACTGTCTGGATAGTCTTGTTTTAAAATAGCATTCAGTTTTTTAAAATTTTGGGTAACTACTAGGGTATATAACTCAGCATTAGCGAACAGGCGCTGCGCTAAGCGGTAGCTATTGATGGCCGAGGTGCCTTTCACCTTGCCATTTTTTGTGAAAAGTTTAATGGCGGCGGCTACCACGTACAATTTATGGTTATCAAGCACTCGGTTAAGGTGGGTATTTGCAGAGCGTGTTTCAATTTTTGAGAGTAGCCCGTCCCCATCAATATCTAAAGCGGCATACTCTGCTGTGGTTAGGGCATTGATGGTAATAGCGTGGTGGCTGTGTGACTCAGCACTGCTGTTTTTGAGATAACTTCCCAAGGGTTTAGACAGTGCCTTGTACTGAATCTTACCTTGCGCCACAGAGAATGATGTTCTCAAGTCCCCTGACCATTCATGGCTCAATAGAAACTGAGCCCGGCCAAGGTGATCTGCCTGTTGGATTAACTCAAGGTCTTTGCTGGGGGCTTGTAACAATATGGTTACGGGGCTAGTGAGGGTTTTAAATAGTGCCGGCCCTAGTTCAACCGTTAATGGGTGTTCATGGCTTGATGTTTTATTTTGTGCCCGGGCATCATTCCATGGAGTATTGAGCAATGGAATGAGAGCAATCAATCCTAGGATAACGAGAAACAATGCCGTTTTGGGAGTATTTGAGTGACCCATTTGCAGACCTTAAAGTGTAAAGCTTACTAATAATGATTCGCATTATATATTGGTATGTGAGTAATAGAAATATCTGGTACTTTTGGGTTGCCTCTGGTGTAAATGAATCACTTGTCAGAACTCTTTGTCTGAATTATAGTTAGTTAGTCTAACTAATTAAGTGTGCCCATGATGGACAGTGAACAGGATTACCTTGCCTCTTTTAATCAATTGATGGTGCCCAGCATCAGCAAGATACAGCGACTGTTAACGCCCCTGTTAGAGAAGGCACTAAAAAAACCGGGTATCAGTTTGGCCGAGTTCCGCATCGTGGGAATATTAATGGGGGAAGAGGGTGGTTTTAGCCAAAAGCAGCTGGCCGAAAAACTGGGCATCAGCTCCCCCTCCTTATCTGTGTCCATTGCTAAGTTGGAAAATAAGCAATGGGTGGTGCGCATTAACGACCATCAAGATCAACGCATTAAACGTATCGCTTTGGCACCGCAAGCCAATTTTGAAAGTATTTACCACTTAATTATGGCATTGGAGTCCCAGGCCACGGCGGGCATCACTGAAAAAGATTTAAAAACCACCCAACGAGTATTGGAAAAAATGTTGAAAAATATTAATCCAATCTCAGCTTGATAATAAAAATAACAGGAGAAATATTATGTGGGCACTTATCTTAGGTATTGTAATTTTTTATGGGGTACACGCCGTGCCGTCATTTAATTTAAAAAATAAGTTAGTGGATAACTGGGGAGAGCTGCCTTACATGGGGGCGTTTTCGTTAGTAGCCGCCCTGGGTTTAGGGTTAATGATCTATGGCAAGTCCATCGCCGCATTTACTCAAGTTTGGCAACCCATTAGCGGTGCGCACTGGTTGCCCATTGTTCTCATGTGGCCCGCGTCTATTCTAATTTCCTGGGCCTATTTACCCTGCAATATGAAAATAAAATTACGCCACCCCATGTTGCTGGGTATCTTGTTGATTTCAGTTGGCCATCTATTTGCCAACGGTGATCTGGGCACCATATTATTGCTGGGTTCATTTGGGGTGTTTGCCATAGTGAATATGCTGG
>Ga0209396_1005068_pt1 | contig 12607 bp, 10 predicted proteins | sample GOMGulsemesocosm_6_FD_184638 | JGI IMG/M metagenome (GOLD analysis project Ga0209396, IMG submission 184638) | Methane-oxidizing microbial communities from mesocosms in the Gulf of Mexico - GOM8C Gulf of Mexico (SPAdes) (version 2) | ecosystem: Environmental > Aquatic > Marine > Cold seeps...
CTGAAAACCAAGACAATCAACTTATTTCAGGTCATGGGCTTGGGTTAGCTATAGCTCAAAAATTAACAATGCTCATGCATGGTACTATTAATATAACAACATCATTTGATGATGGTGTATTGGTTACTATTTCGTTTCCTATTGTAAAATAAATCAGCCTATTAAAATGATGTTAATTGGCTTGTTTGCCATTTTAACCAAGTTAAAGGTGACTATGTTGGCTTATAACATCCGTTAACGTAGGAATAACGATAACATCAATAAGTTAAAACACCATTCCTTGATTCTCATTCGACATAATTTGAAGCAACCTATAGATTAGTTCCACAATTAATGTACGCAGCAACAACTGCGTATGGATACAACATATTTTCCGTACTTTCCTTGTCATAAATAATACTGAATTGTTCAAATAATATCAGTGGTGGGTATAGAGCCGTTGGTAGATCCCCGGATTTTGATTCTGGTTGTCGAGGGTTCAAGTCCCTTTAGCCACGCCATTCTTCCCCTTTAAAATCAGAGCATCTAGGCAATTCGATACTATAATCATAAACTTATTATGATCGCCCCTGTGTATTTTTTGTGAGTACTTCAAGATAATTAGATCTGTTGCTTACACGTATATTCAGTGTCTAGCTCATAACCTTAACATCGTCAGTTATTATTAATCTTCGCCTTAGATGCTTTTGTGGACTTGATAGCACTCTTGGATCTTCTCATCATATTTAAGGTAAAATTTAATGGTTAGTCACGAATCAAAAATCATTGTCAACACCTGTATGACACTTGCTCATAAACTAAGCAGAGAGTGCTTGTTCAAGGAATTAAATATATAGAAACCCTAGATGAATGAACTAAAATGGTCTGTGATGTTGGTCAGGGTTACCTCTTATCTAGCCCATGCCTATTTTAGATTTTCTGTATTGGATAGATGCATACACCAAAACCGTTAATGTTTAATCAAATAAAAAAACTCAGTATTATATATATTTATTCAGTGGCACCAAACTGCAACATATATTTCATAACCTCATGTTAAATCCTTTATTTTTTCAGAAAGTTAGATTGTATTAAAGTGCAAAAAATAAATTTGTAGACTATATTTATTTAAATCGTTTCTGAAAGTATTTAGGAGATTACTTTTGATTCATTCACTCGTATTAAAGATAAAAAACAAGATGTTTTATTGCGTCTATATCACAGCATTATTAAGCATCAGTTTATTTTCTTGTACTGATAATAGTGAAATTAATCAAGCTAATTTCGACCTCGATAAAACCTTCGACTTAACGGTTGCTGATGCCAATCAACCTGTTTTTGCGCTTATTTATATTGCCGAACAACAAGGTTATTTTATTGATGTTGGTTTAAACATTACTTATTTAAATTACACCTCTGGCAGAGATGCTTTACAGAGTTTAATTGAAAATAAATCAGACCTTGCTTTAGTTTATGAAACCCCAGTGGTTCATCAAGCTTTTAATCAAAAGCCTATCAAAATTTTATCGTCGTTACATAGTTCAGAATTAAATACCGGTTTAGTCGTTAAACGTGACCATGGCATTCAAACAATCAACCAGTTAATTGGCAAGAATATTGGTGTACCGATAAAAACGAATGCGGAGTTCTTTCTTCATACTTTATTGCAAAGTCATAATATTGATATTGAACAAGTCAATATCATCGATATAAAACCACAAGACTCAGCGAAATTAATTACAGAAGGAGTCATTGATGCTGTCGCTGCTTGGAATCCTCATTTATATAATGCAAAAAAACAATTCCCTGCCAAGCAGGTTCATATTTATCACTCTGCGTTATACAGTGAAATGTCAATGCTGGTTACAGTGCAAGATAAAATTCATCACAACAGAGAGCGTTTTGTTAGGTTCCTCAGTGCCTTGAGAAAGGCTAAAGTATTCAAACAAAAATACCCTAAAGAATCCTTGGCTTTAGTTATCAAGCATTTAAATAATAGCTACGACAAAAAAAGCATTGAGGATACTTGGCATGACTTTTATACCGAGATGACGTTAAGTAATCAGTTATTAGGCTTATTAACATTAGAAGCGCATTGGATGAAAGAACAAGGTATCACCAATGCGCAACTTCCTAACTTTATTGACTATATTGATAGTTCCATATTGGCAGAGGTTGACCAAGGTGCAGTGACTATCGTGGATAGTTCAAAGTGAGTTTCCATTATAAGTCGGTCATTCAATTTATCTCGGCTAACTTTACCATTAGACAAAAGCTCATTTTTATTTTTTCATTGATCTTATTATTAATCATCATTTTGTTTACCCATAGTCAATTAACCATTAATTTACTTTCCGAACGAATTGGTCGGATCATAGAGCTTCGAGTCCCCTCGCAAAAGTCAGGTTTACAATTGAAAATGGGTATTGATAAATCTCATATTGCTTTAACATCTTGGGCAATGAATCATGATGAAATTTATGCTAATAAAAATAAAAAATCATGGTCCAATGATATCATCCCGTCAATAAAATCCTTTGTAGAACTATCAAAAAACTGGACAGAGCCAGATAATATTGAACGTTTAAGACTTATTAATTTCCTGCTTGTTAAGCTAAAAGAGATACAAACTAAAGTACTAGAAAGCTCCCTTGCCCCTATAAAAGAATCTAAACTTCTATATTTGGAAGCCTTACCAACGACTGAAAAAATAAATTATCTAATTGATGACTTAACTCAAAGCCATACTTATTTATTAAAAGCCGATGTTAATCATATAAATGAAACCATAAAAAACCACCGTGACCAGCAGATTACACTGCTTCTTTTATTCTTATTCATTAGTACTATTTTAGTTTTAGCAGTGGTAAAGAGTATTACCAAGTCGGTAAGAGAATTAAAGGCAACAGCCGTAAAACTAGCACATTCTAGTACTAAACCGTTATTACGTGAAAGTTCCAATGATGAATTAAGTACTATAGCGTTAGCGATGGAAAATTTAGCACTGCAGCTTTTCAACAGTAAAATTACAGAGACAAATATATTAAAACAAGAAGCTAAAGAAGTTTATGAAGCAATTATGGATGGAGTGATTATTATCGATGAGAAAGGAAAAATAATAAATTTTAATCAAGCCGCTGAAGTTTTATTTGGATACCACGCTGATGAAGTGCTTGGTGAGAATATAAAGTTATTAATGCCTACCAGTTTTTCAGAAAAGCACGATCACGATTTAAAAACATATAAAGAATTTGGTAACGCTAAAATAACTGGCATAGGTCGAGATGTTGATGGACTGACCAAAAATAACGTTGTATTTCCATTGCACTTAAATATAAAAGAAATACCCGCAATTGACGGGGGTAAACACTTTATTGGTTTTTGTCATGATTTAACCAAGTTAAAAGTAAAAGAAGAACAAATCAGACGTAATCAAAAAATGGATGCTTTGGGTAAACTTACCGGTGGTATTGCCCATGACTTTAACAATTTACTTGGCATTATTATTGGTTACTCAGACCTACTCAAAATTGCATTTACTGAAAAATCTCAGACTAAATTCTATAAATATTTAGGCGAAATTAGTCATGCAAGTATCCGAGGTGAAAAGATCACCAGTAAGTTACTTGCCTTTTCTAAAAAATCGACAAATAAAAATACCATAATGAATATCAATGACTTATTAACTGATCAAGAACACTTATTACGCACCACCTTAACCGTAGAGGTAAAACTCACGTTTAATTTAGCTGAAAACTTATGGCTAGTCTTAATCGATTTTTACGATTTTGAAGATGCTATTTTAAATATTGTTATAAATAGTCGTGATGCAATGAAAAATAATTGTCACCCTGCCCAGATAATATTTGAAACCACTAATGTTTATATTGATAACACTCAAGCGATCGAACTTCAAATGTCGGAGGGTGAGTATATCAAATTAAGTATAAGTGATAACGGACCTGGCATGAAGGAAGAAATAATAGATAAAATATTTGACCCCTTCTATACCACTAAAGGTGCTGAAGGTACCGGGTTAGGTTTGTCACAAGTATTCGGCTTTGTTCAAAGGGTATCGGGAGTGATAAAAGTTTACTCTGAGTACAATTCTGGCTGTCAATTCGTAATATATTTACCTCGTTATGCTGGTGATAGCCAAGCCAATCAAATAAAGAGGAGCTCTGAGAGCATCACAGAAAATATTGACTCTGAACAGGGTATTAATAAATCAAAGAGTATTCTTATCGTTGATGACGAAGTAGCCCTTAGAGAGTTGGCAGGTGAAATGCTCAGTATTAAAGGTTATCAAATACTTATGGCTGAAGACGGTAAACAGGCCCTTGAAATATTGGCAACTCAAGTAATAGATCTGATGATATCTGATGTTATTATGCCGGAAATGAACGGTTATCAACTGGCTGAGCTAGTATCAAAAAAATATCCTAATACTAAAATTCAAATGGTAAGTGGTTATACCGACAAGCTGGAGAGAGGTCAATTAAATACCATTAAAACTGAAATTATTTATAAACCTTATAGCACCGCGGAGCTACAACAAGCAGTATTCGAACTACTGAACAGCGATTTGGCTGAATAAATCATTTGAGCATTCAAGTCTAATTACTTGTCTACCTTAGATAATCTAGCAAGTACTTATCTTGTTAATGGCTTACATTTGTCTTAGGTTCAATCTCTTTAGCCACACTATTTTTATACGTCTTCGACAAATCCCTAAATCATGCTTCGACTCAATAATAGAGCAATGTTCGTGATTATTAAATTTCTTCGAACAAAGAACATTTCCGTACATCAGTTTGAGTTGTTCAACCGAACGACACCGTCGAAACGCTATTCTAAACTGATTGAGAATGAGTGAGTCGTAAATTATTTACTCATCAGTGACTTAAACAGTATGAATATCTAACATATAATGTATTAGCGATTAGTTACTTTTGAATATAATATTAAAAATTGACGAACGATAACTGTAATTATTGCTCAAAAAACGAGATTTAACTGGAGAGGGTGAATGAAGTTAACAAAACTGTTTTTGTATTTTGGTATAGTTACTTTTGTATCTGCATGTAGTGGGAATGCTCAACAAAACATTACTCAAAAAGAGCTATTGAAAGGGTCCTCGATAACAAAAGGGCTTAGTCAGACTAAAAATGCAGAATATATTGAAATATCTCGTTTTAGTTACCAAGACAAATTACATGCTTTTTGGTTGGGCCAAAGTATTGCTAATTGGACTGGATTAGTTACCGAAATGGATAAAGTGGGTACACCTGCAACTATGCCATTTTATACCGATGAAGACTGGGGCAGCAAGGACTTGCCTGCTATTTGGGGAGAGGGGGTTCCTCATAGTGACACTATTGATTTTTTCTTTGTGGAAAAAGGCCAGCCATGGGGGGCAGATGATGATACGGATATTGAATATATGTACCAATATTTACATGAATCACAGCACACCAGCTTGTTAAGTGCAGAGCAAATTCAAGCGGGTTGGTTAAAACATATTTATTCCGAAGAAGATGCACCACTTTTCAAAAAATTTACAGATTCTACTCCCATACAAGAAAATTTCTTATGGGAAGCAAATCAACAAGCCCGAATATTAATGCAACAGGGTATGTTACCGCCAGCGACCAGTGAACCTGAAAACAATGCCAAATATATGATGATAGATGCTCAATTGACCACTGAAATATTTGGGTTGTTGGCACCGGTAAGAGCTGACGTTGCTTTAAAAATAGCACAACTACCTATTCGAGTTTCTGCTAAATATGACGCTCAGTGGATTTCACAATTTTATATCACCATGCATTCATTAGCTTCTAAAGTAGACACATCAAAAACAATGCAGCAGCAAACCCAATGGTTGGCAAATCAAGCTAGGTTAGTATTACCTAGGGGCTCAACCGCCGCAAAAATGTATGATTTCATCAATAATTCTTATCAAAATAATCCAGATAAAAGTGATTGGGAAAAAACCCGTGACGAGGTTTATCATCGTTATCAGCTTAATAATAACGATGGCTATGTTTACCATGACCCTTTCGAAGCAGGTATTAATTTTGCTGCCAGTTTAGTCAGTTTATTATATGGTGAGGGAGATATAGTTCGCACTATACAGATAGGGACATTGGCAGGCTGGGATTCCGATAATCCAACGGCTACTTGGGGCGGTTTATTAGGTTTTATGATCGGTAAAGTAGGTGTTGAACAGGCATTTGACCAAGATAATCTTTCTCAAAGTTACTGGATCCATCGTACACGGAGAAATTTCCCTGATCACACTCCAAATGAACTCGGTGAAGATTCCTTTTCTATGGTGGCGCAACGAGCAATTAAGGTGATTGACCAAGTGGTTATTGAACAAATGCAGGGTAAAGTCGATATTGAAAAAAACGTTTGGCTGATCCCTCTAAATAAAGCTTAGGTTTAATTTATATCCGATATTATCTTGTATAAATTACTTTGCTAGGAAGACACCCTTGATGAAAGTTACCCTTTTATTTTTGACGACAATATTTGTCTCCTTCTCCACGTTTACTGAAACACTCGATGATAAAGCTAAAGCGGCCATCACTGTAATGTCGCTAAATATCTATGGCTGGAAAACAATGCCTAAGCATAGTGATGATTATGCACAGTTAATTACAAGGCATAACGTTGATATTCTCGGCATCCAAGAAGGCGTAGAAGACTGGCAGCTTAAGGGAAAAGATCTCGACAGTAACCAGCTGCCTACTAACTATCACCGTGCTATTACCTTAAAAGATTCACTTGGAGAATGTTGGCAACATAAATTTCAAATTTTCATCAATTATTGTCAAGGAAATCGCTTTATCGAATCGGGTCGCTTCGACTTAACCGATGGTCCTAACGCTACCAGAACAGGTGAGTATGCAGTTATAGAAAAATCGAATACGCGTTATCTGTTCGTTAATGTGCATTGGGATCATGAGAGTATTGTCACCCGAATAGCTAATGCTAAAGAAACCAGTGTTCTGCTAAATAAAATGAAAGACTACCCTAAAATATTATTGGGTGATTTTAATACAAGATGTGATGATAAAGAAACATCATTTTTGCAGCAGAAAGCCAAAATGGTTTTATTAAAAAATGCCGGTATTGATTGTCTTTTCGTTGAGGGAATAACAGGTAAAGCAAAAAAAGTTGTCGCTAATCCTTCAGACCACCCTGCTATTGTTGCTACCTTAGGTTAATAATTAATAAGTAAGGATAAAGACTGCCAGCCGATTTTTTTAAAGTTACTGAATAGCCAATGAAATGCATCGAAATAACATGAGCAAGCCGCATGCATGTAGTTTTCGCTATATCATTGATTTAGCTATCCCAGTACAGTATTGATAACATTAAAAATAATTTTTCAATTATATTTTAATTCTTCGAATGATTTTTAATTAGTTCCTTCCTCACTGAATAGCAGAAGCATGAATAACTGTGTAATGTATTTAGAAAGCCATTGAGTATTGAGATATATCATTAGGCAAAAATAAAAATACCAGCAATTTGCTGGTATTTAATTGAAGCCGTTCAAAGTAATGAGCTATTAGGGACACGCTTCCCAGTTAACACCATCAACACCGCATTCATAAACAGTAGTTCCGTCATCTTGCTTCGTTTCTTTGCGCCATTCACCTTCATCATTTTTGTGAATCACTACATTGGCTGTCGTTTTACTTTTACGCCAGTAACTAGCATCAATTGCAACTTCATCATCAAATCGGTAAGGCATTGCATCAAAAGCAGTAAACAAAACCGCTGGCTCTAGGTCTGCGACCTTATTTTTAACATTTATCCAATTAGATAAGGTTTGAAAATCTGCGTTTATGTCCCTGAAATAAAACTCAGCACCATATTCAGAATCAAGTTCAGTGTAACGTAAGCTAAAATGACGCTCATAAGGTTGTTCAAAACTCGTATTGATACATTCATCAAGTGTTGGGAAATTGACTGTGGGTATAGTATTTCCAAGTTCATAATGAATCCCTTCTTTTTCAAAGCTAACACGCTCAATATTGCCGCAGCGATAAGTTTGGTCATCATTGATATAGATGTCTTCTCTAATACTTAGCCAGCCTTTTAGAGCTTGGTCACCCCAAGCAATACCTACTTCATGAAGTTTAGTTAAAACCACGTCAACTTTATTTAATGAGCCTGTATCTTTGAGTTTTACATACTCGATGAAGTCTTCAGTGCCCATATAGATAATTTCATCGCGATACCAAGCATCAACAAAGCTATACTCTTCATCTTTAATTTTGTCTTGGTAGATAACGACTCGAATTTCAGCAGCAGTTGGATATTCAGCTTCTAATTTTTTCTTATGTTTATATGCCGCTTTTAAGCCTGTAACAATTGACTGAGCTTTGCCATAAGCTGCACTGTCATTATTCGCAATAAAATCTGAATAAATTTGATCAGCCGATAAGTTGTAATGAGCAACGAGATTTAACATTACGTCTTCTATTTCGTTTTTAAGTTCCTGACGTAAATCAGTATCAGCCTTAAGTTCATCACAAGTTAAGTTCCCTTTACCGCTACCTCGTAATTGCCGTCTTAATTGTCCCCAAATAACAGAAGTTAAAGGCGATATATTTCGAATATCATCATCTGACAAAGGCTCTATAGATGGAGGGAAAGACATCTGATATGCCTCGGTGACCTCTCCTAAATCTTCATCTATAGCACCAACAGGTACATCTACATACATGGTAGAATACGGTACGCAAGATGCTTGCTCTTCGGTGAATTCAAAACTGTAATTGCCAGATTCAGTTGAAATTACTGATGTTTCAGTTTGCTTATCAAACTTACCATCACCATCAAAATCTAACCAGACAGTTGCACCTGATACGTAACCATCAATCACTTTACCCGTAAGAGATATAGTATTAGGCACTATTGGGTCAGGTTTCTCTGGAGATGAAGTTTCACCACCACTACCACAACCAACGAGGGAAGCGGTTATAACTAAAGAAATAAGAAATTTACTTTTTTTAACAAACATACAAATTTATCCTTTTTGTATTTTAAAAATTAATGTCATAAAATTACAGATAGTAGAATAGGAATAAGTGATCAACTCGCATATATTGTAGTTATTTTGTAACCACTTGCAAAATAACTGATTAATTACATTCCATTTCAGTTACCCTATTGCTTCTTATCATTTGATAATAAGTAGATGCGTCGTCATTCAGGTATTAATTATATGACACCGCATCAAAAATATAATGAATTGAAAAAATGGCTTAAGATCTTTCCAGCTTTAATCGACCATTACACGAATACCACTCAAATTTAATTAGGTAAAAATTCTATAGCCCAAATGGTGACCATTACCGCTACAGCTTCTTCTGGAAAACGTATCGAGCGTAATATTACCTTGAGTTGTCGTTCTAATTTTGCATTATTCAAGCCGCTTGATTTGATATCAACACGACTAATTAAACCGTTTGGCTGAATTTCAATTTCAAACATAACCTTGCCTTTTAAGAACGGATCTTTCCGTAGAGCGCGATTATAAAGGGCATAAAGGCGAGACTTATTGGCTTCAAGAGTTCTACGTATACTAATTTCAGTGCGTTGTCCTGCCAATGCAGCTGACGCTTCTTCTTCGGCTATTGCGCCTTCAGTCGCGAGTATTTCTTCTTCGGCAAGACGAACAACTTGCGTGTTTTTAGTACTTAATGCATCACTCTCGATTGTTCTACTAACCGATGCAGCGCTTACACCTTCACTTTGCTTATTTGCTGCACCCGCTAAAAATGAGCGTTTTACTTTAACTTCTTCTGTTGTGTTTTGATCGAGTGTAGTTTGCGCTTCAGGTATAACCGTAAAAGCTTCTCTCATAGAAAACAGCTCATCTTTCATGGCTGCTAAGCCAGACGTTTGCGCTTTTTCTCTCGCTGCTTCTCGAGCCATCTTAGGTTGCTCAATCGGCTTTTCTGGTTTTGCTTCAGGCTCTTCTTTGGGTTCTTCTTTGATGTCATCTGGTTTTATAATTTCTGGTTCTTTTATTTTTTCAGGCAATGGCAGTTGTTTTTCTTTCAGCATGATTTTGGCAAGTTGAGGCGGTACCTGTTCTTTTACTTCACGAGGTATTTCCACTTGCTCTAATAAAGGTACACCAATGGCAAAAACTAAATAAACCACCAGCAATAAAGACAATATTCGAATAAACCGTTTGTCTTGCGGGTTTGATATAAACAAGTCGCTTTGCGTTTGAAACCCCGTAGTCATATTCAAGGTAATTGCGGTCATATTAGCCCTCACCCTGATGTTTTCTGGCTTGCTGTTCAACCGCAAGTGACATATTACGATAACCAGTGTCTGCACATGCTGCCATGATCTGTTTTAACACCGCATAAGGAATTGAAGCATCACCTATAATGGTCACCGCTCGGCCTTTCTCTTGCTCACTTTCCGTTAACTCTGGTCGCTTACTCACTTGGTATTCTAGTTCGGTTGTTAACGCCACAAGAAATTCATTGTTATCTTCCATCGCAAAACCAACATCTTTACTGGTACTTTGCCAAATAGCTCTTTCTTGTACTAAAACTGTTTTTTCAAAAATGGTGATCACCAAGTTTTCTACCGGTAATTCTTCTGCGATTGATACGGGTAATTTAATCTCTTCAATACTTTGTAATACTCGCACTTCCGATTGATTTACGATGAGAAAGAACACTAAAATAGTAAATATATCCATCAAAGCGACAAGATTTAACTTACTGCCAGAATTGAAACGTTTGTGATGTTTGGCGAGTCTTTTTGATCTTGCTGACTGTTTCACTATTGCTCTCCCCTAGTTTCGTTAGTAAGTTCGCTAACAGACTCGCTAATAGGTTCACCGACAGGCGCATCACCTAAAGATATTAACGGAAAGAGTTCTGCGTCTACCAAATTTGCAGCCACCACAGCTTTAAATGAACGTACTGTATCCATAGCAGAAACAATGGTTTGATAGTCTACAGATGGCTCTAATAAAATCACAATGTCATTCTTTTCAATGGTATTTTGTTGAAAAGTCAATTTCAAATCTTGTAGATATATGGATAGTGCGGCAAAGTCATAACCTTGTTCACTGACTTCAAAACGTTTCAATAATATTCCAGCAGGATAATTTAATGCTAAGTGTTTTTTAGTAATAACCAATTCCAATATTTTGGGTTCTTTTTGGTCTTCAGCCAACTCAGCTTCAGAAAGCACAGGCAGTTGTAAATTAAGTATCCGTACGTGAGAAAATACTAAACTCAGTAACAATACAGGCACTAACACAATCATCAAATTCATGAATGATGTGATATCTAATTCCGCGTCTTGGGTATTAACCCTGCGATGACGATGGCGTCTCATAATAGTAACCCTCGATTCAATTCAGTTTACTTATTGAACGACAAAGAATTTAACAACTTAATAGCCGCCATCTCAATAGAGTCAACGATAGTCGCTGTTTTAGTTTGTAGGTTAGAATGAAATAATATCAGTGGAATAGCGGTAATTAAGCCGAATGCTGTGGTATTCATTGCGATTGAAATACTTGAAGACAACAAGTTAGCTTTTTCCGCAGGATCAGCACTTGCTACAGCTGAAAATGCTGCGATAAGTCCCATGATAGTACCTAACAAACCTAATAGTGTGGCTATATTCGCTAATGTCGCGACAAATGGCGTACGCTTTTCAAGTCGTAACATGTACTCCATAATGGTTTCTTCCATGGCGTATTCAACATCTTCACGACGCTTTGCCTGACCTAAACGCGAGATACCCGACTCAAGTACGTCAAACACCGGCGCGGTATTGCCTTTAGCATGTTTACTGATCGCTTCAATATCGCCAGATTTTAGTGCATTTTGAATGAGTGAAAATGCCTTTTGATTCGTGCGATGTGCATTACTTAAATACAACCAGCGTTCAATGGTGATAGCTAAACCTACAACTAATACAAGGGCGATGGGGTAAATGAATGAACCGCCATTCTGTAAAAAAGCGATGATACTGTCTATAAAACTCATTGTATTTTCCTTATGTATTAAAGTTAGGATGACATAGTTAATCTATTGCTCATCCTGAAATTTTATCCGTTAACGGGTAGTGACCACGTTAATTAATTTTCTGTATTCTTCGCCTGTTTTTTTCCTGCTTGCTCTGCCGCAAATTCTCTGACTTCTTTTCTAAATATTTTTGGGTTAATCGGTTTAAATTCAGGCATTGCTAGCTGTGGCTCTTTATCTTTTATGCTGATAGGGTTAGCGATGCCTTGCCAAGGCATAATATAAAGTACCTTCGGTTGCTCTTGAGAACCAGTTACTTTACTTTCAATTGTCAGCGTTTTCTTTGCTGATTTTTCGGCTGTCTTAGTATCAGACTTCACTTCCTCTGCTTGGGCGGTAATTACAAAGCCAGTACAAAAAACAGTTAACATTCTTATCGTTTTAACAAGTTTCATCTTAACCTTCCTCTGCATTTTTACTTTGTACATTTGATTGTTTATGCTTATCCGCTTTCTTAGGTAACACTAGACCCGCACGTTTAATTTTAATTTCAACGCCTGCCAGCCAACGTTGCACTTGTTGGTCATCCGCTTTTA
>Ga0209396_1005069_pt1 | contig 12607 bp, 9 predicted proteins | sample GOMGulsemesocosm_6_FD_184638 | JGI IMG/M metagenome (GOLD analysis project Ga0209396, IMG submission 184638) | Methane-oxidizing microbial communities from mesocosms in the Gulf of Mexico - GOM8C Gulf of Mexico (SPAdes) (version 2) | ecosystem: Environmental > Aquatic > Marine > Cold seeps...
TTATCGTCGCCTTTCGTTGCTATAGTAATACGAGATAAACTGGTATCTTCGGTAGGGGCAACGGTTAAACTTTCGATATTGAAAGCACGTTGTGAAAATAACCCAACAATTCGTGATAATGAACCTGCTTCATTTTCTAATAAAATAGCTAAAATTCTACGCATTATGCTTTAACTCCCTTTTTGATCCACATCTCGTCAACTGCGCCTAAACGTATTTGCATGGGGTAAACATGCTCTTTTTCGTCAACTAAAACATCAACAAAAACTAAACGATTTTTAATATTGAATGCCTCTTTAAGTTTATCGTCTAATTCATCTAAATTATTTATTTGCATACCAACATGACCATAAGATTCTGCTAATTTAACAAAGTCGGGCAAAGACTCCATATAAGAGGAAGAGTGACGACCGCCATAAACCATATCTTGCCACTGGCGTACCATACCTAAAGAACGATTATTAAGTGAGATAATGACTACAGGTAAGTTGTACTGCAAACAAGTTGAAAGCTCTTGAATGTTCATTTGAATAGAGCCATCGCCGGTTATACAAATAACATGACTTTCAGGGAAGGCTAACTTAACGCCCATCGCTGCGGGTAAACCAAAGCCCATAGTGCCTAAACCACCAGAATTTATCCATTGACGAGGTTTAGCAAATGGGTAATATTGTGCCGCGAACATTTGATGTTGACCAACGTCAGAGCAAACATAAGCTTCGCCTTTTGTGATTTTATACATAGCTTCAATAACGCGTTGTGGTTTTATTTTATCACCTTCTTGCACATAACTTACGCTGTTAACTTCCCGCCACTGATCAATTTGTTGCCACCAATTCGCTCTTTCATCTTTGTTCGGTTTAAAGCCAGTTTCTGTTAATTCATCCAGTAACTGCTGTAATACGATATCGACTAACCCTACAACAGGAATATGAGCATTAATCGTTTTGGAAATGGATGTAGGGTCAATATCAACATGAATAATTTTTGCATCAGGGCAGAATTTTTTCACATTATTGGTTACACGGTCGTCAAATCGAGCACCAAGGGCAAGAATTACGTCGGCATTTGCCATAGTCTTGTTAGCTTCTAAAGAGCCATGCATACCTAACATGCCAATATAGTTTTTATGTGTACCGGAAATACCACCTAATCCCATTAACGTATTGGTGATTGGGGCATCTAGTTTTTCAACCAGTTGCGTTAATAACTCTGAAGCATTTGCAATAACCACTCCGCCACCAGAGTAAACAACTAATCTTTTAGCCTCTGATATGGTTTTAGCGGCTTTTTTAATCTGTTTATGATGGCCTTTTATGCTCGGATTATACGAACGCATTTTAACGTCAGTTTCAATGTTAAATTCCCCCGTACTTGTCGGCATTAATAAGTCTTTTGGCAGCTCAACAACCACAGGTCCCGGGCGTCCTGTTCGGGCAATATAAAAGGCTTTAGCGATAATGTTTGGTATTTCTTCAACGACTCGGCAGTTAAAGCTGTGTTTGACTATTGGGCGAGAACAGCCAACGATATCAGTTTCCTGAAAAGCATCGTCGCCAATTAGGGTTGAGGGTACTTGACCAGAAAGTACCACCATAGGAATTGAATCCATGTAAGCGGTGGCGATACCAGTGATACAATTCGTAGCACCAGGACCTGAGGTTGCTAAAACCACGCCAACTTCTCCAGTAGCACGAGCAAAGCCATCAGCCATATGAGTAGCCGCTTGTTCATGACGTACGAGAATATGTTCAACCTCACTTTGCCTAAATATTGCGTCGTAAATATCTAAAACTGTGCCACCTGGATAACCAAATATGTACTTCACATCTAATGAGGCAAGTGCTTTTACCACCATTTCTGCGCCGGTGAATTTCTGAGTTGTCATGAGCATACCTTTTATAAAATATTATTTATCTAAAGATTAAAGAAAAAAACCCTCGGTCTTATGCAGAGCGAGGGTTTATTGTATATGTTATTTAATTAACTTTTCTTACACACAACCTCCGCAATGGTTTAATAACCACGACGACAGAGAGGAGCACGTTGAGCGAAAGATTGAAATTCATTTAAATTGAATCCGAAAGTAAATTTATTTATACCTCTATTTTTAAAATGTTTTGCTAGGTGTGTCAATAAAAATTGTCGATATTAGCAATTATATTAATAACATTTTAATTCGATGTTGATAATTTAAGTATATGGCGACTTTAGAGCGGGTTTACCTTTATGGATAATAATAACTTTATGCTTGTAATATATTAGCGATTACTTATTTTCCTTCAATAATTTAGGGGAAAGTTAAAAACCATGAATAAATAAATTTTACTTATAAAATAAATGATTAGTTAGTTTGTTTGTCGTTAAATGGTAGTGAATTGATTAACGCTAGAGTAAATTGAAAAATAACAGCTTACATACTGACAAGTATTACTTTTGTCATAAAGAGATGTATTCAGCTCGAATTTTCATTGTTTTTACACAATCAATCTTAGTCATTCACTCATTAATTTCATAAAAAGGAGGATAAATTTCAAATTTTTATTACACTTACCATTAACTTACACTCAATACGAATCATTAATGTCAAACTTTCTATTTAAAGATGAATTAGCTGATGACTCTTGTTCTTCAAAATCAAAGAAAAGCAGAGTATGGCGAATACTGGTCATTGATGATGATGAATCTGTTCATCAAGTTACTCGTTTAGTTTTAGCTGACGCAAATATCGAACATCGCAAATTAGATATTGTTTCCGCATATTCATCTGTACAAGCACGTGAAATATTACTAAAAGATGACACTTTCTGCATGGCCTTTGTTGATGTAGTTATGGAAACTGATCATGCCGGCTTAGAACTCGTTGAGTGGATTCGTAATGACTTACAAAATCAAGCTATACGTCTTATCTTAAGAACCGGGCAGGCGGGTTCTGCTCCTGAGTCTAAGGTTATCAAAGAATTTGATATTAATGATTATAAAGAGAAAACTGATTTTACTGCAGGGAAGATGACAACCACAGTTTACGCGAGTATTCGAGCATATCGCGACATTATGACAATTCAACGTAGTTTAAATGCTTTTAAGCAATTGATAAAAGCAACTCATGATCTTTTAAAAATAAATCAATTCAAAGCTTTCGCTTCTGCAGCATTAGACCATTTGTTAACACTTATGGAAGTAGATAGTTCTGCGCTTTATATTGCTAGGAGCCATATTGAAATCGATGAAACAAGCACTAATTTGATCATTGCTTGTACCGGAAAATATGTTAGTGAGTCTGATAGTCTAGAATCCTCTGAAATATCGAATGAGGTTAAAACCCTTATCCGAAAATCGTTTGATAATAAAAGCCATTTTATTACCGATGACGTTTTTGTAGGCTATTATGAAACTTCAGTCAATTCAGCTTCAGTACTTTATATTGAATTTGAAGATGATGCTGAGCACTTCAAAGCAAATTTAGCTGAACTATTTGCGACCAATGTTGCACATTTACTCGATATTTTATCTAAAAAGTATGAAGCTGAAAAAACTCAGAAAGAACTGTTATATATTGTTGGTGAAGTTGTTGAGGCTCGCAGTAAAGAAACCGGCTCTCATGTTCATCGTGTAGCACTTATCTGTGAGCTACTAGCGACAAAATTAGGCTTAGATGATGAATTCATCAGTGCAATTCATTTAGCTGCACCATTACATGATATTGGAAAAGTTATCATTCCAAGGGATATTCTTCATAAGCCAGGAAAGCTTGATGATGATGAATGGAATATAATGAAAAATCATGCTGAAGCTGGTTTTCAGCTATTATCGAAATCTAAAACTAATGTTTCCAAGCTTGGAGCAAGGTTGGCTCACTCTCATCATGAAAATTGGGATGGTAGCGGTTACCCTGAAGGATTAAGTGGTGAGAATATACCTACAGAAGCTAGAATTATGGCTATAGCAGACGTTTTCGATGCATTAGGCTCAGAACGATGCTATAAAACAAAATGGTGTAATGACGATATAAAAACATTTCTAATTGCGCAACGAGATAAAAAGTTTGATGCGAAAATGATTGATGTTTTCATTAACAGCTATGATGAGTTTTGCCAAATCAGGGTGAATAATCCAATTGATTAAGCTATTTAAATTAGGGGGGGTAATCAAAAATTTCATAGGCGTTTTTAAATTTAAGGTACCTTACGATTTAAGATACTTAGATACTATCAAGTGACTATTTATCCTGCTGCCAAATAAATAGTCACTTAAATGAGATCACATGTGCTTAATTTATTATTTCGAGCTAAATTAAACATTGTTAACCCACGGAGGATATTTGCCAAATTAAGCTTTATTCTAATAGACTAAACTTCCTCAAGTTTAAGGGGACACTTTTGTTCAACGTTGCGCGCATTGCTGCTGTTCTCTAAGTCAACTGTTCGCTAAAAAGGAGACATTTCTAGTCGGGATAGAGAAAGCTGATACGCTACAAAGAAGACTAAACTTACCTCCTATTTTACTGTTGTGCCTATGTTTTATTAAAAAGATAAGTGGGCATATATACTATAAGTCGCTTTTGGCTTTTTTAATATGCGAATAACGGTAATTACGACTATCGACCGCTTTGACACTTGCTTAAGCTAATACCAAATGAGATAGTGCCCGAATTCTTCATTAAATAAGTGGACTGCCGGCATTGGATCCTGAAATACACAACATAGAAAAACAAACTGCAAAAAAGCAATTAGGCTTTGAGTTTTGGCGATTCCATTTTGCTTTTTGGGGAGTAACTTCTTTCATACTGTTTTTGTCAGGTTTGAGCCAAGACAAACTTTATGAAGTAGCATTTGTAAGAAATGTGCTCTATGGTATTTTAGGTTTATTTTCCACCTTACTATTTATCCCATTATTTGATAAAAGTCAGTTTCAAAGAACAATTCCAATGCTCACGCTTTGTATCGCTATTTCATATTTAATAGGAACTGTGGTGACGTTACTGATTAACCCCATTAGTGCCGCACAACATGGTTTTATATTATGGGAGAGTTCATGGACAAGATGGTTTTCTGGTTCACTTAACTTTTCGTTAGTCACATTGGTGTGGTGCAGTTTTTATCTTGCCTTTAAGCATGGATTGCAGTTTGTTAAAGGTGATGAAGCACAAAAAGTTGCTCAAGTCATATCTTCAATCTCTTCTGTAACAGCGTACCCTGAATTTATGGCATTAGAGCGTAATAAAAAAATATTTCTACTTCCTATAGATAGTATATCTGTTGTGCAAGGCGCTGGTGATTATCTTGAAATCTCCACTGATGAAGGTAGTTTCTTAAAAAGAGAGTTATTAAGTAATATGGTTGATATGTTAGATCCTAAAATTTTTCAACGCGTACACAGATCTTCTATCGTAAATTTACATGCCATTAGGGAATTGGAACCTAAGGGAAAAGGTGACTATACCGTCATTCTTAAATCAGGTTTGCAAATATCTGCAAGTCGAAGTTATATGAAAGATTTTAAATCTCGTTTCTTTACCGGAATATAATCCTCCTCCTTTTATGCCTGTTTTATTACGGGCATTTCAACCTCTCTATGTCCAACTAACCGTTTAATGCCTTTATCTTGGAGACATTTCACCGCAGCAATGTCCAACTAACAGATTTTCACTTGTACAAACTCCATGAACACTAGATTGTTGTTTTAACTTTTTATTTATACAAGTTGAGAGGCATCGTGGGGATGAATTATATATCTAATAATAGACAAACCATCAATAGGCGAATTAGTGCCTTAGGTTTATCCCTGTTCTTGATATTAACACTCCCTGCTTGTGTCAGTCATTTGGTTGCCAATCAAATGGTTGGCGCACCCAATAAATCAATAATTGGCTACGAACTTAGCAATCAATTTAGTGGTTTCGATGTAGGCCATAATGGTTTACTCAATATTGATGGTGTAGGCCGGTATAGTCTTAATTTACCTACCCGAAAAATCACCCAAAGCTTTGTTGATATCGCTGCGGCCGACTATGGCTTTACATATTTAACCAAAGCACTTCTTCATGATGATGGAAAAGTTAAACGCATCACCACCGATTGGCGATGGTGTAAACCTGGCTGTAGTAAAACGACGAAAAATGAAACATCAGGGAAGGTATTAGTATTGCTCCATGGTTGGGGAAGAAATAAAAACAGCCTGCTAAGTTATGGTCTTGCCTTTGCTCAGAAAGGCTACCGAGTGATTATTCCTGACCTACGTGGTCATGGTGATAGCACTGGTGATTGGGTCTCTTTTGGTGAAGAAGAAGGACGCGACATAAGTGCCTTAATGGATATGCTTCGTATTGAAAGATACGATTTGGTCGGTTTTTCATTAGGGGCAAGCACCGGTCTTCATCTCGCTTCAATTGATGAGAGAGTCAATCAATTAGTCGTGGTCGCGCCGATGCATTCTCTTGCTCAAACCATTCCTAAATTTGCTAAACGAGTGCCTGCATGGCTAGGCGACCTTGTCGTAAGCCACCAAGAAAGTGCTTTAGAGTTAGTTAATGAGATTAGTGGTTATGTTTATGCAAAAACTTCAGACTCGCTTTCTCCAGCAAAGTTAATCTCTAAACCTGTTCTGTATGTTTATGGCTCCATCGACAAAATGAGTGATTATCAGCTTAATCATTTATTGTTTTCGCAAGGTTCTAAATACAATGAATTACATCGAGTTGAGGGGTTACGTCACACCCATGTATTGCTTCATCAGTCTGTATTAATGCCGATCATTAATCAGTGGTTGGGTCTTAATACTCTAAAGGCTCATGACACATCAATTCTCAACAGTACCTTCGAACTATTTCATTATTAATATTAACCAAACCTTAACTATATAGAGGAACATCATGAATAAAATCGCACTATTACTATTAACTTCATCATTTTGCATTACAACGGCTATGGCTAACGACAGTTCAGCAGGTATTAACAAATTTAAGGTTGAATTTGCTGATGCAAGCTGGAACGGTTTTGAAGTACCTGGCGGGCAACAGTGTTTGAAATTTGGCGGTAAAGATCCATTAACACCACGATTAAAGGTGAAGAATATTCCTATAGGTACTACGGCTATTGTGATGGAATATAGCGATAGAGCTTACAAGCCCAATGATAACGGCGGTCATGGCAAGCTTGGCTACCAAATATCACCTGATACCAGACAAATTATTATTCCTTCAGTTCAAGGACATACATTCGAATTACCACTTGAGTTTTTTAGCGTTGCCGTGCATCAGGCTCCTGGTTGGGATAAAGCGGGAGCCTATCTTCCTCCTTGCTCAGGTGGAAGTAAACATCCTTATTACGTGACCGTAAAAGCTGTAATAAAAGAGGGAAATGACTTTACTGTATTAGCTCAAGAGCTAGTAGAAATGGGGGTTTACTAACCTGTGAGCTTAGTTTTACTATAGGTTTTTAGAATGTAGGTACCTTATGATTTAAGATACTTTATGGCTATAGATACTTAAATATAATATCTAAGTATCTATTTACTCAGTTCAATTTAATTTTGGCTTATCTTATCAACCGTTGCAGAGCAGGCTCGTAGAAACATTTTCATAAAGTAATCAACTTCCGGCATATCTTGCTTTATTTCATTGAGTTTTAATTCAAGTCGTTCTTTTACATGAGAAAACTCAGGGTTTTGGTGATTCAACTCATCAATCGCTTTGATATAGGCCACTAAAATATCAGCTGCTTTTACAATTTTTTTGTAACTAGACTCAACATTATCTTGCACAATAATATTGTTAAATATTTCTTGAAACTCCTCAGGTAAAGAAGCTAAACACTCTTTTTCGGCTAAGTACTCTATCTTTTTAAACTCTCTCGCTATTTCTTTATTGGCATACTTTGTTGGACTAACAATATCGCCATAACGAGTTTCACTTGCCTCATGATATAAAGCAATCGTTGCGACACGATCGGCATTGATGTTTCCATCAAATTTTTTGTTTCTAATAACCGCCAATAAATGAGCAACAATAGCAACTTGATGAGAATGCTCTGCAACGTTTTCAGGTTTTACACAAAACATTAATGCCCAACGCTTGATTAAAGGCATTCTAAACATCCAAGCTAAAAAGGTACTTTGCATTCTCATTTCCTATATAGACATAATGGTTATTGGCTGTAAGTACTAAAAAAGTTTTTAAGTTTGGCCATTGCAGGCACTAACTCATCTACATGGGGTAGAAAAACTAAGCGAAAATAGTTTGTCTCAGTAATATTAAACGCACGACCGTGTACTAAGAGAATTTTTTCTTGTTTAAGTAAATCTAAAATCATTTTTTCATCATCTTTGATATTAAATTTTTCTTGGTCGACTTTTACAAATAAATACAAAGCGCCCATTGCAGGATTACAAGACAAGCCATCTATATCATTAATCATTTTATGCGCTAAGTTACGTTGTTTAATTAAACGGCCATCGTCTTTAATCAATTCATTAATACTCTGATATCCGCCTAATGCTGTTTGAATAGCATGCTGACATGGTACGTTGGCACATAAACGCATAGAAGCAAGCATATTCAAGCCTTCAAGATAATCTTCAGCATGTAATTTAGGGCCACTGAGCACCATCCAGCCTGCGCGAAAGCCTGCAATACGATAATTTTTTGATAAACCGCCCATGGTAATAATTAATACGTCTTGTGCCAAACTCGCTGTAGGGATATGTGAAGCTTGGTCATACAATATTTTATCGTAAATCTCGTCACTAAAAATAATTAACTCATGCTGTCGAGCGAGCTCTATAATGCCTTTCAATACTTCTTCGCTGTATACAGCACCTGTGGGATTGTTTGGATTAATAAGAACAATAGCTTTGGTTTTATCGGTAATTTTGTTCGCCATATCTTCCAAATCAGGAAACCAATGGTTTTCTTCATTACAGCGGTAATGAATTGCTTTTCCTCCAGAAAGAGCCACTGAAGCTGTCCATAGTGGATAATCAGGTGCAGGGATCAATACCTCATCGTCATTATTTAATAATGCTTGCATCGCCATAACAATTAACTCGCTAACGCCATTGCCGATAAATATATCTTCAACGCTTACATCGCTTATGCCTTGTTGTTGAAAATATTGCATAACAGCAACTCGGGCAGAATAAATACCTTTAGACTCGCAATATCCCTGAGCGGTAGGAAGGTTATGAATCACATCTTTTAAAATATCATCAGGGGCAGCAAAACCAAATGGAGCAGGGTTACCGATATTTAGCTTTAATATTTTGTGACCTTCATCTTCTAATCGTCTGGCTTCTGCGGCGATCTGCCCTCTAATATCGTAGCAAACATTATTGAGTTTTGATGATTTTTTGATGTTTTTCATTACGGGCTTCTTTTCGCTTAATTTTTAAGTTATTAGTTGATGATGCAATCTTCATTGTTACTAATATTTGGATACTTTGAAACAGTTACTTGCAACTTTCTTATAGCAATAATACCAATAAACCGTCATCTTGTTATACATTGGTTGAAATTTAAGCACGAGGTGAGTTATGCCATTACCTTTATTATGGTTAGGCGCGGCAGCTATTTCTGCATTGGCAGTAAAAGAGTTAGCAGATGATCGAAAAAAACAGCAAAGCAAACGACGCTTTTACCGTGATGCACAAAGTTTAGATAGACTGAAGGAACACGAGTCTCCCATCGTTCAATATCCCACAGACTTGTTCAGCACCGAGCAAAAAGTTATACCCGTAATAGGATCACTTGTATGCTGTGGCATTGGTGGGTTGCTCGATCATACCGGGATTTGGGTGGGGGATAATACGATTATTGAACTTGATGGTAACGGGTTAATTAAACCCATTTCAGTGCAACGTTTTACTAAAGAGCGCTCAGGTAAAAATATTTTTATTGCTTGTGATTCAAAAGCAAAGCCTATTTCTAGTGAAGTTGCCGCAAACCGAGCACAACAACAAGTGTTTCAATATCGTGATTACCATATGATAGAAAATAATTGTCACCAGTTTATTTGGCAGTGCTTTAAAGCTGATGATAAAAGTTTGACCACATTCAAAGAGCTCAATATTCGCTTAGCTAAGTTGTTTAATCGAAAAATTTATTGGGATATTTGTGATTGCTAATTGGTTTCTGGAAAAATTTAGATAAATTAGCACTATACTTTTACGGGCAACGCAATCAAAATATACCGAAATAATACTGTTTAGAATAAAGGTGTGCTTTTGAAGGTTTGGTTAAAAAGAACATTGCTCTTTTTCGTTATACTGATTGTTGTTACCATTATTACTATTTTTATGGCATTGCAATCATCTCCACATCTGCAGCCCTTACATCATATTAATGCTAACTCTGCTGCCGAGAATAAACGAATTGTACAACGCTTAATTCAGTCATTTAAAAGTAAAGAACAAACGATGAATATACAAGCTACTCAAACTGAGCTTCATGGCTTGAGTGCTTTTGGTCATCGAGCAATACCTCAGCTGACTTCGGATGTTACTTTGTTTAAAGACAATGCCTTAGTTAATTTCTCCTTAGAATTGCCTTTCCCTGAGATGATTAAGTATCTCAATGTTGAAGTTATGCTTGTTTCTTCCGAGCAAGGCCTTGATTTTGATACCGCTTATATTGGCGATATAGCCTTACCGGGCAATGGTATCATTAAGTTGGCGGAATGGTTGACCAATTCATATGTTAAAGAAGAGTTTGGTACATCATTATTAAAATTGGTAAAAAATGTTGATATAACCGCTGAGAAAATATCGGTAGGCATTACACTTCCTGATAATTTTGATGATAAGAATTTAAGTAATAAAGATGGCTTATTTGCTTTACGGGATCAACTTGCTTTGTTTGGTGACGTTGAAACGATCCGTTTTTATCATCAAAGTTTAGTCGAGTATATTGAACAATCATCAACAGTTAACTTGTCATTAGCAGAATACTTGGGCTTTACTTTCGGATTAGTTAAACAGCGTCAATTAGCGGGTATTATTCCATCTTTAACACAAGAGAACCGTGAAGCATTAACCGCTTTAGTCATTTATTTTGGTACTGATCAATTTGAGTTGCTTGTTGGTGATATTGAGAACTTATCTGCTAAGCAGAAAAAAAATAGAAATATGCTTAGAGCACAGGTTAAATTACGTAATAGGGTAGATATTCAAAAGCATTTTATCTATTCAGCTGCTTTACAGTTATTTGGCTCTAGTTCAACGAGTAATGCTATCGGAGAATTAAAAGAGTTCTTAGATTCAAATAGTGGTGGTAGTGGTTTTAGTTTTGCTGACTTGATGGCTGATCGAGCCGGAACTCGTTTAGCCATGCTCGCTACAGACAATGATGAAAGTGCTCTTGAGGTGATAAATAATTTGGCTGACATTACCGATGAAGCTTTGGTTTTACCTGCCTTGGTTGGTTTGCCTGAAGGAATTACACAGCAAAAATTTGAACAATATTATCGAGATATTGATTCATTAGTTTACATTAGCATGCTACAAAGTATTGATGAACGATTGCGAGAAATTCCGGTATATAGAAATTAACAAAGACTACAAAATTTAAAAAAAACGCGACTATGAAAGTCGCGTTTTTTATGTGCGGGATGTCGTGCTGCTATAGATGGCAAAGAACGACGATGAAAACTCTTATTTAAATAAAGACATTACATCACTGATAGCCATCAATGACTTTTCACCGGTAATACGGTTTTTCACTTCGATGTTTTGTTCATCAAGGTTACGTTCGCCAACAATTAATAATATTGGCGTACCAATTAATTCGTGGTCAGCAAACATAACTCCTGGGCGCTCTTTACGATCGTCGAATATTACTTCAACTCCAGCTTGTTGTAATTGCTCGTAAAGCGCTTCAGCCGTTTCTTTTACGCGTGCAGACTTTGCCATATTCATAGGAACGATAGCCACTTGAAATGGAGCGATAGCTGCTGGCCATTTTATACCGTACTTATCGTGATTTTGTTCAATAGCGGCAGCTACAATTCGTGAAACACCAATGCCGTAACAACCCATGGTTAAAATTTGATTTTTTCCATTTTCAGTTAATACGCCACAATTCATTGCTTGTGCATATTTATCGCCTAATTGGAAAATATGACCTACTTCAATACCACGCTTGATAACAATATGACCATTGCCGCACGGGCTAGGATCGCCTTCAACAACATTGCGAATATCTTGAATGTTGATTTCGCCACAATCTCGTTCCCAGTTAACACCGGTAAAAGATTGACCATTTACGTTGGCACCACAGACAAAGTCGCTTAGATGAGCAGCACTGCGATCTACAATAATGTCAACTTCTAAGCCTTTAGGGCCTAGTGAAGTTATATGACAGTTAGCCACAGCAGAGACTTGTTCATCAGTTGCAAATGTTAAAGGTGAAGCTACACCGGGTAAGTTTTCAACTTTAACTTCATTTAGCTGATGATCTCCACGAAGTACTAGAGCAACGAGTTTCTCTGATTCACCTTCGGCAGTTGAGCCAAGTACTAATAACGTTTTAACGGTAGTTTTTAAATCTATATTCGAAGTTTTTATTAACCGTTCAAGTTTTAACTCTTCAGTCGCAATTTCTTGAGTTGGTTCTGCT
>Ga0209396_1005072_pt1 | contig 12603 bp, 9 predicted proteins | sample GOMGulsemesocosm_6_FD_184638 | JGI IMG/M metagenome (GOLD analysis project Ga0209396, IMG submission 184638) | Methane-oxidizing microbial communities from mesocosms in the Gulf of Mexico - GOM8C Gulf of Mexico (SPAdes) (version 2) | ecosystem: Environmental > Aquatic > Marine > Cold seeps...
TTCACTAAAAATTATGGTCATAATTATGATTTTTCATATAAAGTACCACTGAATAAATTTCCAATGACAGATTGGATTTCTGCTACAGCTAAGTTGAGAAGTAGTTACGATTGGCAAAGAGCACCATTGTCTCAAGTAGATTTTGGAAATACGATTCAAAATTCAAGAAACTTTAGTATTAATGGACAATTTAACCTAGTTACGTTATATAATAAAGTTGGTTTCTTTAAAAAAGTGAATAACTCTAGAGGGGGGAAGAAAAAAACTCAAACTGCTAAAAGAGGGGCTAGAAGTGATAGTAAAGGTGGAAAAGAAAAAGAAGAGGACGGAAAAGGAAAGAAAAAGAAGAAGAAAAAAGAAGAGATTAATCCTATTCTTAAAGGGGTTGTTAGGGCTGTAATGGCAGTAAGAAATCTTAATTATAATTATTCTGTGACTGATGGTATGCTGTTACCTGGTTTTAATGGAGAAACAACAATCGCTGGATTAGATAATAAGTTTAATGCACCTAGTTTTGGATTTGTCTCTGGTCGTCAGAACTATGATTTATTTGGTAATCCAACAAACATTTGGGGAGCAGATTCATCTTATGCACCATTTGCTGCTAATAATAATTGGTTAGTTAAAAACTCTCAAATTAACACGCAACATACAGTAGCGCACACTCAAAATTATAGTTTAAAAGCAACGATTCAACCATTGAAATATTTCAGTATTAATTTGTCGCTAAATAGAACGGAATCTGAAAATCAAAATAGTAATTACCGTTTTATTCAAGATTCATTAGATCTTGAAAATGGTGGCGATTGGGGTTATCAAAATCCGATTAATACAGGTAATTTAAATTTCACTACCATTACATGGAATACATCATTTACTACATTTGACTCTACTTATGTGTCTGACATCTTTAATGAAATGAGAAGCTTAAGAAAAGATGTGTCTAAATCGTTAGGTCAAGATGAAGGGGCTGGATTAACGGATAGTGGATATTATGATGGATTTGGTGCTAATCAGCAAGATGTTTTGATTGGATCTTTCTTAGCTGCATATACAGGGAAGAATCAGGGTGATAAATTAACAAATGTATTTAAACAATTACCTTTACCGAATTGGGATATTAGATATGATGGATTGTCTAAGTATAAATTCATGAAAAAATATGTTAGAAATTTCACATTGAAACATGCGTACCGTTCAACAACTTCTATTTCTAATTTCTCAACGAATCTTGGAGCAAGAGATGCATCAGGTAATCATTTAAGAGATGACTCACAGAATTTTATTGCAGATAAGCAAATTCAACAAATTACAATTTCTGAACAATTTGCACCATTCTTAGGGGTGGATGCGACTTGGATTATTAAAAAGAATGGTTTAATTACTAAAGTAGAGTATAAAAAAGACAGGAGTTTAGCATTAAATATTGCCAATTCTCAAATTACAGAAATGAGAGGGAGTGAATGGGTATTTGGTACGGGGTATAAATTTTCAGAGGTGAAGTTGCCATTTAAATTTATGGGTAAAGCATTAAAGAGTGATTTAAATTTCAGATTTGATTTATCTATTCGAAATAGTGTGTCAATTAGTAGGAATATTATTGAAAACACAGCACAGGCTACTTCAGGACAAAACATGTATTCTATTAAATCATCAATTGATTATAATTTTGGAAAAAACTTGAATGTTAGGATGTATTATGATAGAGTGGTTAATACACCAATTCTTTCAACATCTTATCCAACAGCAAATACTAGAGCAGGTTTAGCGCTAAGATTTAACTTAGCGCAATAAACTAAGAGGTAGTAAAGTTTGCTTTTAGAGGTATTAATAGATTAATTATTCAAATTAACATGAATATAGCCATAAATACAAGATTCCTATTGCCACATAAAATGGAAGGGTTTGGTTGGTTTACGTTTGAAGTAGTTAAAAGAATAGTAGAACAACATCCAGAGCACAATTTTTATTTCTTTTTTGATAGACCGTTTGATTCTAAATTTATTTTTTCTAATAATGTAACACCTGTTGTTTTATATCCTCCAGCAAGACATCCAGTATTGTATAAAATATGGTTTGATTTTTCAGTAACTAAAGCATTGAAGAAATATAAGATTGATTTGTTTTTTTCTCCGGATGGATACTTATCTTTAAAAACTAAAGTAAAACAATTAGGAGTTATTCATGATTTGAATTTTGAACACTACCCTCAAGATTTACCTACAGCGTTAAGAAGGTATTATAAAAAACATTTTCCATTGTTTGCAAAAAAAGCAAATCATATAATTACAGTTTCCAAATTCTCAAAGCAAGATATTATAAAGCAATACGGGCTTGGGGAGAATAAAATTACTGTAGCGTATAATGGAGGGAGCGATAAATTTAGGCCACTTTCAATTTCTAAGCAGTTAGACGTTAAAAAAAAATATTCTGATAATGTAGACTACTTTGTTTACGTAGGTGCTTTACATGCAAGAAAAAACACTGAGAGATTACTTCAGGCGTTTGATCAATTCAAATCTGAAACAAATTCAGAGTTAAAATTAATTGTTGTAGGTGAAAAATTATTTAAGTCAGAGAAAGATACGAGTGATTTTGAAAATTTACATCATAAAAAAGATGTAATATTTACTGGTCACTTACCTATTGAGGATGTAGTAGAGATTGTTGCATCTGCAAAAGGATTGTTATTGGTGTCTTATTTTGAAGGGTTTGGGATTCCATTAGTGGAAGCTATGCGTTGTGGTACACCCGTAATCACATCTAATGTTACGTCTTTACCTGAGGTGGTTGGTGATTGTGGGTTGATTGTAAACCCTTTTAGTGTGAAAGATATAGTTAAAGCTATGAAAACGCTAATTGGTGATGATGAGCTTCAAAAAACATTAAGAGAAAAAGGTTTAGAACGTTCAAAGTTATTTTCTTGGCAAAAATCATCTGAAATTATTTGGGGGGAGATTGAGAAGTTGTTGGTGGGTTAGTTTTCATTTAAACTATTTAATAAAAAAACCTCACTAGAAATAAATTCTAATGAGGTTTCAATGTGTTTAAAAAATTTTATTCTAATTCAAGACGGAGTCAAAAAATAATAATTTACAACCAAATGAATGTGATTGAGTTATTTTTTTAAGACAACGTAGAGGTTGAGCAAAATATTTTTTTTAGTGATTTGTTAAATATTCAGCAACACTTTCATGTGTTTCTTTCATTCCGTCTGCACCTGAAACCCAGTTTGCTGGACAAACTTCTCCATTTTCTTCATGGAATTGTAAAGCATCAACCATTCTTAAAACTTCATCAACGTTTCTACCTAATGGTAAGTCATTTACAGTTTGGTGTCTTATAACTCCTTCTTTGTCAATTAAGAATAACCCTCTGTAAGCAATCATTACATCAGACGCAGCTAATGTTCCGTTTTCGTCATATGAATACTCACCGATTAATACATCATAAGCATCAGAAATTGTTTTATTCAAATCAGCAATTATTGGGTATTTTACACCTTTAATTCCACCATCATTTTTAGCCATTTGTAACCATCCCCAATGAGATTCTTGAGTGTCTGTAGAGCAAGCTACAATTTTAGTTCCTCTTTTCTCAAATTCTTCAATTTTCGCTTGAAAAGCATGTAGTTCTGAAGGGCAAACAAATGTAAAATCTCTTGGGTAAAAGAATAATACAACATGGTTTTTTCCCAAATATTGGTCTAAAGAAAAATCCTCTATCACTTCTCCACCGTTAACTACAGCTGGTGCTGTAAATAATGGTGCTTTTTTTCCTACTAATACTGCCATAATTATATTTTTTTATTTGATTTATTTTTTAAATTCTCGTGCAAATTTACGTAGAAAATTAATAGGGATAATAATTAGTTGTCCACAAATTACATCAATTTTATTTATGTGGATATAGATATTATTTAAGACTAATAGATGAATGGTTTATGTGTTTAATTCCTATTCAATTAAATCTTTAAAAACGCATTAATTAAAAGTGTGGTATTAATTATTTATGAGTAAAATAATGTTGTACCTGTCCTGTTTTCAGTTCGTTAACAATGGATTTATTTTTAATAATGAGGTGTTGTAAATTAAAAATAAGTGTTGATATTGTGTTAATAACCCACTTCTTACCACTTTTATGTTTTTCTTGTAAATATTGATTAAATAAGGGGTTTTGTAACTTTTGTGAATACTTCTCGTTCTATTGTAAACGGTAAAGTTATCAACAAACTGAATTTCGGTGGTAAAAAGTGGGGATAAATAAATATCTTTACATCTTTAAACCAATACGAAAAGTTGAAATACTGTAGTTAAAAGTAAAAAATGGCTGGATTAGTAGGAGAATATGAATGTAAAATTGATGCTAAAGGGAGATTTCTTTTCCCTTCAGGATTGAGGAAGCAATTGTCTCCATTGGCCAATGAAGTTTTTATGTTGAATAAAGGTTTTGAAAACTGTTTGACATTGTATCCTATGAATGAGTGGGATAAAGTGAGCGAGAAGTTGTCAAAACTAAATCTATTCAAACCTAAGAATAGACAGTTTTATAGATTATTTCACCAAGGAGCAAAACAATTAGCCTTAGATAAGGCTGGTCGTGTGTTAGTGCCAACTGACTTGATGAAAAGAATTTCTTTAAAACGTGAAATCATGCTTACAGCTTATAACGACAGGATTGAGATTTGGAGTAAAGACGAATATTTAGAATTGATGGAGGGGAGTATGTCGGATTTTGCAGATTTGGCTGATGAAGTGATGGGAGAACTTGAACCGGATAATGGATAAACAAACATATCACGTACCAGTATTGTTTCATGAATCGATTGAAGCAATGAAATTGAATGAAGGTAATGTCTTTGTGGATGTTACTTATGGAGGCGGTGGTCACTCTAAAGAGATTTTGAAAAACATTAGTGATGATTCGTTTTTAGTAGCGTTTGATCAAGATGATGATGCTTTAGATAATATTGTTGATGATGAAAAATTAGTGTTTGTAAATGCTAATTTCCGTTTTCTAAAAAACTTCTTAAAGTATCATGAGTTGGATGAGGTTGATGCAATCTTAGCTGATTTAGGTGTGTCTTCACATCAGTTTGATGAGGCTGAAAGAGGGTTTTCGATTCGTTCAACTGGTCAGTTGGATATGAGGATGAATCAAAATGCTGACTTAACTGCTTTTAAAGTGGTTAACAAATACACTGATAAAGAATTATATCGTGTGTTTAATTCGTATGCTGATTTGAAGAATGTCGGAAAAGTTGTGCCAACAATTATTACGGCAAGAAGGCAAAAAGCAATTGAAACAACTGCTGACTTGGTTGATTTGATGGAGCCTTTAGTAAAGGGTAAAAAACAGAATCAATTTTTAGCTCAAATCTTTCAAGCAATTAGAATTGAAGTTAATGATGAGATGGGGGCTTTGGAAGATATGCTGGAGCAAGCAGCTCAAGTGTTGAAGCCAGGTGGAAGGTTAGTTGTGATTTCATATCATTCAATTGAAGATAGATTAGTTAAAAATTTCATTCGTTCTGGAAAGTTTGATGGAAAGGTAGAGCAAGATATGTTTGGTAATGTGGAGAAACCTTTGTCGGCTGTGAATAGAAAGCCGATTATTCCAACTCCAGATGAGAACGTTAGAAATACAAGAGCGAGAAGTGCAAAAATGAGAGTGGCTACAAAAAATGGATAATAATACTTACATAGAAAATAAAGCTGAACAATCTAAACCAAAAGCTAAACCGACTACTAAAAAGAAAAAAAAGTCGAATAAGTCGATCGTTAAGATTTTAAGTGGGGATTTTTTGTCAGAGAAAACACTGGTAGATAATTTACCATTTGTCGGTTTTGTTGGGTTTTTATTAATTGTACTAATTGGGTGGGGGTATTATACCGAGTCGATAGCGAAAGAAGAGTTAAAGCTAGAGAAAGAATTAGGGGAGTTAAATTCTGAATACTTTACTTTAGGGAGTGAGTATAATAGGTTAAGTCGTCAAACGCAAGTTGCAAATAGATTAAAAGAATCAGGGTTGACTGAAAGTGTCGATCCTCCAAAAAAAATAAAAGTTAACAGGTACGTTTTTAAATAAGTGTCAGAAAACAAAAACATAGCGGTAAAAGCATACATGCTTTATGTATTGATAACAGTCTTAATGATTGTTGTAGTGTTTAGGGTGGTTGCTATTCAGTATGGTGATGTGGTTAAACCTGCATTAAATTCAAATGATTCAACTGCTAGATCTGTGTTAGCAGAGCGATTAGATTCTGTTGCGCCTTTGCGTGGTAGGATTTTGACTGAAGATGGAAGTGTTTTGGTAACGTCAATACCGCTGTATGATTTGCATATGGATTTAAAAGTGGTGAGCAAAGATTTGTTTGATGATAATGTGGATTCTTTATCTTGGTATTTATCACAGTTGTTTCCAGAACGTTCAAAAAGTGAGTGGGAGGTTAAGTTACGTAAAGCAAAGACAGCAGAGAATCAATACTTCAGATTAAAAAACAAGGCGAAATATACAATATATCAAAAAGTTAAGAATTTTCCAATTTTAAGAAAAGGAAAGTATAAAGGAGGTTTTATTGTGGAACGTTATAGTAAGCAACATAAGCCTCATGGTTTGTTAGCAAGACGTACTTTAGGTTATGTTCGAGATAATAATAGTATGGTCGGAATTGAAGGTGCTTATAATGATTATTTACAAGGTGAGTACGGTACAATTATTAAAAAGAAGGTGAATGGGTCTTGGAAGCCTGCAGGTGATTACATAAAGGATCCTGTAAATGGGGCAGACGTTATTACGGCTATTGATATTAATATCCAAGATGTTGCAGAAAACGAATTGTTAAGACAATTAGAGTATCAAGGTGCAAGGCATGGTTCTGTTGTGTTGATGGAGGTGGAGACTGGTTACATTAAAGCGATTGCAAATTTAACGCTAGCGGGTGATGGTCAGTATTACGAAATGTATAACCATGCTGTTGGTTCTAAAACAGTTCCAGGGTCAACATTCAAGTTGGCAACATTAATGGCGTTAATGGAAGATGGGAAGGCGGATTTAAATCAAATAGTTAATGCAAAAGGGGTTTATCATTTTTATGAAGATAAATTATCAGATTCGAATAACGGATTTGGATATGGAAAAGTTACATTAAAACGAGCATTTGAAGTGTCTTCAAATGTGATTGCTCAAATTGCTTATGATGCCTACGGAGCAGATCCTCAAAAATTTATTGATAGGCTTAAATCATTTGGTTTAGGAGATGCTTTAGGTCTTGATTTGTCAGGTGAGCCCAAGCCAACATTAAGTAATGTGGATGAGGGAAGCTGGTCAGGGATATCTATTCCTTGGATGAGTATTGGGTATGAGGTGCAACAGACACCGCTTCAAACATTAGCGTTTTATAATGCGGTGGCTAATGGTGGTCAGTTTGTTAAGCCATTATTTGTGAAAGAAATTAGAAAAGACGGGCAGGTTATAGAGAAGTTTGAAAAAGAAATTATTAAAGAGCAGATTTGTTCAAAAGAGACAATTGCAAAATTGAGGTTATGTTTAGAAGGAGTAGTTGAAAAAGGAACTGCAAAAACGTTAAGGAATTCAAGCTTTAAAATAGCAGGTAAAACAGGGACTGTGATTTTGTCTAAGGGAGAAAAAGGGTATTCTGAAACAAGTAAGTATCAGGCCTCATTTGCGGGGTATTATCCTGCAGACAATCCAAAATATTCTTGTGTGGTGGTTGTGGCAGGTCCAACTCAACAAATTTATGGGGCACAAGTTGCAGGTTCAGTTTTTAAAGAAATAGCAGATAAAGTATATGCGAATTCTCTACAGTATCACAAGTCTTTTAATGAAACGGAAAATTCAAAATCGTTACCTAGAGTAAAGCATGGCTACACCCAAGATATGAATACCGCTTTAACTCAAATTGGTGTAAAGCATAAAAATAATATTCCAGGAGAAGATTGGGGGGTAGCAATTAAAAAGAACAACGGAATTAACATAGATAAAAGAAGCGTTAATAAAAAAATAGTACCAAATGTGGTAGGTATGCCTTTAAATGATGCTGTTAGTTTGTTAGAGAATTTTGGTTTGCGCACAAAGGTTGAAGGGCATGGAACTGTAATAAATCAAAATATTAAAGCAGGAAGTAGATTGATAAAAGGAACACAAATAACAATTGTATTAAAATAGTGAGAAACTTACAAGACATATTATATAAATCAGGAATGACTGAGGTTCACGGATCGTTAGATAAGAACGTGAATAGCATTAATTTTGATTCAAGACAAGTTGATAATGGTGACATTTTTGTGGCTGTAAAAGGTTTTGTTTCTGATGGTCATTTTTTTATTGAAAAAGCAATTGATCTAGGAGCAACTACAATTGTGTGTGAAGATTTACCTACAAAATTAAATGGTAGAGTTACGTATGTAGTGGTTCCAGATTCTTCTTTTGCGTTAGCAGTACTTGCTTCCAATTATTACGATAACCCTTCTAAGGAAATTAATTTAGTTGGGATTACAGGGACGAATGGTAAAACAACAACGTGTACTTTATTACATGATTTGTTTACCGATTTAGGATATTCTGCTGGATTATTGTCTACAGTAGTTAATAAAATAGATAGTACTGAGATTCCTTCTACGCATACTACACCAAATCCAATGGCTTTAAATGAGTTGTTAAGAAAGATGGTGAATGCCGGTTGTGAATATTGTTTTATGGAGGTTAGTTCTCATGCAATTCATCAAAATCGTATTGCAGGATTAGATTTTAATGTTGCTGGGTTTACAAATATTACCCACGATCATTTAGATTACCATAACACATTTAAAGAATACATCAATGCAAAGAAAAAATTCTTTGATGATTTATCAAAAGAGGCGGTTATTATCACAAATTCTGATGATAAAAATGGTTTAGTAATGACTCAAAATTCGAGAGCGACTATTAAAACATTTGCTCTAAAATCAATGGCCGACTATAAAGTTAAGGTGGTTGAGAATTCGTTTTCAGGATTGGTGCTTAGCTTTAATAATCAAGAGGTTTATACGTCATTAATTGGTGGGTTTAATGCATATAATTTAAACCTAGTGTATGCAATAGCATCAGAATTGGGATTAGATACAATGGAGGTTTTAACGTCAATTTCAAAATTGAAATCTGTTGATGGTCGTTTTCAGCATTTTAAATCGGATAAAAATATTGTAGTTATAGTAGATTATGCACATACACCTGATGCGTTAAAAAATGTACTAGGAACAATTGATGATGTAAGAACTAAAAACGAAACTGTGATTACCGTAGTGGGGTGCGGAGGAGATAGAGATAAAACTAAGCGTCCTGTAATGGCAGAGATATCTGCAAAAAATAGCGATAAAACAATTTTAACTTCTGATAACCCTAGAACGGAAAATCCAGATGAAATTATAAAAGATATGCAAGCGGGAATTCCTGCTGAAAGATCTGCAAGGGTGATGTCTATTACAGATAGAGCTGAAGCGATAAAAGTTGCTTGCGCATTGGCTGTGGAAGGAGATATTATCCTTATTGCTGGTAAAGGACATGAGAAATACCAAGATGTAAATGGTGTTAAAGCACCATTTGATGATTATAAAATAGTTGAACAATCACTTAAAAACCTAAACAAATAATGTTGTACTACCTTTTTACATACTTAAACGAACTAGGAATGCCAGGAGCTGGTGTGTTTGAATTCGTGTCATTTAGAGCAGCAATGGCTGTTATTGCTTCATTGTTAATTTCATTAGTGTTTGGTAACAGAATAATTAATTTGCTACGTAGAAAGCAAATGGGGGAAATTGTTAGGGATTTAGGTCTTCAAGGACAGATTGAAAAACAGGGGACGCCAACAATGGGTGGGTTAATTATAATTGCTTCAATTGTAATTCCAACACTACTATTTGCTAAGTTGGATAACATTTATGTAATTGTAATGTTACTATCAACAATCCTATTGGGAACAATTGGATTTATTGATGATTATATTAAAGTTTTCAAAAAAAATAAGGAAGGATTAGCGGGTAGATTCAAAATAGTAGGTCAAGTGTTTGTTGGGTTGTTAGTTGGTTCAATTTTATACTTTCATCCAGATGTTAAAGTACATGAAGCTGTGGCTGAAAATGCTGTCATAGAAAATTCTATTGATGTAACAGATAAACATAAAACAGTGGAAGGTGAAAAGTGGGTGGAAGTAAAAGATATGACTACTACAATTCCATTTGTAAAAGGAAATGAAGTGAATTACAAAAATATTTTCGGTGACAATATGGGGTGGTTGATTTTTATCCCAATGGTAATATTTGTTGTTGTTGCTATTTCAAATGGAGCTAATATGACGGATGGTTTAGATGGTTTAGCTACTGGTACTTCAGCAATAATTGGATTGGCTTTGGCTATTTTCGCTTACGTTTCGGGTAATATAAATTTTGCAGACTATTTAGATGTCATGTATATTCCTTATTCATCAGAATTGGTAATATTTATTGGTGCTTTTGTAGGTGCTACTATTGGATTTTTATGGCATAATTCATATCCAGCAAAAGTGTTTATGGGTGATACAGGAAGTTTAGCAATTGGTGGAATTATAGCTGTTTTTGCAATTGTTATTCGTAAAGAATTATTAATACCAGTTTTATGCGGTGTGTTTATCGCTGAAAATTTTTCAGTTGTACTACAAGTAGGATGGTTCAAATACACTAAAAAAAGGTTTGGAGAAGGAAGACGTATTTTCAAAATGGCGCCGCTACATCATCATTATCAAAAATTAGGAATGCATGAAGCAAAAATAGTTTCAAGATTCTGGATTGTAGGAATTCTATTAGCGATCATAACAATTGTAACGCTGAAATTAAGATAGTAGGGGATGTCATTCGAGTGATTCCATTTTCGGGATTGTATCGAGAACAGAATGGGTAATAAAAAACAAAGTTTAAAACAAAATATAAATAATTATCAAACAATTCAATTACATAACTATTCTTGGAGCTGGCGAAAGCGGAGTTGGCTCAGCACTTTTAGCACAAGCTAAAGGACTAGAAGTATTTGTGTCAGATTTTGGTAGAATTAAATCATCATTCCAACAAGAGTTAGAAGAGAATAGTATTGAGTTTGAGCAAGAGAAACATACTGAGGGTAAAATTTTATCAGCTGATTTAATTATTAAGAGTCCAGGTATTCCAGAAACTGCACCAATAGTTGTGAAAGCATTGGCTAAAGGTATAAAAGTAATAAGCGAAATTGAATTTGCTGGATATTACACAAATGCAAAAATGATAAGTATTACTGGTAGTAACGGAAAAACGACTACTACTTTGATGATTCATCATATTTTAAAAAATGCTGGAGTAAATGCATCATTAGCCGGTAACATAGGTCAGTCTCTAGCAAGACAAGTAGTAGAGAATACTACTGATGTTTATGTCTTAGAATTAAGCTCATTCCAATTAGACGGTATGTTTGAATTTAAAGCAGATATCGCCATTTTATTAAATATCACGCCTGATCATTTAGACCGTTACGAGTACAACATGCAAAATTATACCGATTCTAAGTTTAGAGTAATTCAAAACTTAACTGAAGCGGACCATTTCATTTATAATGCAGATGATAAAATCATTTTAAATGAAATAGAAAAAAGAGAAGTAAAAGCAAAATTACTACCATTCTCAATCGAGAAAACTGAGGATATGGTAGCCTTTATAAATAACAACAACCAAAACCAATCTGATGAAAATCAGATAAATATTAACCTAAAACCAAAATTAATTATGTCGATTCACGATTTAGCCTTAAAGGGAAAACACAATGTTCAAAACTCATTAGCTTCTGGTATTACAGCTAAGATTTTAGAAATTAGAAATGAATCAGTAAGAGAGAGTCTTTCTGATTTTAAAAATGTAGAGCACAGATTAGAATTTGTAGCCAAAGTAAACGGAATTGAATTCATAAATGATTCAAAAGCGACAAATGTAAATTCTACATGGTATGCTTTAGAAAGTATGGAGCAAAAAACGGTATGGATTGTTGGTGGAGTTGACAAAGGAAATGATTATGATTCTTTACTTGAATTAGTTCAAGATAATGTATCTTCAATTGTTTGTTTAGGAAATGATAATGCTAAAATTATAGAAACGTTTTCAGATGTAGTTGATGAAATTGTTGAAACGAGTTCTGCTTATGAAGCTGTAACCAGCGCTTACCGTTTAGCTAAAAAAGAACAAACAGTTCTGTTATCACCAGCTTGTGCATCATTTGATTTATTTGAAAGTTATGAAGATAGAGGAAAGCAGTTCAAAAGAGCTGTAAGAAATCTTTAGTAAAAGAGTTGTTAGAATCAACAACTTAATAATAACTAATGCTAGTTTTTAAGAACTAGTAATCAATATTGACAAAATGAATAAAGTAGAAAAAAAAATAGAGAATGCTTTACTTAATGCTAGGAAACAATCTCTCGAAAATATAAATAAAATTGAGTTCAGTAGAGAGTTTATTGCTGAAATTGATGGGGTTAAATTTATTAATGATGCACAATCTATGGATATGGATTGGGCAATAGAAACAATTGAAAATTCAGATAAGCCAAT
>Ga0209396_1005074_pt1 | contig 12600 bp, 11 predicted proteins | sample GOMGulsemesocosm_6_FD_184638 | JGI IMG/M metagenome (GOLD analysis project Ga0209396, IMG submission 184638) | Methane-oxidizing microbial communities from mesocosms in the Gulf of Mexico - GOM8C Gulf of Mexico (SPAdes) (version 2) | ecosystem: Environmental > Aquatic > Marine > Cold seeps...
AATTTTATTTATATGTTTGTTTTTTATTACCCATATATGTGAATCTAAAGATAAAATTCTAATTGTTACTGAAGAATGGCCACCATATAATTATACTAATAAGCATGGTGAAATTGTTGGGACTTCAACTGAGATTATTAAGCAAGTCATGGCAAAAGCTAATTTAGAGTATCGTATAGAAATCTACTCTTGGACAAAGGCTTATCAGATAGCTAAAAACACACCTAATACATTAATTTATACTATTTATCGTATCCCAGATAGAGAGTCAACATTCCACTGGCTCTGCCCACTAAACGGTACTCAAAGCTTAAATTTTTATTCATTGAAAACGTCGAATGACATTCAAGTCACTAACTTAAAAGATGTTAAAAATTATCTTGTTGGTGTGGTAAATCATGATGTCACTTTTAATTATTTAGTTAGTAAAGAATTTAAAATAGGCCAACACCTTGCGATAGCATCTGATGAGTTTGCAAATGTACGTAAGTTGTTAAAAGGTAGAGTAGATTTAATTATTCAAGAAGAAGAGGCTTTAAAGTTTAGACTTAAACGTGAAGGTGTTGAATTTAGTAAATTAAAAAAAATATATACACTCTTTGATAAATCATTAAATATCAACTGTATGGCCTTAAATTTAAATACCCCTGAACATATTATAAAACAAGTATCCCAGGCATTTAAATTACTCACAAATAAAAACTAAATACATACCTGCTAATAAATTGATCTGCTTCGTATATTTATTAAAATACGACATCAAATCGCTACAACTATGATCTATCACAATTCATTCATTCATTTCTAAGTAAAAATAGCCTATCACTGTTTATACGAGTTTTAAGATGAGTGTTATACCACACTATGCAAAAACACTTGCTGATGGTCATCCTGTAAAAGTTTATTTTGAAGAGAACCAATTAATTGAATCACTACTTTATCAGATTGTTCAAACAGATTTAGAACAAGATTATGAATTGTTTTTTAATTTATTTAATCAATTATCACAAGTTGAAAAGCACTTTTCGAGAAAAGAAAATCAATTATTCCCCTACCTTGAAAAACATGGCTGGACAGGCCCTAGTCAAGGTATGTGGGCTTTCCACGATCATCAGGGACATTGGTAGAGAAGTGAAATTTTGTCATCCACCTAAGTCTTTAAATCCTGTTTTACAAATCTTAGCAGCTTTTAAAAGTGGAGAAAAAAATACCGCAGAGTTTTTGATCGACTTTAAAGACAAAAAAATACATATCCGATATTTTGCTATCAGGGATGCCCACGATATCTACAAAGGTGTAATCGAAATATCTCAAGATATTACTGATATATTGAAAATTAAAGGCCAAAACAGGTTATTAGATTGGAATTAAATAAGTCAATAAGACGAGTTTTATTTTACTCGCCAATCAATATTAATACCCCGACAATAATTTCAGGAACATATTGATGAAACTTCGTTACTTTATTACCAGTGCACTTATAATCTCTTTGATTATATTAGGATTTTTATATTTACATAAAGACAAAGTCATCGTTATTAAATCTCCTCCTGAAGAATTAACGAAATGGTATAAGCCAGAGAACAAACGTCAAGTTTGGTTACATAACATGTTCAAGCTTCGTAGAGAAATGCAAGCAATCTCACTTTACTCAGATTTAAAACACAATCAAAACTTAAAGAAGTGGTCCAAAAATTTTAGTGAGCATTACCTTAAGATATCGACTATGGTGCCTAGTTGGTCAAATAAACTGAATATTGAAGCGCTTAATAATTTAAACATAGCTGTTGAATCTAATGAATATGAAACGGTCTCCAAAAGCTTAAATGTACTCAAAGAATCATGTAATAGCTGTCACAATGATTATAGAGCACTAACAGCAGCCAAATACCGAGCGCCAGATTTTAAAAACATTATGCTCAAAGATAAAAATACGTTTTCGGAGCATATGCTAAATCTTAATAAAAATGTAAATGCGATCAAGATAGCATCAAGTGATGGCTTTAAAGAGGTTTCAATTAAAAGCTTTAATGAACTTGAAGCTGCAATGTATGATTTAGGCGCTACATGTTTAAATTGTCATAAACAATCAAAACAAATTTATCCTGATGAATCTATCAAATTAAGCTTAGCTGATCTTAAATATACTCTTAAATCTGGCACGTTAAAACAACAAGGACGCGCCCTTGGTACCTTAGCTGTACATGCATGTGCTAATTGTCATAGCATTCATCGACTCAGTTTTGATATAAAATCATTATTAAATAAAAAGTCAAACTGGTGATCTTTATCAAAGCATAGTCATTAAATACAGTAAGTTGTAACCATCCCCTTCAATTAAGTAAAGTTTTTTATTTACTTAATTGAAGGCAAGTGCGATATTAACTGTATTCTTAATCGATAAAAAGTTTTATGAGTAATATTTCTAGTAACAAACTCGACATAATTAACTCGCCTTTAGTAAAAGACGAAAATAAAGCTAAGCAAATTTTATATATCACTTTGCTTGTTACTTTAATTAGTGTCGCAGGTATTGCTTTGCCTTATCCTGTATTAGCACCTTTATTCTCACAAGGTGAATCATCGCTAACACAGTTTATGAATTTACCATCAGAGATTTTGTTAGGAATTGTTCTTGGAATTTATCCTCTAGGTATCATTTTAGGAAGCAGTGTCATTGGTGCTATTTCTGATAATTATGGTCGAAAAAAACTATTAAGTATTACTCTGTTAGGAAGTGCCTTTGGTTATAGCTTAACGGCTATCGCAGCTATTTATGGAAATTTTTTATTATTTGCGCTGTCTCGTTTATTAACCGGAATATGTGAAGGTAACATTTCAATAGCACGTGCAATTGCAGCTGATTTACATCCAATTATAGATAAAACTCGCAGTTTTTCTTTGGTAAGTTCCATGGGTTATGGCGGCTATTTATTAGGCCCTTTAGCTGGTGGTTATTTAATATTTTATGGCATTGACTCAGTATTTTGGGCCGCGGCCATTGCTTGCTTGATTTGCGCAATGTTAAGCCATGCGTTACTACCTAACTCACTTAATAACAAAGATGACAATGCTGAAACGGGTTCAAGCTTAACCTTATTAAAACAACCTGATTTAAGACGATTCTTTTTACTTTATTTATTTTTAACTATGGGAGTAAATTTGTATTACGAATATTATCCATTACATCTAGTTCGTCAATTTGATTACGTGCCTGTTGATATCAGTTGGGCGACTGTGTTTTTAACCACTTGCATGATCTTCACAAGTATATTTATTAACCCAAAAATTCAAAAAAGATTATCACATGCATCTGCTGGCATTTTAGGTATTTTATTATATGGTTTTTCTTTAGCAGCCCTTCCTTGGCTCACTAACAATTCATATTTAATCACTTTTGCTTTAATGGGTGCAGGTATTGCAATTTATAACGGGTTTTTGCCTTCATACCTATCTCATAGTTACGAAAATAGACCTCAAGGTAAATTAATGGGAATGCTAGTCACTATATTTTGTTTAGGCAATTTATTTGCCGCATTGATAGGTGGCATTTTATCTATGTTCGATGTCTCGTGGGCTTTATTGCTCGGATCAGCAATGAGCTTCGTAGCAGGTTTAATATTTTATCATGGTCATTATATAAAAAATATTTGGCCGCACTCTTTAAAGTAATCTTGAACCAAAGTGCAACCACTTTGGTTACCTTATTCATACTTTCTTACAGATTATAAAAGTTTCTGACATTTACTTATGTAATATATAGGTAAATTAAATTAATCAAATTGATTAGTGAGAAAGTAATGTTCCAAATTAATAAAAAAATAATAATGTACTCAATCGCCCTAGCGAGTGTTTTTAATACAGCACATTTATCTGCTGCCAGTAAAAATACAAAACAAATTAAAATTGATTTTAAAGAAACATTAATAGATTCACCGTATAAGTTGATCCAACCCGTTATTGCTGCAGACATAATTCAAAACAATGCTAAAGAACTAATCGTATTAGGCACTGATGAAAATAAAGATAAATGGCTAATTACTTACCTATTAGATGATAAAACAAATCAATACACCCAATCTAATAAGTTAGAAATTCCAAAAGAATTTTATAGTTACGATTTAAGTGATTACCAAGAAGGATTTTTACAAACATTGTATTTTATGTCTAGCAACGCACTACACAAATATAATGCAATCAATAATAAATTTGAGACAATATCAACTATTAATACGATATTTTTAAAAAATGAACCAGAGCACATCAACAGAGCACATTTCATTAAAGACTATAATGAAGATAATATTGATGATGTATTATTAAGTGATTTTTCAGCGACACATATATTAATTGGACAAAAAAATGGTCAATTTTCGACTCAAACATTACCTATTCCTGCTGAAGTAAACCTACATTCAGATGGCGCAACTTACAAACAGGCCAAACTGTATTTTGAAGATGTAAATTTTGATAGTGCTATTGATATTATCCAAGTCGGTGATGGACAAATGCAAGTCTATTACCAAGCCAAAAATGGCCAATTTAATACTGAATCGAATAAAATAACAATTAATAAAGAAATTAGTGGTACTGAGTGGTGGAATAAAAGAGATGAAACAGGAGAGAGTTTAGATCAAAGTGAATTGGAATATAGAAAGTTAGAAGAATTACGCGATTTAAACGCTGATGGTATCACTGATATGATTGTAAGATACACACAGGTTTCAGGTGTATTAGACCGGGTTAACGATTATGAAATATATTTGGGCGCTAACGTTAATGGTCTACTTAGTTATCCTGAAAAACCTAATAGCACTATTCGTGCAGATGGCACCTTAACAGGCTTAGAGTTTGTTGATATAGATAATGATAATAAATCTGAAGTAATGCTAGCTGGATTTGATATTGGTATGTCTCAGATAATCGGAGCACTATTAGCTGGTAGCATAGATCAAGATGTATATTTATTTAAGATGAATGCCGATGATAATTATCAAAAAGCACAAGTCAGTAAAGAAGTTGAGCTAAATTTTAGCCTTTCATCAGGTCAATCAGGCAGTGCAGTTGTTAAACTTGCTGATTTGAATGGCGATGGCTTAAAAGATTTAATTTTATCAGACGGAGATGATGAACTAAAAATATATCTTGGTGACACAAGCAAGCGTTTATTTAAAAAGCGTGCCCAAGACTACGATACTCAGTTACCTCAAGATGGTGACTTAGTGTACATAAACGATTTAAATCATGATGGCAAAGATGATTTGTTAATCAAGTTTAGTAAGAAAGACGAGAACTCTACAGGAAAAAACTTTAAAATATTAATGTCTTTATAGATTTATATTTGCGGTTGTATCGCTATTGGCACAACCGCAATGTTAAAAACACTTCTAATCAAACCTTCTTTTAATTAACTAAAAATTCCTATATTTTTTCAATATAAGATATATAAATCTAACTTTGCATGCAATTTGAGCGAATTAAGCAATTTTAACCATCTTATTTAACCTTTTAGCAGAATATATGCATAAATTGTTAAATTTAGGTGTGACTTAATAAACTTTATTTGATACATATAGAAGCTCATTATTTTTTAAACTTATTATCTAATTGGGGAATGAGGTATGTGTTCTATTTTTGGCGTGCTGGATATAAAAACAGATCCAACGCAGTTGCGCAGCCAAGCAATTGAGATGTCTAAATTACTAAGACACCGTGGTCCAGATTGGTCTGGCGTTTATTCATCAGATAAAGCGATATTGGTACATGAACGTTTAGCGATTGTGGGTGTATCAAGTGGTGCACAGCCACTTTATAATCCTGAAAAAACACATTTCTTAGCTGTAAATGGTGAAATTTATAATCATAAACAACTTGCTAAAGAATTAAATACTGAATTTGAATTTCAAACAGAATCAGATTGTGAAGTTATCTTAGCGCTTTATAAAGAAAAAGGTGCTGCATTTTTAGATGATCTCAATGGTATTTTTGCATTTTGTTTATATGACGAAGAAAAAGATTCTTATCTTATAGGTCGTGATCATATCGGTATCATACCGCTTTATACTGGAACAGACGAACACGGTAACTTTTATGTTGCATCAGAATTAAAAGCGCTTGCTCCTATTTGTAAAACAATTGAAGAATTTCCGCCTGGACATTACCTTGATAGCAATGATGGCAAACTAACGCCTTATTACAAACGTGACTGGCAAGACTTTGAAGCTGTAAAAGACAACACTGCAGATGTACTAGCGGTAAAGAATGGTCTTGAAGATGCCGTTAAACGACAACTAATGTGTGATGTACCCTATGGTGTTTTATTATCAGGAGGTTTAGATTCTTCTGTTATTTCTGCAATTGTTCAACAATTTGCAGCAAAACGTATAGAAGACAATGACGAGTCAAATGCATGGTGGCCTCAGTTACATTCATTTTCAGTCGGTCTTGAAGGTTCACCTGATTTAGCCGCAGCTCAAAAAGTAGCTGATATGATAGGCACGGTTCACCACCCTATTCATTTCACAGTACAGCAAGGCATCGATGCATTACGCGAAGTTATTTATCATTTAGAAACTTATGATGTGACAACCATTCGTGCGTCAACGCCTATGTATTTAATGTCTCGTCAAATTAAAGCAATGGGTATAAAAATGGTGTTATCAGGTGAAGGTGCTGATGAACTGTTTGGCGGTTATTTATATTTCCATAAAGCACCAAATGCACAAGAGTTTCATGAGGAATTAAACCGTAAAGTATCAAAACTGCACATGTTTGATTGTCTTCGCGCAAACAAATCTATGGCTGCTTGGGGCGTAGAGGCACGTGTACCATTCCTTGATAAAGAATTTGTTGATATTGCGATGCGTATCAATCCTGTTGCCAAAGAATGTAAAGATGGCAAGATTGAAAAACATATTTTAAGAGAAGCATTTGAAGGATACTTACCTGAAGAAGTCTTATGGCGCCAAAAAGAGCAATTCTCTGATGGCGTAGGTTATAACTGGATTGATTCATTAAAAGAGTTTGTTGAAGAGCAAGTAACAGACTCTATGCTTGAAAATGCACAGTTCAAATTCCCAATAAATACGCCTGATTCAAAAGAAGCATATTTTTATCGCAGTATTTTTGAAGAGCACTTCCCTGGAGATGCCGTTGCTAAATGTGTACCTCATGGTAAATCAGTTGCATGTTCAACGCCTGAAGCGCTAGCATGGGATGAAGCATTTATGAAAAATGCAGATCCTTCTGGTCGTGCTGCAGGCGGACATAATGACGCATACGCTCAAAAATAGTATTTGCTAATTTTTGTAAGTAATATTCTCGCACTAAGAGACCTCTTAGTGCGAATCAATACTCAAAATCAATAAAATAATTACTCCCTTTTAATTAATCTTCAATTTCTTGTATATTTAATAGATAAGCCTATCTGCAAAGTGACAGATATTGTATAATACCGCGCTTTTTTATTATTTAAATAATTTTTATGTACAGATTTATTACTGCTACATAAAGCCCCGGAGAATCAATTTGCAATTTGAAACACTAGGTATTGATATACGTTTAGCTAAACAGCTGGCTCATCAAGCAATCACTGAACCAACTGAAATTCAACAAAAATCAATTCCTGTTGTTATTGCAGGCAAAGATTTATTTGCCCAATCAAAAACGGGCTCAGGTAAAACACTCGCATTTTTATTACCGGCTTTGCAACGTGTACTTAAACAAAAACCATTAAGTAAACGCGACCCTCGCGTATTAATTATTACGCCTACTCGTGAATTAGCAAACCAGGTTTATACGCAATTACGTATGCTGATTGCAGGTACTAATTTAATTGCAACGAAGGTACTTGGTGGTGACAACTTTAACGATCAAATTAAAGCCCTTAGAAAAGAGCCTCAATTTATTGTTGCGACACCTGGTAGACTTGCCGATCACTTAAAGCAAAAATCATTTTATATAAGTGGTTTGGAAATGCTTATTTTAGATGAAGCTGATCGCATGATGGATCTAGGTTTTAAAGATGAAATCAATCTAATAAATGAAAGTGCCGATCACCGATTACGTCAAACTCTCATGTTTTCTGCAACGTTAGAGCATGCTGAACTTGATACGCTTTCAAGTAACCTGCTAACAAAACCTAAAAAGGTTATCGTAGGCTCTGCAATAGAAAAGCATGAAGATATCACCCAAAGTTTATTTTTAGCAGATCATCTAGATCATAAAGAAGCTTTACTAAACCATTTTGTTTCTCAACAAAATGTCGGTCAATGCATTATTTTTACCGCTACGCGTCATGATGCACAGCGTTTAAGTGAGCTTTTAATAAATAAAGGAATGAACTCTGCAGCACTATCTGGTGATATGAGTCAAAGTAAAAGACTTAAAATCATGGATGCTTTTAGTAAAGAACAATATCAAATATTAGTGACAACTGATGTCGCCTCTCGAGGCCTAGATTTATTAAGTGTTACCCATGTTATTAACTTTGACTTACCTAAAAACTCTGAAGAATATGTTCACCGAATAGGCCGAACTGGTCGTGCCGGTTTTAAAGGTCAAGCAATTTCATTTGTCGGACCAAAAGACTGGGAAAACTTTTTAGCACTTAAAAAGTATTTACAACAAGAGCTGACTTTTTTAACCGTTGACGGTTTAAAAGCGAAGTTTAAAGGCCTAAAAGATAAAACGGCTAAAAAATCAAACTTTAAAAATAAGAAAGTAATTAATAAGCAAGTTAAAAAGCCTGTAAAATCGGTTAAGAAAAAAATTAGAACACCTATTCCAGCACCATTTGATATTGACGGCCAAAGCCCTCTTAAACGTAAACCAAGAGTCAATAAAGAGACTCCAATACAGGATATTGATGAATGATCACTTTAGGACGCTTTCATACACTTACAATCACTGAACGCTCAGGCGAAGGTGCATATTTAGATGGTAAAAATCTTGGCGAAGTATTTTTACCACTCAATGAACTAGCAGAACAAGATGTTGCACAAAGCCAAGTCAGTGTTTTTGTTTATTTAGACTCAGATGGGTTAACGACTGGTACTAAAACTAAGCCAAACGCACAACTTGGTGATTTCGCTTTAATGCGTGTAAAAGAAATCAATAATATTGGTGCTTTCCTTGATTGGGGTATCGATAAAGATTTATTAGTGCCATATGGCGAACAAAACCCAAAAATGGAACAAGGTATGTCTTACCTTGTTGGTGTTTATTTAGATAATGCGAGTCAAAGACTATGTGCTTCAAATAGATATAATAAATTTATTGGCAAAGCTGAAGCAAACTATAACTTTAAAGATAAAGTTGATTTGATTATCGCTGGTCGAACTGATCTTGGTTACAAAGTGATTGTTGATAAATTACATTGGGGAATTGTTTATTACGATCAAGTATTTAAATCTCTATTTGTTGGTCAAACAATGCCTGGTTACATTAAGAAAGTACGAGAAGATAATAAGTTAGATATCGTATTAGAGCCAATTGGTATGGCAAGCACCAACTCTTTAGCAGATAAAATACTTGAAGAGTTAAATAAAAATAATGGTTTTTTACCTCTTGGAGACAAATCAGATCCTGAATTGATTAAAAAAACCTTCTCTTGTAGTAAAGCTAACTTTAAAAGAGCTATTGGTGGTTTATTTAAAAAAGGCGTGATTGCTATTGAAGCTAAAAGTATCAAGCTTAATTAATCATTAGCTTAAGATGAAAATGGCGCCTAAATGGCGCCTTTTTTATATCAACTCCATTGAGTTGATAATCATATATTTATTAAAGTTACTTTTATTATAAATATTGTTTTAGTTCTATTTGAGAGAACCCAGTTGGCATGATGCACCTATGGTATCTTTTTGAGTAATCTAATAACTCTTTAGTATCACTGAACTCAATAGGAGCAAGTCTAAATACTTTTGTATCACACTGAGATTTAAATGATTCTTGGTATTCTAAACATTCAGATACAGATGAACCTCGCGCCTCTAGTTTTTCTTTAGATTCTTGACAACTGAGTTGTACTAATAACATGATAGCTTTTTTCGCATCGAACAAACTGACATTACTTTGAGATACTTCTTTTACAAGTTCAGGAAAAGCGGTTCTTTTATGTTCAATATCTAACCAGTTATTATAATAAACGCCAAGTGCAATCACAGCGATTAAGATTACTACGTACTTCATTTGATACTCTTCATTATTTTTATTTTGTAACATTAATTGTGACATAAATATCAGTAATGAAAAGTTAAATATGATAAAAACTAGAAAAACAAATGATAAGGCATTGTTAACACAACGCCTCGTATTGAAGCGCTATACAGCTAAAGATTGATTAATTTCAGCTAAAGTATTAACTGGGTCGTCAGACTGGGTAATTGGTCTTCCTATCACTAGATAATCACTGCCGCTGTCAATTGCTTTTTTAGGCGTCATTATGCGTTTTTGATCTCCAGCATCACTGCCCTCAGGACGAATGCCTGGTGTAATCAATTTAAAATCAGCACCTAGTTGTTCTTTAAGGTTTTGTGCTTCTTGCGCTGAACAAACAACACCATCTAGACCAGAATCTTTAGCTAACTTAGCTAAGTATGATACTTGTTCAGCAGGTGTTTTATTAACACCTAATCGAGACAACTCTTGTTCATCCATACTTGTAAGTACAGTAACAGCGATTAATAAAGGTGCTTTATCACCAAATTCAGCCAAAGCCTCTTTAGCTTTAGACATCATTTGTGGACCACCGCTGGCATGAACATTAACCATCCATACTCCCATCTTAGCTGCTGCTGTTACCGCTTTGGCAACTGTATTTGGGATATCATGGAATTTTAAATCTAAAAAAACATCAAAGCCTAAATCAATTAACTTTTTTACAAATTGAGGACCAAAATAAGTAAACATCTCTTTACCTACTTTTAATCTACACTGGCTAGGAGATAGTTGTTTAACAAAATTAATTGCATCTTCTTCGCAAGCGTAATCTAAAGCAATTAATACCTTAGGATCATTTAATTGATTCATTATTCTTTACTCTATAAATCTGATATTAATGGGATAAACCCGATATACATGAAATTTAATGTCTATATCTTTTAAATTTTATGTTCGTGAAGGTAAATACCACAGTGTGGTATTTAAAATTTATATGTGCCCTATTCATTTCAAAACTCTGTTTTCTGAGTTGTTGAGTTAAAAACCATCTAATCCACGGCTAGGAATGATGGTTTCCCAATGTTTACATGAAGGGCAAGACCAATAGATTGTATGACTATTGAAGCCACAATGAGTACACTGAAACTCCGATTTTGTTGCAATATAAGAGTGAACTAACTCATTTATCTGATGAATCACTTTTTTAATATCAGAGTTTTGTGACGTTATTAACTCAAGGAGGTAACTAAAACCTCGGATATTTGGCTCTTTTTTTAAACTTTTAGTCAAAAACTTAACGGCTTCATCTGATCTTTTATTTTTAACTAAAACCTGACAATATTTTATTTTTATTAAAACACCACCCCGTGACACTTCTTGCTCTAATAAACTTTCATACTGATCATTCAAACCTAACTGAAAGTAGCATGACTCAAGATTATCGATAAATAAAGGAACATAACTAGGTGACTGGATAAGTAAATCACGCCAATATGAGATAGCTTTAACGTAATCCTCTCGATTAAAAGCAGCTTTCCCTAGTTCATACAAAGGCCTAACTACACCACTTTCAAATCCTAATACTTTACGCATTAACTTTGGTTTTTCAATTATTAAAGACTGTTCACAATAAAAATTAGCAACCGCAACTCTCAATTTGTGTTTGGAAATTAAATTTCCATTTTTCTCATAAAGGACGATACCTTTATGCCACTCTTTTGTTTGTAAATATAGGCCAAATAAAAGTTCTATTGCTTTTGGCTCTGAGCGGCCAACAAGTTCTAATAAATGTTTCTCTGCACAATCAAGTAAACCAGCCATGATATAATCTTGCGCGAGTTCTATTAATATTGATGTTGTTACTTTGGAGTTTAAATTCGCTTGTTCAAGCAGTAGTTCGTGAATTTTAATTGCACGGTCAAACTCACCTCGACGTCTAAACATAATAGCTAATGTGAGATAATGCTCTACTGAATCGGCTGAAACTTCGAGTAAATTAATTAAATGCTCTAGCCCTTGATCTTCTTCGCGATCAAGTAAGAACTTTAATCCTTTACTATATTCTGATGTGATTTGTCGGTTTTGTTCATGTGCTTTAGTTCTAGCACTATTTTTACCCATGATATAACCGTAGCCTGCAGCCACCGGCAAGAGTAAAAATAAGAGCTCTATCATATTAAATTTCTTTTTCTGAGATGAGCTTTTTATTGCTAGATTTTAAACGGAAGTTTTGCCATTTCAAAGTTGTAAATAACTTAAAGCTGATTAAAGTACCAGCAGCAACACCTAATATAAAACAAATGCTGATCACAACCGCTAAAGGCAATTGAGCACTAGCTAGAATATAATTAATCTTTATTAATTGTGGATTTTGAGAACCCAAAACAAATGCTAAAAATAAAAAGCTTAATAAAGAGAGTATTTTTACTACTCGAAACAATT
>Ga0209396_1005076_pt1 | contig 12598 bp, 11 predicted proteins | sample GOMGulsemesocosm_6_FD_184638 | JGI IMG/M metagenome (GOLD analysis project Ga0209396, IMG submission 184638) | Methane-oxidizing microbial communities from mesocosms in the Gulf of Mexico - GOM8C Gulf of Mexico (SPAdes) (version 2) | ecosystem: Environmental > Aquatic > Marine > Cold seeps...
GCGGGTGTAAGCTTCTGATCCATCGGCCGCCTGTACCGCCAGTAGGCCGTCACCTTTAATGGCGATGTCGAGTTCATTGCCCGTTTCGATCAGCGCACCCGGAACAAAATTAGTCGCAGGGCTCTCGGTCATGGCATAAGCGCGTGTCGGCATTCCCTCGCCGTAATAAACCCCCATGCTGCGCGCCTGAGCAAAGTCAGCTCGAAAGCCGGTGGTATTGGCGTTGGCCAAATTATTGGAATGGGCGGTTTGCGCCAGCATATTGTGCTTGGCACCGGTCATTGAGATATAGAGCGCTTTATCCACGACAAACTCCGCTGTTAAATTGTCACTGAAAGTACATAATAAGGAGACTGCAAGCGCTGTGCCAAAAAAGTGTAAACACAAAGAGCGGGGGATGTTTTATATAAGAAGGCCTAAACGGCAAGGGTATTCGACACACAGGTCAAAAGAGCAGGAGAGCGGTAAAGTTACAGACACCTCTAGACGGCAAGTTTCACGCGCCTAATCACTAAAATCGGCAAGAAAAAGCCGCCTTGACGACAGGGCGGCTTACGAGAACAGCAAAGTCTAAAAATTAACGAAGGTTAATAATCGTCTGGGTGACCTGGTTCGCGGTTTCAATGGTTTTAGAACTGGCCTGGAAGTTACGTTGCGCAATGATCAAGTTCACCAGCTCTTCCGACAGGTCGACATTCGAGTCTTCCAACGCACCGGAGGTGATCACCCCCAAGGACGCCGTGCCCGGAACACCGATGTTCGGCGTACCAGTCTCAAAGTTTTCGGCCCACATGGTATTGCCAGCCTGTTGTAACCCCTGAACATTCGGGAATTCAGCCAGCGCTATCTGCCCAAGTGCTTGAGCCTCACCGTTGGTGAAACGCGCAAAGATAATACCGCTGTCATCGATATCAATTCCCGACAGACGTCCCGTTGTAAAACCATCCTGATCGACATCATTAACCGCAAAGTCGCTGCCGTACTGGCTGGTGCCGCCCATTTCGATTTCAAAGTTCGAGCTTGTGGGTGGCTGGGGTACCGGCAAGGTGCCACCGCTCAGCACATTCGAAGGCGATACCGCACCGTTAGGCTCGCCCGCCGCATTCAGTGGCACCCAGTTGGAGACCAACACACTATCGGAGAGCAACGTGTTCATAGTGCCGTCCGAGTTAAACGCCAAGTTATAAGTGGCCCGTGTCGCTTCTGTATTCTGCGGTGGCGGCAAGGTGGTAAGGGGGTCGCCCACTTCCGCACCGTCAATCAGTACATGCATCTGCCAGCTGTTCGGCTGGGTTGTTGGATCGTTGATGTCATAGTCCTGCTTGACGAAATACTGGGTCATGATGTGCGAGTTACCCAGACTGTCGTAGATTTCTAATGACGTTGAGTGGTTGAAGGTCGCCTGATCTAGCGGGTTAAATTCATTGATCGTAAACGGCTGAAAGGTATCAGCCTGGAAGGGCGCAAACAAACCATCGGCCAACGGTTGAGGGTCGCTGACACTGTAACCTTCATCCAGCACTATCTCGATGGTGCCACCGACCTTGACCACATTCGGATTACCGTTCACACCTTCGGCGCGCGCGTTAGCACCGTCGACGCCTTCAAATAAACTGCCCACCAAGTTCGGTACCGTACTAAAGCCCAATACATCGGTAGAAGAGACATTAACGACGCGAACAGAGTGATCAGAGCCCGCTAGCGCTGTCGTCAAAACAACCCCTCCAGTCCCAGCATCTATGCTGACTGTCACAACACCTGCACCAACCGCGCTATCAACAGCGGCCTGAATGGCTGCTTCTGTCGTTGCCAGTGAAGGCACGGCCCCCGCATCCGGCACACCGGCCATAGCGGTGTTTATATCGTCTAGCAACAAGACATCCGGTGTGGCACCCACCACAACGTTATCCAGTAAAAGAGTGTCTCCTGCCGCCACCCCAGGGTTTGACAGACTAAAGCTCAACTCATTGGTACTGGGGTTTAAGTTAACGGTGACATCACCCGCGACTAGCGGCCCATTAACACCCAAGACATTCACTGGCACACCGAACCCCAATGAATCAGTAACATCCGGCGTTATGGTCAGTGTCTGTGCTGCGCCAGCCGTCACCGCCTCAAAAGTCACTACACCATTGACGGGTGTAGCCGGATTGGTTGCAATAATTTGCCCGGCCAAACCAGAAAGACCAATCAGACTGTTTATTTCAGCAACCAAGAGGTCTGTCGTGCTCGCACCTGGCGCCAGGGCTTCAGCGGCAGCGGCAGCGGCTTGAAGATCAATGACTGCATTGCTGCCGCTCACATCTAATGTAATGCTGTTGGCGCCGCCAACGGCCATTCCTCCAATCAGTACATTATCGGCCGGCGCTGTACCCGTACTCGTCGCTGGCGTACCCGTAGCCGCCATCGCCGCATCTACGGCTGCTTGCAGCTGTAATTGCAAAGCGGCGGACGTGCCCGCACTGCCATCAACAAAGGTATCTAAATCAACCGTTACAGCACCCGCTGCAGCCCCCGTCAGGGTGAGATCAAAGGTTGTGTCCATCGCAGTCAGCAAAGCGCCATTGGCCAGAGCGCCCGCCACTGGCGTCGTGCCGTTCAGCAGAAGGTCATTATTAATGCCCTGCAAACTCACGGTCTGATAGCCCTGCCCGTCAATGGATAAATCAAAAGTAGGGGCCGGCACTTGGCTCCAATAGTTTTCTGAGCCTGTAATTAGCTCACTCGCCGCAGGGGTCGAAATAGTGGTCGCGGTGGAAGTTCCGTCATTCAGAGGATCAGTTTCCAGCAGCACCGGGATGCCGCCACCATCACTCCCCAGTATCGTAAGCGCATCACCATCATCGGTACTACTGAGCTCAAACACTAGATCATCACCCACCGCAGAAGTAACCGACAGGGTCTGAGCAGTGCTATCAAAGGTGGCCGAGACCCCTGGTAACGTTGAAGTCGTCAGCGCATTAATCTCCGTTTCCAAAGCCTCTAGGGTATCCGCTACTAGGGCCACGTTATTCAAAGTAATAACGGCAAAACCCTGGGCGTTGGTATAAGCGGACAGTGTCGCACTGCTCGATGCCGTGGCGGATATACCCGCTAGTGCGTTCATGTCAGACGCCGTCTCGGCCGCAGAGCTACCCGCGAGGGTTGTAAAAGTCACCTCATTACCATCGGGATCCACCACATCGATGGACTGATCTGGGTAGTTGTTGGTGACAGCAGCCTGACCGCTGCTGTCAGAAATACGACTTCCTCCCACCGGCAAGCCCAGCGATGAAGCCGCATCGCCACCACGGTAAACGGTGTTCACTAAGGTCGGCACAGCTGACTGTAAGCCGAGAATATCCACGCCATTCACTTGGCTAATCTGTAATGTATTACTGGCACCGGCTGAAGTGCTCTCAAAAAAAACGCGGCCACTGGTTGCATCAACGTTTACGTTTACAAGATTACCGAAACCTGCTCCCGCCAACGCCGTGTCCACGGCCGAATCTAATGCCGTTTGTAAGCCTGCCAAGGTTGCATGCGCGGCAATCGATCCGATAGGCACGCGAATTGAGGAGCTGCCGTTAACGGAAATATCAAACGATGCGCCATCCCCCCCTTGATCGCTTATAGGCAGCAAGCCAAGAGGGTTCGTTCCGCCCAAGGGCGAGATGATCGCCAGAGACTGCGTAATACCAGTATTAGTGGTTTCAAAGCTGATCGTACCAGCGCCCCCAGGGTTACTGTTCACCGCCTGTACCACCCCCACACCAAATGCGACATCGAGGCGTGCGTTAATCGCCAGCACAACATCATCGGCGTCCACTGCGGCAGCCACTGTCGGCACCGTTGCATCATTTAAATCAATAGTTGCCTGCGTGCCATTGACCGACATGGTGATGGTATCGCCAGCGGCAAAAGCGGCACCAGCGGCCAGAGCTGGGATCAGCGTCGCGCCATCAACCCGCGCTACGGTAGGAGGATCAATCGCGGAAAAAGCCGTCGTTGGACCACCACTCACATCAAATACTGTTGCCGCCTGATCAGAGGTCGCTAAAGAACTGATGTTGCCGTTATCAACGCTGACCTGCGAAGACTCGCCGGCAATCAGAGATTTAAACTCTAGGTGGAAGTTTCCACCACCATCATTAACGGCCGTTGCCAAAACATCCACAGGACTCTGCGAGCTGATATTAGGGGCGAACAACTGGCCGTTAATAACACCGGCCACTGTTCGCAGGTCATTAAAGGTATTAATCGCAGGGGGCATGCCATTAGCGCTGTCTAGGGTCACACTGACCGAGCCGTTGTTGTTGCTGGCGCCCGCCAAGGTCACATCGAAGCTAATTGGTTTCAAGGAAAAATCATTGGCCAACGGTAAGGCGAAAGAGCCAGACAACAAGTTAGACGAGGTCTCATTGAGCGGACCGACCTGCGCCACGCCAATACGGTTTCCCTCTGCGGTAAAAATAGTGCCCGAGCGCTGCAGAACCTCTTCGGTTGCATCAAGGTTCAACGACGATTCGACAATCGTGGTCAAACGCGGTGGCTGATTACCCGTCTCAATGCGAATATCACTCATCACACCACCGATATTGCCTCGATCATCTGCCGCAAATCCCTGTAAACGAGCATCGGTGTTGTTGACAATATAGCCGCCTGAGTCCAAACCAAACGTGCCGGCACGGGTGTAAAGCTGATCGCCACCCTGTTGCACAACAAAGAAACCAGAACCACTGATCGCTAGGTCCAGCTCATTTTCCGTAAAGCTGATATTGCCCTGATTAAACTGCTGGGAGACATCCTGCACCCGCACGCCACCACCAATGGTATTGCCCCCGCCCCCCAAGACAGTTGAAGCGTAAACATCGCCAAACTCGGTGCGCGAGCCCTTAAAACCAACGGTACTGGCGTTGGCAATGTTATTACCCGTGACCTTTAGGTCGGCATTGGCGGCACGAATGCCACTGAGTGCGGTATTAAACGGCATGACTATCTCCTACGACGCGATAGCAAACAATCCTCTTAAAAAAGAGCGACTGTATTAGTTAAATTGTTTTACATCATTAATGCTGTAAGCGCCGATACCGGCGAGATTGAGCGTCATGCCACCGTCTTGACCTACGGTCACACTGTTGACGTTAGCGCTAAGCGACAGACCCAATGCAGTGGGCTCACCGTCCTGGGTGCTCATGACTTTAAAGCTGTAGAGACCCGCTGCGTGCCCACCCTCCTTGGGGCTCTGCCACTCCAGCATTTCACCGTTGACTTCGGCGCTCATGCCATCCCAACGGAAGACAAGATCACCGGCTGAGGCCTCGCCCACTGGAATCGTTTCAACCAACGTGCCAGCCTCATTGTAAACTTTGATGGCCAAGTCAGATGTGCTGGCCGGCACATCTGCTGTTCCAGAAACCATGCCATTGTTCGGCAGCAAGGTTTTTCCGCTCTCGACGCTGACCTGGGTACCGACCAATGAAGAAGCCTGTAACGCCTGATTAGAATTAAATTGAGCTGAAAAAGACTCAAAGTTGGTGTTCAACTTATCCAGTGATTCCACCGAAGTGAACTGTGCCAACTGAGCAATAAACTCGGTGTTCTCTGCTGGACTTAAGGGGTCCTGATTTTCCATTTGAGTAATCAGCAACTGCAAGAAAGCATCCTGGCCCAGCTCATTACTCTTGGGGTCAGTCGAGGTCTTCTTCTCAATCGAGAAGTTGCTCAACGCACTGTTTACTGCACTTACTTCATTCATGAGATTCGCCCCTTGCAAGCCTTTTACTCATTGAAACGCTCATTATTACTTACTGCCCCAGCGTCAATACACGCTGCACCATCTGCTTAGCTGAGTTCATCACTTCCACATTCACTTGAAACGAACGCGAAGCCGAAATCATATTGGTCATTTCTTCAACCACATTCACATTCGGGTAGTAGACATAACCCTCATCATTGGCCATCGGATGATGCGGCTCGTAACGGGGCTGCAGCGGCGCATCGCTTTCCACCACGCCCAAGACCTGCACACCCGCTTCGCTGTCGCTGCTTGCCTGATTCGAATTGAAGTCCATCGCCTTGTTGTACACAGCCGCAAATACAGGGTGGCGACCGCGATAGACCTCATCGACACTCGAACTGGCCGTTTGTGCGTTAGCAATGTTACTTGCCGTGGTATTCAAACGCAGACTCTGGGCATTCATGCCACTGCCAGCGATATCAAAAACATTGCCTAAAGCCATACTAATCACTCCTCAAGCTGGCGAATTACTCGCCTTTAATCGCGCCAATCAGGCCTTTAAATTTGCTGTTCAAAAACGTAAAGCTGGCTTGAAATGCCAGTGAGTTTTCCATGTACTGACCGTGCTCCACCTGCTCTTCCACCGTGTTGCCATCAATTGACGGTTGCTGTGGCGTGCGATACTTCAGACCGCCATCGTCCACCAGCAAGCCCTTTGCCTCACGGTGAGACTGATGCGTTGTCTGTAACTCAATCGTTTTATTTTGCGGATTCATCTTTTCTGCCAGCGCCGACTGAAAATCTATGTCCCGCGCCTTGTAGTTAGGTGTATCGGCATTTGCGAGGTTATTAGCTAATACGGCGGCTCGGTGGCCACGAAAGCGCATCGCATCCTCATGTACTCCTAAAGCCTTATCAAAACTGATCGCCATAACCTGCCCCTCTGCCTGCTGATCTATTTATTTTTCACTACAGAGAACAAAGCAAGGGCTATGCCAGCTCGCCAGACAAGCTTGCAACGCCCCGTATTCATTGAGCGCACAGATATCTACGTAAACGAAATAGATCACTGAAAACAAAAAAGCGGCAAAGCCTTTCCTCCCCTAAACCGTAAACGGCAACACAGACGACAGAGCAAAACCCGTGACCAGCTAGAGCTAGAGGTAGAGGCAGAGGCAGAGGCAGAGGCAGAGGCAGAGGCAGAGGCAGAGGCTACCTCGGCACATAAAACCCCGAATGCAGCCTCACGAAAATGGTCACCTCACAAGAAGTCAGCGTCACCGCGCCCGATACATAATACCAGGGTTACAGTGCACCATATCGAAGAGTTCAGACACGCCGGCCAAGCCCTCCGAGGAGCCCAACACCAACATTCCCTCAGGCTTCAGCAACCCGTGCATACGGCGTAATATATCTTGCTTAAGCTCCGCAGAGAAATAGATCAACACATTGCGGCAAAAGATAATATCGAACTTCCCCAGACTTGTGTAAGGGTCCATCAAGTTCATCGGTTTAAACTGCACTCGATCACTGACACCGGGCTTCAGCTTCCACATCTCATTGGGGCTGGCATCAAAAAACTGCCCAAGGCGCTGCGTCGAAAGCCCCCTCAAGATTGCCATCTTATCGTATTCAGCCCTGCGCGCCCGCTCCAACATCGTTGTGGATAAGTCTGTCGCAACAATTTCAACCGGACGCTTTAAGGCGCCCATTTTACTGCGCTTAAACTCCTCAACAATCATACTCTGTGAGTAGGGCTCCTGACCCGATGAGCATGCAGAAGACCATATCCTTATAGGGCCCGTCGCTCGCTGATCTTGCAGCTCGGGTAAAAGTGTCGATTTTAAATATTCATAAGGGTAGATGTCGCGAAACCAAAATGTTTCATTGGTTGTCATCGCATCAATCACTTGCTCTCGCAACTTTGAGTAGCGGACCTGACGCATACGATCAACAAGATCAACCAAACAGTCGAGTTGATTGTCGGTCAAAATTCGTCGGATACGGGTTGTCACCAAGTATTGCTTGTTCTCTGCCAAGGTAATGCCACAGGCATCGCGTAAAAAGTGGCGGAAGTACTCAAACTCTTTAGGGTCTAAACTTGATTTCGCAGCAGGCAAGCGCGTCGTTCCTGTTTGGCCAATAGACACTATTATTTCTCGTTGTTGTATTTTTAACCACTAACAAACAACCAACCTTACAATGAGGCGACCACAGAGCCCCCCCCGTAAATGTCAGTCGTCTTCTTCTAAAATACTCTCACCGGTCATGTCACTAATACGATCATTGACACAGCGGGCCAGGTCATCGGGGCTGAACTTGGCCAAGAAGTCATCGGCCCCCACCTTTTTCACCATAGCCTCATTAAAGACACCACTCAGAGAGGTATGCAAAATAATATGCAGGTCCTGTAACTGAGGGTTCCCCCGAACTTCCGCGGTAAAGGTATAACCATCCATCTCCGGCATTTCAATATCCGAGATAATCAGAATTAACTCGTTACTGGGCGTCAAACCATCGGCGACCATCGCCTCAAGGTAATCAATCGCTTCTCGACCGTCTTTTTTCAGAGTAACCTTGATTCCCATAGACTCAACAACACGCTGAATTTGCTTGCGTGCAATAGCCGAGTCATCAACGATGAGCACGTGCTTTTGCACCACCCGCTCAGCAATACCGTCTTCGATAACACCCTCTGTAACCTCCTCACTGATCGGCGAGACTTCGGCTAGAATTTTCTCAACATCGATAATTTCAACCAGCTTGCCGTCCACCTCAGTGACGGCCGTGAGGTAATTTTCACGCCCTGCGCCTCTTGGTGGCGGGTGTATGTCTTCCCAGTTCATATTCACAATGCGCTCAACCGCACGCACCAAAAAGCCCTGCGTAGAGCGGTTGTACTCCGTGATAATGACAAAGCAGTTGGCTATGTCATCAAGCGGCCCCTGACCCGTCGCTTGGTTCATATCCATGATCGATATGGTGCCGCCGCGTATATGGGCAATACCGCGAACGGTTGGATTACGCTTAGGGATTTCAGTCAATGCTGGACACTGCAGCACTTCCTTTACCTTAAAGACATTAATGCCGTAGACCTGTTCGCCGCCAAGACGAAACAACAACAGCTCTAATCGGTTCTGACCAACAAGCTGCGTTCGCTGGTTAACACTGTCCATCACACCAGCCATGTATCTCCCCTTTCATACTCCGGCTTATAGGCTTAGATAGTAAACAAGGCGCTAAATCATAAACGGCACACTGTTTGCTTACATATTTATACTGGGTAAACCAAGAGCCACAGGTGACAACCAAACACACCTTAATGTTTGCTGCACCAGATCAGTGGCTAATGGTGTTAACGGCGGCAACGACAAGGTCTTTAACAACCGAGACGAAAACCTTTATTGAGCATAGGTCATGTACGATGAATCTACGTAGTTTTTATTGCTTAAGCGCCCTGTGGATCAGCCTTCTTGCACCCGCCTACGCCGGTGACTGGCATGACATGCAGGCCCTGCAGAAAGAGCTCAAAGCTCACCTTACGAGCACACTCAGCAATGAATCCAGTGGGCAGATTAGCGTACAAGTCAGCCCTGTAGGGGCCAATCTCAGACTCGCCCAATGCGACAAACCCTTGACGTTTCGTCAACAGGGCAACCCCGTGAACGCCAGCAATGTGACAGTTAAAGTAGAGTGCTCTGGCCTTCGTGAGTGGTCATTATACGCCTCTGTAAAAATTAAGCGTGTCCAGCCCATCATTATCGCCAATCGCAGCCTCAACCGCGGGGCATTACTTGAAGCCGACGACCTGCGCATTGAAGAGCGCGACATCAGCAGCCTAGGCTACGGCTATATCAACGGTATGGACGACGCTATCGGCAAGCAGCTGCGCAGACCACTACGACCTGGGGATCCCTTGCGCGCCAGCGCACTCGAGGCACCACAAGTCATCAGCAAGGGCGATCAGCTCGTTGTCACGGCACAAAATGGCAACCTCAAGGTGGTTGTGCCGGGCATTGCGTTAAGCAACGGCAAACTAGGACAACAGATTAGGGTACAAAACAATCACTCCGAGCGTATATTCAGAGCAAAAGTGGTCTCCGCAGGCCATGTTCAAGTTATTTTGTGAGCGCGCCACGGCGCGCCACAACAGAAAAGGATATAATTTGGTCAAAGTACCCAGCTTTCCCTAAAGTTAAGGGGGAAGGTGCCGATAGCCTACACAAGGGTACTTTTGGTCCAAACAAAAACCCCGCAGACTGTGCAGCAACACAGAGCAACGAAAGCAAACGCTGGTGACAGCGAGTAAAGATGGAATTGCCACTATGATGATTGACTCAAACAACACCCTCAACACCGCTACAAACGGTGCCAAGAGCAGGGCTCCAGCGGCGGACAATGCACCCTCTGGGTCATCCTCGGAAACAAGCGCTAAACCGCAGGCCAGCGATGTGTCCCTAAGCGACCGAGCACAGCAATTAAGCCGCCTTGAAGCCCAGGTAAACAACTCGTCGGATGTCGACAGCGATCGTGTGGCCGAAATACAAAAAGCCATTGCCGACGGCTCTTTCAGTACCGACCCCGAAAGGATTGCGGATAAAATGCTCGAACAAGACGATATTTTTGGCTAATAACCCCTGTTTACCTTAGCCCTCAGCTTAAGCTGAACGGTTAATACTGCTGACGATCTGCAATTCCTGTTGCTGCACAGCCTGCTGTCGTTAATACCACTGGACCAATGGAGGCCCTATGACCGCCCCTGCCACTATTCACGCCGTACACCAACTCCTCGAAGACAGTGTTCGAAGTACCAGCGAACTGCTGTCGCTACTCGAACACGAGCGCGCGCACCTCCAGCAACGCAATCACAAGGCCTTACCTGATCTGCTCGAGCAGAAACAACAACTAATGTCCAAGCTCGAGCAGAGCGCATTACAACGCCAGCAATGGCTTGCAATCGCGCCACAAGATAAAAGCCAGCAGTCAACAGAGGAGCGCTGGAACACGCTGCTCACTGATCTCGGCGGGCCAACACTGACCAAACTCTGGGACACATTCAAAGATAACCTCATCGCTTGTCAGCAAAACAATGAGGTCAACGGTAAAATGATTGGGCGCGGGCAACAAAGTATTCGACAGCTGCTCACCCTGCTCAAAGGACAGGTGGAAACACCCCAGCTGTATAACCAAACCGGCAATACGCAGAATCAAAGCCTATCGCAGACCGTGGTTAAGGCTTAAAATGAGCCGACGAGCCCAACAGAGAAATACTCGAACAGCCGAGTAGCCCAACACCTATCTATGAAAGATGTCGAAAGCGGTCAACACCTAACCAATATTGAAGATATATACAGTGCATTACACGCACTGCAGAGGTCTCGCAGCATTGTCACCCTGCGCTTTGGCCATGACGCCAACGCTTTTAGCAGCCTCTTGATACACGCGGACTTAAAAAAGCAGCAATTCATCATTGATGAAGTACGCCCTGAAGACGGCAACCCACGACTTAGAGCTGGCGAAGGGTTCACCCTAATCGCCTTTTATGACGGCATTCAAGTGATGATCAAAGGCTGCCGAATTGCCTCCAGCAAGGTAGCGGGATTCGACCACGCCTACTCGGTCAACTTCCCAAAGTCGCTCTACCACAAACAACGCCGTCAGGTGTATCGCGCCGCGGTAGCCAGAAGCAGTCAATCGAGCATTGAATTACACAGTGAAAACCGCGAAGAAATCTTTAGCGGTCGAGTTGTGGATATTTCGCCCCTAGGCATAGGCTGCGAATTTGAAGGTTTTATAGAGCCGAAGCTAGAGCGCGGTGAACTGTTTACCCTGGGGCGACTCAACATCAACAACGAATTCGCCATGGATGCGCCACTCATCGTCAAGCATCCCGCCTACAACAAGGTAACGGACACCACTCAATGTGGCTTTGAATTTTCTGCACTAGAACCGGTTAATCAAAAGTCACTCGACCGCTTTATCCTTCACCTACAACGCCAAGCTCGCCGTGTCGTTACTCGCCAGCCCATCAAACTCTAAGGCTTCTAGCGAGTAGCGGACGCGCCAAGAAAAGGCGCAGCCCACTCAAAGCCCGACAGCAAATCAAGATCTTCAGGCCGATCGATGTCAGGTAGGCTAGGTAGAGTTCTCACCCGCAAACCTAGCCTTTTAGCAATCAACAAGCTTTGTGCCAACACACGCTCAGTCCCCCAATCGACTCCAGTAAAGAGGCCAACCTGAGCCGTGCGCATCGCCACCAGAACATACCCCCCATCCTCCGCGGGTACAAAACAGACATCCTCACCCTGTTCAAGAGCCTCAAGGGCTTGCTCAACATAACACTCAGTTAAGCTTGGGCAATCACTGCCCACCAACACAACGGCTTGATAGTCTGCCAGCGTTACCGTAAAAGCATGGGCCATACGCGCGCCCAGATCAGCCCCTTGCTGCTGGAACGCCCGAATCGAGTCTGCTGGCTCATGAGGGCTCGAACGTCGAAGACCTGACAACAGCTTATTGCGCCAAGCTGGGTCGTCTAACCCGGCCCAAAATAAGCGATAGCTCCAGCGACGTGAACTGAGGTTTTCCAAGACCTGCTGCGTTAATGCATCGTGCAAGTGACAACTCTGCTGCTGAGTAAGATATGGCTGCATGCGGGTTTTCACCTCGCCCAGCTGAGGTGTTTTAGTAAATTGGACCAAGCAAGCGTTAAGCATCGGGGACTACCTCAAGTCTAATTCTGAGAACGGTAACGACGCGCCAGAACACTGGGCCTTACACCGAGGAAATACATCAATCGCAAACGCCACATCAAAGCAATGGTGCTTACCACACCCTGAGACTCCCAACGTCGGCTGGACGTACACAGGGCCTCTACGG
>Ga0209396_1005077_pt1 | contig 12598 bp, 6 predicted proteins | sample GOMGulsemesocosm_6_FD_184638 | JGI IMG/M metagenome (GOLD analysis project Ga0209396, IMG submission 184638) | Methane-oxidizing microbial communities from mesocosms in the Gulf of Mexico - GOM8C Gulf of Mexico (SPAdes) (version 2) | ecosystem: Environmental > Aquatic > Marine > Cold seeps...
AGGCCATGATGTTATTGGTATCGATAACCTTAACGATTATTACGATGTAAATTTAAAACAGGCTCGATTAGATGTCTTAGCCGAATTGTCTTTATTTAAATTTATCAAACTCGATCTTGCAGACAGAAGCGGTATAAGTGAATTGTTTGCTCGTGAGAAATTTGATCGAGTCATACATCTAGCAGCACAAGCTGGCGTTCGATACTCAATAGATAACCCTATGGCGTATGCCGACTCTAACCTAATCGGTCATTTGACTATATTAGAAGGATGTCGTCATAATAATGTTAAGCACCTTGTGTATGCTTCTTCAAGTTCTGTTTATGGGTTAAACAGTAAAGTACCTTTTGCAACTTCAGATACTGTAGACCACCCGATTTCTTTGTATGCCGCAACGAAAAAATCAAACGAGTTAATGTCTCATACCTACTCACATTTGTACGGTATTCCTACTACTGGTCTAAGGTTTTTTACGGTTTATGGCCCTTGGGGCCGCCCAGACATGGCATTATTTAAGTTTACCAAAGCAATAATGAATGGCGAGCCAATTGATGTTTATAATCAAGGTGATATGCGTAGAGACTTTACATATATCGACGATATTGTCGAAGGTATTATTCGTATTCAAGATATTGTCCCACAAGTAAATAATGACTGGAAAATCGAAACAGCCTCTGCAGCTAATAGCTCTGCCCCTTATAAAATATTTAATATTGGCAACGGTAACCCAGTTAAATTGCTCGACTTTATCCAATCGTTAGAAAACTCAATTGGTATTACCGCCAACAAAAACCTTATGCCAATGCAAGCTGGTGATGTATACCAAACCTATGCAGACGTTGAAGATTTATTTACAGCAACAGGGTACAAACCCTCTATGAGTGTGGCGCAAGGTGTGGATAATTTTGTTCAATGGTACAAAAAATTCTATTCATAGCTTGAACTTAACTAACCTGAGTTCTGCGTAGTAGAGACATATTAAATAGCTATCACCAAAATTCACTAGGTGATAGCTATTATATTTACTGACTCATTCGATAACTAATTTAGAGCGTTTAAAAACATTTATTTGAATACCTACCGTAGACTTACCAAGATTAATACTTAAAACTATTTAGATAACTGTTGTTTTTTAGATTTTTGCTCTTCCGTTACCACGGTAATTTCATCTAATATACGTTGAGCTTCTTTGTTATTTTTATTTGCTAACAAGGTTTCAGCGAAATTCAAAGCAATATCAATATTAGCTCCCTTAGACAACTCATAAGCTTCTTTAGCCTTTACTAATGCTTCGCCGTTCTTACCAGACTTCAACAATGCTTGAGCATAAGTATCAACTACATTGGGTATTTCTGCGTTTAAATCATAAGCTTGTTTTGAATACTTCATTGCCTTAACAAGTTTATTTTGGTCCATGTAAAGCCAAGATAAATTATTTAAAACCACAACATTTTTAGGCAGTACCTTTATCAGTCGTTCATATTCTTCAATCGCCTTACTTTGATGTTCTGCTAAGTACATGTTCGCTAAACTCAAGCTTACTCCTGGATTAAATTTATTATCGACTCTTTCCTTAGAAGAAAATTGCTCTAATAATTTCATCGCTTCTGCTTTTTGACCATTCCCTTCTAGGGCAAAAGCAAGATATCTTGCGTTATTCCCGTTTGGCATTGCTTTGTATTGCTGCTGTAAATTAGGAATCGCTTCAGAAAAATTTCTCTCAAGTAATAAAATACGACCTGTTATACCAGAAAGTAAATCTTCATTCACATTGAATTTTGCTAATTCTGTAAACAGAGTTTTGGCATCAGCAGTACGATTATTATTCAAAAAAATCTGCATTTTAACTAAATGCAGCATCAGATTATTAGGATGCTTTTTATTAGCCTTTTCTAAAACCCTTAATGCGCGATCTGGTGATTTTTTACTTGTCCAATAATTTACCAATAAAAACGAAGGCTCAATATGGTAAGGATTGGTTTTATGCCAACTCTCTATAATAGAATAAGCTTCTTTACCATCAGGATTTTGAGCATTAATCTTAAGTATTAATTTCCAGTATCTTTTAGGGGTTTTAACATCAATTTTATAACCAGCTAATGCAGACTCTGCTTGTTTAAATTTATCTAAATAAATTAAAGCCTCAGCTAATAAAACCCCATACTTGATATCATCTACATTATTCTGCTTAGCCAAGCTTATTACTTTTAATCCGGCATCACTTTTATGAAACTCAAAATACTGACGAAGAACTTCAATATTATTCGGGTGAGCTGCTAGTGCTTGTTCTGTTAATAATACGGCTTGCTCTGTATCCTTTTGATGATTTGCAAGCTTAACCAGTTGAGTCAACGCATAAACATTATTAGGCTCTAATTCTAAACTTTTCCCTAAGGCAGTTTTACCTTGCTCTAATTGATTGTTTTTAAAAGCGATGGTTGCTTGTAGATTGTAACCGCCCGCTTTATTCGGATATTCTTTCAACCATTTATCAGAAATGGTCGTTGCCCGAGTTAAATCCCCTGATTCAACGGATGCAAAAGCTAATGCAAGTTCTGCAGAAACTAATTCCGGATTCTTTTGTAAAGCTAATTCTAATTTGTCGATGCCAGAGGGATCATTCATCATCAATTTCAACACACCGACTCTTGCTATCTCTTCAGCGGTCATATCTGTTGAATTTGAAACATAGCTCGCCATTTTTTGTGCTTGTTCAAATGCACCAACTTCTAGTAACTCATAACTTAATGATGCCAAGAACTGGGTATCTTCACTCTTTGCTGAATCATAACCACTTAATGTTTCACTAATGTCATCAATAAAACCTAACTGTAGTTGGCTCACAGCAAGCATTCGTCTAGCAGGGTGTTCTACCGGAAGATAAGGCATTAAGTCTTTTAAATGAATAACGCTTTGTTCGTAGCTCTTTAAGTAAAAAGCACTTGCCCCGGCGACTAATTTCAAACTAAAAGAATTAAAACCTGAATTTAACGATTGATTAGCCAAACGACTGGCTGTTTCATAGTCTTTATCTTCAAAACGAGCCATTGCTTTAATATATTGTAAAAAAGGCTGGGTCGGCACTCTAGCTAATATAGTATCGGCAATGGCTTCAGCTTCTTTATATTGACCATTTTTGAGTAACGAATCAGCAATAAACAGCTGCACTTTTCCGGAATTTGGTTGTATCTCATGGTATTGCTGAAAGCTATTAACAGCTAAAGCGTAATTTTTTTCAACCGTTGCAATTTGTCCTTGAAGTAGCAGTGCATCGGGATTGTTTGGTGTCGATGCTAAAATACGTTCAACGAGTGTACTTGCAACAACCGTATTTTGTTTTGAAAACTCAAAATATGCACTGGCAAGCATGCTGTAGCCATCAGTACCAAAAAGTGAAATCGCATTATTTGCAGTAACTTTAGCAAGCTCATTATCGCCAGTTCGCAAAAATGCCAATGTTTTATATGCAAGGTATTGTGTACTCGGCTGAGATAAAAGCTCTTCCTGCTCTTCCAGCGCTAAAACATCTTTATCTGATTCAGTCAATATATAGGCACGTGCTAACAACGGCAGCACTTTGTCAACAGCATACTTTAATTTATTAGCGCGCTCTAATTCCTTCACGGCGCTTTGAGCATTACCGGTACTTAGATACAAGCGACCCAATAAAAACCTCGCATGTGCATTATTAACATCGAGTTTAAGTGCATTTTTAAGCGAGATGATTGCAGCGTTATTTTGCTTTTCAACAATTGAGGTCTCAGCTTTCGATATGTATGTTTCCGCTGATTCATTATCAGAGCAAGCTGAAAGCATCAAAACAACACTTATACAAATTGTCGACTTTACCAAATTCATTTAACTTTCCTATATTGGGACTAGTATTTACGTATTACTAATATTGTATTATGAATACACCATATTACTACCATTAGTTTCATTCAATTGATGGGTGTACATAACATTTAGTAAAATTATATTGAGATTGTTTACCAATAGACAATCTCAAAGATGTGGGCGTCCTTAAAAATTTAGCCTAGATGTTATTGCAAGATGCTAAAGGAGGGACCGAACAGCTTATTTATGCATAACAGTCAGTAGTACTACCACAGAAATCACCAGGCATTTGATATATTTGGTATTTACTTGGTAAAGGAAAAACCAATGCACTTATTAACAGTTTAAGTAAAGTTGAAAAAAACAAATAAAGTAAAGCCTTACGTACTATAAATGCTCTTTAAGGAAAATAATTACATATTCCATCTTAAAAATTGTCATAATGTAAATATTAAATAAAGGTACCTAGTAAAAGTATATATGAGTTGGAGTAAAAAATTATTTAACACGCCGATCATTAGCGATGTTGCTACAAAAATAGCCTCACTGAAAGTAAGTTCCGATGCAAAGAATATTGCCGAGCATTTCACCACGTTTTTGCAGGCTGAATTAGCTTCCTCTCAAACACTAAAAGAAGAAGTATTTAAAATACGTCATAATGTTTACTGTGAAGAATTAAAGTTTGAAGAACCGACAAAAAACGGTCAAGAAACAGATATATTTGACGCTCAATCAATATTTGCTTTGATCAAACATAAACCAAGTAATACCTATACTAGTTGTGTTCGACTAATAAAGTCTGCTCAACCTAGCGAATTATTGCCCATAGAAGAATTTTGCTTGGAAAATATCACCTTTTATGACCAGTATTCTCATTTACATCCAAATAATTTTCCACGATGTGAAATTGCTGAAATATCTAGACTGGCAGTAAAATCAGAGTTTAGACGTCGTAAAGTCGATAACCCTGTAGGTTCCTCACATGGTGTGAATAGCGAAAACACATACTCTAAAACAGAATCACAATGCTTTCCTTTCATTCCTATAGGTTTATATATAGCCGCGGCATCACTAAGCATGGATGCCGGTATAAAACATTGTTATGTAATGATGGAACCGAGACTAGCACGTAGTATGACCTTTGTCGGAATCAAATTTATTCAATTAGCTGAGCCTATCGATTACCACGGATTAAGAGCTCCATATTATATAAATCCAGAAATTTTTGCGAACAATATATCCTCTGGTTTCAAGAGTTTATTTATAGCAATTGAAGGCGACTTAATAGCTCAAACATAACGTACCTAAGATCCTGAATATAAATAAATATGACAAAACCGTTTATCGGGTGTATTGTGTTTTGGCACAAAAACTAAAAATATGACTACAAATTAAAAGGAATTAATTATGTTTAAAGCAATAGGTTTTATTGTATCCGTACTGATATGTTCATTTTCCGTTTCTGCAAAAGTTAAAATTGAAAAACACCAACTCCCCATCATTAATTATTTAAGTATCCCTGTTCAAACAGCTGACAAAAGCTGGATAGTATCAGCAAAATTAAGAATCCCACGTTCAGGTAATTCAGCAAAAATGCCAGCAGTGGTTATTATGCACAGTTCAGCTGGCATAGACAGCACAGGTGATTTTTACGCTAAGTCACTTAATAAGAATGGAATTGTTACCATCGAGCTTGACCTTTGGGGAGCTCGTAATCTTGCAGGAGGAAATGACAGACCGGCTAGTCCACAAGAAACATTACCTGACGCTATTGCGGCATTACATTATTTAGCGACTAGAGATGATATAGACTCTTCTAAAATAGGTATTATTGGGTTTTCTTGGGGTGGAGTATTATCCATGTTAACGGCTACAGAGCAATACATGGGTATGACAGGTAGTCCTTTACGTTATGCCGCGCATGTAGCCCATTACCCGGTTTGTTGGGTATATAATAATGTTCCTGGCTTTGAGTTTGAAAAACTCACTGGTGCACCGGTTCTGATACAAACAGGTCGATATGACGATTACGATTTACCAGATTCATGTTCAAATATGGTTAATAACTTAACTGACGTAGATAAAGCTGTTACCAAACTAAAGATATACAAACAGGCTTATCACGCGTGGGATAGACTAGAGCCAAAACTGATTGTTGAAGACCCTTTTTCAAACTTAGGTCAAGGAGGAACAGTTACGTTAAAGCCTCATAAAAGAATTGCAGTAAAGTCTCGCAACAAGGTAGTTGATTTTTTCAAAAAAGCTTTTAACATCGATTAGCTTATTATTCAAAAACATATTCAACTATAACAAATATATACTGCTGCCTGTAATCTTCTGAACTGAGCTATTGGCAGCCTTCTCTAACTTTAAGTATCCTTTATTCCTTCACCGATTGTTCAACATCAAATAATATTTCAAATGTTAATACTATTCTACGTATATTAATTTGCTTCTGCTATGCTCCATTCAGGTACGTAACTGAATATATTCAAAATTTATATAAAATGCATAGGTATTTAAAGTAATGGACACTCTATTTGAAAAACTTAAGAATGTATTATCCTCAAACTCTAGCCTGCTAACAACAACAGAGCAAAAATCACCTTATTTAAGAGGCACGGAAGGATTAAGTCGTAATATTACTGCTGTTGTAAAAGTCGCTTTAATCGAAGATGTTCCCGCGATACTTAAATTTGCTAATAATTCGGCTAAAACAAAGCAAGACCAATTTACAGTACATCCAATATGTTCAGGAAGAAATTGGGGCTATGGTACCGGCTTACCGCCAACAGATATACTGCCTGTTATTATTATTGATTTATCGGGACTCAAAAAAATTCACCTTATCCCTGAACTTGATCTTGTAACGATTGAGCCGGGGGTAACTCAACAAGACCTGTATGAGTATCTACTAAAAAATAATGCCCGCTATATGGTTCCTACCACAGGAGCAGGGCCAGATTGTGCCATATTAAGTAATGCTATCGAACGTGGCTATGGTATAACGCCTAATACTCAACATTTTGATGCGGTTACTTCATTGAAGGGATATTGGGCATCAGGCGAGTTATTTCAATCAGCTATTAGCGATCTAGATAAAAGTACACACTCTGACGGTAGTAAGCGAGACTTAGTTGATAAAACCTATAAATATAGCCCAGGCCCGTACATCGACGGCTTATTCACGCAATCTAATTTAGGTATTGTCACAGAAATCACTATCCGACTCGCGAGAAAGCCAGCTGCATTTAAGTCTTTCTTTATCAAAATATATAATGACGATTCACTCGTAGATATTGTGCCATTAGTGCAAAAAACGTTGCGCGATTATGAAGGGATTGTTGGATCCATTAACCTAATGGATAAACGACGCATTTTATCTATGTTTGCGAACAACCCTAATGGTACTGATCAACACCAAGTTATGTCATTAAAACAAATTGATGCCATTGGAAAACAACAAGACACACCTTGCTGGACAATTGTTGGCACAATATACGGTACGCCTGGCGTAGTTAATACTGTTGCTAAGGAGATCAAGACTCTTTTCAAACCAATAAACTGTCAATTTATATTTTCAGATAGCCCAATTATAAAACTAGGTAATTTGGTTGTTAACAATATGCCAAATTTTGCGTTTAAAGTAAGTAATAAATTAGTAAATGTGAAAAAGCAATTAGACTCATTTAATTTAGGTGAAGAAATAATGCTAGGTAAACCTAACCGAGTAGCCTTAAAACTTGCCTACTGGAGAAACCCTGAATTATCCAGTTTCACTAACGATCCAAATCATGTTTTTTCAATTGCTAAAGATAAATGCGGCTTACTTTGGTATGCACCGCTGCTCCCGATGATCCCCGAAGAAATGCAGCGCTATGTAGATTTTATTAGAGCAACATGTCCTAAATATAATATAGAACCTTTTATTACCTTTACTAATTTACGGCACGACTGTATCGACAGTACTATTCCAATAGTCTTTGATAGTAGTAACCCAACAGCCGTAAAAGATGCACAAGATTGTTTAAAAGAGCTGGTGCTAGAAGGGATGAAACAAGGGTGGGTGCCCTATCGTCTTAATATTGATCAGCAACAATGGTTACTTGATAAAGACAAAGCGTTTTGGAAAGCTGTACAGTTATTAAAAAATAGCTTTGATCCAAATAACATACTCAGCCCCGGTCGGTATAACCCAAGATAATTAATAGGCTACAAAGAATATAAACATAAGTTTAAATTTTCATCAGAAAAGCAAAAGGCCTCCAGTTGGAGGCCTTTTCAATTTGTACGTTTAGTTATCTTGATTATTTAGACTGCTTACGACGTGCTGCGCCAGCAAAACCTAATAAACCTAAACCAAATATTGCAATAGACGTTGGTTCTGTAACAGCAAATCCGTGAGCACTTCCATCACCAGTAGAATAAGTATTATATACACCACCCGTTTTAGCAAACTCGCCAGATAAACCAAAGCCAATCATATTTACAAACTGATTTAAGATAGGATTGTTGCGAATCATATCTGCTTTAAGAAAAGAGTCAGCTGCAATGCCACTTACAACGGTCATACCAAAAGTTGAATCAGCTCGATTTAGACCAGCAACTAGAGGATCTGCTCCTACTGCCAGAACACCAAAATCAACTTGCTGAAATGACAATTCTAACCATTTTTGTCCAGCATCACTGTTTGTAGCATTAGTGTCATCACCAATATTAACACCCATGTCCAAATCTGGAGTTGAATCAAGATATATACTCATAGTGGCACCAGCTAAACTAAGACCTGGAATTGTTGGTGTTGGTGAGCCCGCAAATGAATGATATATTGAGCCAAAAAAATCTCCAGCAGGACCTAAGTTAGCATCAAGATATGCCTGAAGTGCCGCTTCATAAACTGGATTAGGTTCTACACCTAAAGTTAAACCTAAACCGTCAAAAGTAAACGTCATCTCACAGCCATTACATTGAAATGTACCAGTACCTGAATCTGTATCTAACTCACCATATCCCGTAAGGCTATAATCTGTAAGACCATTAATATCAGTTGTAGGGGCCCCACCTGCAAACATAGTTGATAAACTAGTAGCATTGTTGCTGCTGTCTTCCCACCATTGTACAAAATCAAATGATGTCTTGTATGTGCCTTGCTTATGGTCGGCATCAATAGTTGTTAACTCTTCGAATGTTACGCCACCAGGTAGAGAGACTGTTCCTGCAGTAGCTAAACTTGCAGTAGTTAATAATGTTGCTGCTGCCATTCCTTTATATAAATTTTTCATATTCAATACCTTTATGTTTATGTTTATGTGTACGTTAAGTTTCTAACATTCAAATTTCTAACTCTAATAATGCAACTTACTTGCCAACTATTTAAGTGACTGTATTTAATGAACTTATTATTAAGGAGTAATTATTCACATCTACCACTGTAAAATAAGCTGACATTTTATTAATTAACATTAGCTAATAAAGCTTCAGCTTCTTGTCTTCTATTCATTTTAATCAAACAATTTGCCATATGCTTTATTATACCTTTATCATTTGGCGCAATGGCATTAGCCTGTTTAAAGTAACTAAGGGCTTTAGAATAATCTTGTAGCACATAGCTAATAAACCCCAAAGTGTCTATTACCTGTGGATTTTCAGGCGCCAATTCAAATGCTTTGTCAGCATGTTGGTTAGCTAAAGCTATATCATTTGTATTGACTGCGGCATAAGCTAAATTATTATGTATTAAAAAATTATTAGGGAGCTGTTTTATTAATATTAAGTATTGTTCTTTTGCCAGAGCAAGATCAGTAGACATGTATATTTGAGCTAAGTTTGCTCTAACATCCATATTATCTTCTCTTTCAAGAAAAGCCGTAAGGGTTAAAACAGCGCTACTTATATTACGGTCTCCGCCATAGGCCATAGCTAACATCAATACATTTTTCTTGTTACTTTCTAATTCTAATAATGCTTCTAAATAAGTAATAGCAACCTTAAATTTTTGTTGTGCCAAAGCAATTTGACCACCTAAGCGGGTATATATTATGGGTTGATTGCTAGCTTTGATGTCATAGCTATTGAACTTATTTTCAGCAAGCTTAATTTGATTGGTAAATAATAAATAATTCACTTCTAATAACTCTAATACTATATTAGATTTAACTCCATTTAAGCCTTCTTGAACAACCCCTAGTGCCTTTTGATATTTTTTCTGCATTTCAAGCGATAGCGCATACATTGTAATAGCATGAATATCGTTACCATTTTTTTCTACAGCCACACTATAGGCATTTTCAGCCTTTACTATATTTTTGGCATCTAAATAAATGTCTCCTATCAGCATATAATGTCGACTGCTATCTTTGTTATCTACCTTAGTTAATATTTCAATAGCCTTTTCATGTTCTTTGATTACGGCATAAGATTTTGCCAAGGCCGTAGACAGTTCAATAGATTTATCAAGAGTCCACAGTGTCAAAAGATAATCTTGTATTCCCAGCTGTTTATTAACTGATAATGTAGTTAAAGCGCTTAAAGCACCACCATGCTTGTTATTAATCTCAATTATTTGTTTCAATAATGCTAGAGCGTCGATGTTATTATTTTCTTTTTGTGCTAATTGAGACAGACGAAAGCGCGACGATATATTCTTAGGATATTTGTTCACTATTGTTTTAAGTTGAGATTCAGCGGAATCATAGCTTTCTCGTCTTATGTCGACTTCAACCAATGCAACTTTTAAATTTGGCTCATTGGGGTTAGTCTGTATCCACCTAGTTAATAACGTTTCAGCTTCATCTAATCTATTTTTTGAGATCAAAGACACGGCTAAAATAATTTTTGATTCTATATTTTCTGAATTTATAGCTACAGCTTTTTGTAACTCCTTTAAGCCCTCTATATCTGCAAAAGATAACTTAAGTAAGCCTAATTGAGTAAGTTTATCAATATTGCTTATTTTTGAGCTGTCTATATTGCGTAACACTTCCTTTGCTTTTGCTACGTCACCCTTTTCTGCTATAGCTTTACTGGTCGCGGTTAACATTTTAAGATCAAAGTCTGTGATATCAGTGTCGATTGAATATTCACTGGCGATATCATTTAAATAACCTAGTTTAAGACGTGTAATAGCCAATAATTTTTTACCTATGTGCCCATGTTCTAATTTCTTATCCAATGTCACTAAATAACGATATGACTGTTCTATATTGTTTAACTTAAAGGAACTAATACCGCCAACAAGAGTTGCTAAAGATCGTTCAGGATCAGCCTGCATTGATTTACTCGCATAACTTTCAGCTGACAAAAAATCGTTATCATAAAATCTAGTAACAGCTTTTAATTCGTTTAATATAGGATGATTTGGAAATAATTTTAATAGCAAATCAATTTCTTGTTCAGCCTCTGTGAATTTTTCAGCTTCGACTAATGCAGATGCTTTAAACAATTTCACTTGATGAGATAACGGATGTAAGTTTAAATAAACGTTATATATAGATGCTGCTTCTGAAGCGCTACCCATTGACCTTAATAGGTGTGCTTTTAATAATATTCCCTCGCTAAGAGTGTCATCAATTTTTAACAGCTCTTCAACAGCAGCAAGTGCAACGTCTGAGGAAGTACTAGACTTTAACCACTGTAAACCCAACTTTGAATATAAGTTGTCTTCACTTAACTCACTTGCTTGCATAATATAAGACTCTGCTTTTGCTAATTCTCCATTTTGGATATACATAATACCGATATATATATTGACGACAATTAGCTGCTCTTCGTTTAAACCATTAATGCCTAATAATTCTTTAAGCGCATCTTCTTTATTTAATAATAAGTAAGTTCTAGACAGCTCACGAATGATTTTTTTTGGTTCATAACCTTTCGTCAATGCTTTTTCGAATTCACTTTCAGCCGACAAAGCATCTCCTGTTTTCAGATAGGCGGTTCCTAACAAAGCTCTAATCTCTGAATTGTTAGGCTCTAATCTAATAGCGTTTTTTAACTCCAAAATAGCGGCTTTATTTTTATTATTAGCCGATAACTGTTCAGCAGACGCAATATATTCTGCCGGTGTGTTCTTGTCACCGCATGCTGTAATACCCATCAAACAAATTGATGTTACGATAATAGCTTGTTTTATTGTTAGATTGTTTTTCATACCATTTCCCTATTATTAAGTGTTATTCACACTCATATATTTCATTTAGACAAAGCCTACTTCACAGGTTTTAATAGCCCGCTGCTGTCAATAATTGACTCTTGAGACTTCAATTCTTTATAACATTCATGCCCTGTAACCATAACCATAACATCAGCCCAGTTTTTCATTTCTGTAAGGTCATCAATACGGTCACATTGCCATTTTGAAACATGTGGATCATGATACTTAACTGACAAACCTTCTGTTTCAAGCCTTTTTAGAATAGGCTCTGCAGGCGTTTCTCTACAATCGTCAACATTGGCTTTATAAGCAACCCCTAAGATGCCAACTTTTGTACCACTTACCTTGTTAAGTAAAGCGAGTGTTTGTTCAGCTACAATAATTGGTCGTTGGTCATTCACTTTTCGAGCAAGGCGAATTAACTCACCTGAAGTAGTATTTTCAACCAAAAACCACGGATCAATTGGAATGCAATGACCACCGACTCCTGGCCCAGGGCTCAACACATTAACGCGAGGGTGTCGGTTTGCAAGACGAATAACCTCATGTACATCAACGTTTAGTTCTCCGCAAACTTGCGCTAATTCATTCGCAAAAGCAATACCGACG
>Ga0209396_1005078_pt1 | contig 12594 bp, 9 predicted proteins | sample GOMGulsemesocosm_6_FD_184638 | JGI IMG/M metagenome (GOLD analysis project Ga0209396, IMG submission 184638) | Methane-oxidizing microbial communities from mesocosms in the Gulf of Mexico - GOM8C Gulf of Mexico (SPAdes) (version 2) | ecosystem: Environmental > Aquatic > Marine > Cold seeps...
TTTTTCGGCAATTTGCGCTTTTTGGCCTGATAACTTTAAATTTTCAAAAAAGGCTAGGGTGTCTGAAATAGACAATTCTGCAATATGAGTAAGCGGTGTATCGGCAATAAAAACATTACGGGCTTCAAGTCGTAAACGGCTGCCATTACAATCAGGACAATGTTGGTTATTTAAATACTTTGATAATTCGTCACGAACTGCGTTTGATTCCGTTTCACGAAAACGCCGCTCCATATTATTGAGAATACCTTCGAATGGGTGCTTGCGAATAACTACGTCACCGCGGTCATTCATATATTTGAATTGGATTTCTTGTTTGCCACTACCACGTAGGATTAACTCTTGGTCACTTTTTGACAGTTTGTTAAAAGGGAGGTCGAGGTCAAACTCATAGTGATCAGACAAGGCTTGTAGCATTTGAAAATAATAGAAATTACGCTTATCCCAGCCACGAATTGCACCACCTGACAAACTGAGGTCTGGGCTGGTGATTACACGAGAAGAGTCAAAAAATTGCTGACTACCCAAGCCATCACACGTTTTACATGCACCAGCTGGGTTGTTAAATGAAAACAAACGAGGCTCAAGTTCTTGCATGCTGTAGCCACATTGTGAACAAGCAAAGTTAGCTGAAAATACTAATTCTTCGCGATCAGGTTCATCCATAAAGGCAACTTTAGCGGTGCCGGCGGTTAAAGCTAACGCGGTTTCAAATGATTCAGATAAACGAAGTTGAATATCGGCACGCACTTTCAAACGGTCAACAACAACTTCAATGGTATGTTTCTTATGTAGCGCTAATGTCGGTGGATCTGATAAGTCGCAAACCTCCCCGTCGATTCTTGCGCGAATGTAACCTTGTGAAGCAAGATTATCGAGTAACTTAATATGCTCACCTTTTCTATCTTGAAGAACGGGGGCAAGCACCATAACTTTTGTGCCTTCTTCAAGGGATAAAACTTTATCCACCATTTGTGAATTAGTTTGTGCTGCTAAAGGCTGGTTATGTGTAGGGCAACGAGGCTCACCAACACGTGCATAAAGTAGTCGTAAGTAATCGTAAATTTCAGTAATAGTACCAACGGTCGATCGGGGATTATGTGACGTTGACTTTTGTTCTATAGAAATAGCTGGCGATAACCCTTCTATATGGTCAACATCAGGCTTTTCCATTAAGGATAAAAACTGGCGGGCATAAGCCGAAAGTGACTCGACATACCGGCGCTGCCCTTCAGCGTATAAAGTGTCAAATGCTAATGAAGATTTACCCGATCCAGAAAGGCCGGTAATAACGACTAATTTTTCTCTCGGAATATCTAGGCTGATATTTTTCAGGTTATGTGTTCTAGCACCACGTACTTCTATATTTTTCATAATACCAACATTAATAAGTGTATTCTCGAACAGCTAGGTTTAAAAGGCTAAAGGCTGGTCATAGATTGAAGATAATGGCTATTTCTTTATCTAAATCAATAACGCGACCTGCACGCTTTGTTAAACTTGCACTTCAAGAATTTCTCGCGATTCGGTAACCGCAGATAATTTTTTAATAAGAATCACAATGTACAAAAAACTATTTGTTCTCCAATCGCTAATAAGCGCTGAATGAGAACAAGCTTAATAGATTTGGTATAGCAATTCTTCGTAAAGTTTGAACCGAGCATTATTGCATAATAACTCAACAATAATCAGTATTAATCTCTGTTTTTGTTCAGGTCTTTGTCGTGATACTATAGCGCCGATTTTTGCTTTTTTTATGACACGTTTCGAGTATCCCATGAGTACTACAGGTTTAAATAGTATTGAGAAAAGAGCCGCATTTTCCTTAGCCGCCGTTTTTGGCCTAAGGATGCTTGGGCTTTTTATGATTTTGCCAGTTTTTGCCATTTACGGCGAACAACTGATCGGTTTTAGCCCAATTTGGATTGGCTTAGCTATTGGCGCCTATGGCTTAACGCAAGCCATGCTCCAAATTCCTATGGGTATTTTGTCAGATAAATATGGTAGAAAACCGATTATTTTATTTGGCTTAGTTATTTTCTTTTTTGGAAGTGTTGTTTCTGCAATGTCTGACACTATTTACGGCGTAGTTTTTGGTCGTGCTCTACAGGGAATGGGCGCTATTGCCAGTGCCGTTTTAGCCTTAGCCGCAGATTTAAGCAGAGAAGAACAGCGCCCTAAAGTCATGGCGACTATCGGTATGTTTATCGGTTTGTCATTCACTTTAGCTATGGTTTTTGGACCAATTGTTGCCCAAGCATTTGGTTTAAGCGGTTTGTTTTGGTTTACGGCTATATTAACCCTTTTCGCCATGGTGATGATCCAGTTCATGGTGCCAAACTCTGTGAATAAAGCGCCGAAAGGCGACAGTGTTGCTTTACCTGAACAGCTCAGTAAACTGATTCGTCACCCGCAATTAACACGCTTAAATTGGGGCGTATTCATTCTACATATGGCATTAACTGCATGTTTTATTACTTTACCTAAACAGTTTGTTGCGAGTGGTTTAGCCCTTGAACAACATTGGCAATTGTATTTGCCGGCGTTATTGGGGTCATTCTTTTTAATGGTGCCTTTTATGATCATGGCCATTAAAAAGCAAAAAGAAAAACAGATGTTCTCAGCGGCTATTTTATTACTTGCTGCCTCATTACTTTTATTATGGTATTTACCTCTTGGTTTTTGGACGTTAGTCGTATTGGTCGTGATGTTCTTTACGGCTTTTAATTATTTAGAAGCGACTATGCCGTCAATTTTATCTCGTATCGCTCCTGCTGGTGTGAAGGGTAGCGTAATGGGAATTTACTCGAGTAGTCAATTTTTAGGTGCGTTCACAGGTGGTATACTTGGTGGAGCTATTGCCAGTCAGTTTGGCGAACAAGCTATATTTCTCGTTATGTCGTTAATGACATTATTGTGGTTCTTTGGCGCAATAAGTATGAAACCACTGAAAAAGTCGAAAAACTATACCTTTTCAACGAGTATTGACTGTGAAGAGAAAGCCCACGAAGTTGCTGAACAGCTAATCAATTTCCCCGGTGTTATCGAAGCAACCTTAGTACAAGAAGAATCGGTTGTGTATTTGAAGGTTGACGACAAGCTCGTGAATTTAGTTGATATCAAAGCGGTTTTAAACCCTTAGTTTTTAAATAAAATATAATACTCACCGATAGCGTTTTTCACCATGCTATCGGTCTTCATGAATATTATCTATTACCCTCAATATATTTTAGGGACTCATCCTTAAAAAACAGCAATAACCTCATCACAAAGTTTATTAACGCCAACCATGAGTTCAACTTCATCATCAATAAACTTACCTAGCAAAGCTTTTGCCATGGGTGACGTTGGGGTGATAACAGTATAATGCCTTCCTTCTAGCTCACCACGAAAACCACCTGCCGCTGGCGCAATAAAAAACCAATGATTTTCATTGCTGTCTTGCGAGAGTTGCACCAAAGCTCCTAATGAAATGGGCATGCTTTCATCAAAATATCGAAGAACTAACTGTGTAAGTGCTTGCTTCGCTTTCTGGATTTCTGCGACACGTCGAGATTGCCCTTCTGCCAAATAACTTGCTTCAATAGCAAGGGTATCGTATTGGGTTTCCGCTACCGATTGATCGTCAGTTGCCGCAAGATGAGCGTTATTCGCTGCAATTATTGTCGCAGATAACTCTTGCTCTAAATGGGAAAGTATATCGCTAAGGATTTGTTTTTTATTCATCTAGCTTAGGATACGTGTTTAAGATTTTTAGTAAATAAATTTCTAATCTGACAGGTGTCAAAATAGTACTTGAGTTTTAAGTCATAAACGACTATTTTATAGGTGACTGGTTTGACCATTAAACGATTTTGATAAAGTGAACAATTATGACCAATAGCGATACTCAGAGTAATAACAGTGCATTTCCAAATTTATTAGCCCCTTTAGATTTAGGGTTTACTACGCTAGCAAATCGAACGTTAATGGGGTCAATGCACACTGGTCTTGAAGAAGAAAAAGGTGGCTTTGATAAATTAGCTGCTTTCTATGAAGCTCGAGCGAAAGGTGGTGTTGGTTTAATTGTTACTGGTGGTATTAGCCCTAATGCGCGTGGGCGACTTACGCCATTGGGCTGTGAACTCAGTAAATTTTGGCACGTGAATAAACATAAAAAAATTACCCGTGCCGTTCACCAGTACCCAACAAAAATCTGCTTACAGTTGCTTCATGCCGGTCGTTATTCTTATCACCCTTTTAGTTTTGCACCAAGCAAAGTTAAGTCTCCTATAAACCCGTTTACACCGTCAGCAATGTCAGTTCGACAAATTAACGGAACGATTAAAGATTTCGCTCATTCAGCTTCATTAGCACAAAAAGCGGGCTATGATGGCGTAGAGATTATGGGATCTGAAGGTTATTTAATTAACCAGTTTTCGTGTGTACGTGTTAATAAAAGAACCGATGAGTGGGGCGGTTGTGTTGAAAATCGTATGCGTTTAGCGATTAATATAGTTAAAGCCGTACGCGCAAAAGTAGGTGATAAATTTATTATTATTTTTCGCCAGTCGATGCTTGATTTGGTCGAAGGTGGCAATAGTTGGGAAGACGTCGTTACTATGGCTAAAGCCGTAGAAGCGGCGGGTGCTACGCTAATTAATACCGGTATTGGTTGGCATGAGGCACGGGTACCTACTATTTCTACTTCAGTACCACGAGCGGCCTTTACCTGGATCACAGAAAAAATGAAGCAAGAAGTTTCTATTCCACTGGTAACGACAAACCGAATAAACACCCCTGAAGTGGCAGAAGAAGTGTTATCAAAAGGACATGCCGATGTTGTTTCAATGGCGCGTCCATTTTTAGCTGATGCAGAATTTGTTAAAAAAGCGATTGAAAATAAAAGTGATGAAATTAATACCTGTATAGGCTGTAATCAAGCCTGTTTAGATCATGTATTCCAACAAAAACGTGCTTCATGTTTGGTCAATCCAGCGGCTTGTTACGAAACGGAATTAATGTTTAACAAAGCAAAACAAAATAAACGCATTGCCGTTGTTGGTGCAGGGCCTGCAGGTTTAGCCTTTAGTGTTTATGCCGCGCAGCGAGGTCATAAGGTTGAAATTTTCGATCGTGCGAGTGAAATTGGTGGTCAGTTTAACTTTGCAAAACAAGTGCCTGGTAAAGAAGAGTTTTATGAAACCATCAGGTATTTTAATAAACAAATTAGTTTACTTGGTATTAAAGTTCATTTGTCCACTGAAGCTACAGCTGATGATTTAACTCATAATGGTTTTGATGAAATCGTTATTGCTACTGGCATTTTACCGCGAAAACTTGATATTGAAGGCATCGAACATGAAAAAGTAAAAAGCTACTTAGATGTACTTCGTGACAAGCAACCTATCGGTGAAAATGTTGCGATTATTGGCGCGGGTGGTATTGGCTTTGATGTGGCGGTTTATTTGGCAGAAGAACATGAAAAGTCGCCATTAGTAGATGATAAAGCACAGTGGTTGAAAAACTGGGGAGTTGATCAAAGCTACCAAAATAATGGTGCATTATTGGATAAGTTGACCAGTAATAATATTGAAAGAACGCCACGAAATATTCATTTATTACAAAGAAAGTCGAGCAAGGTTGGGGCTGGTTTAGGAAAAACTACAGGCTGGATTCATCGAGCAACCCTGCAAAAAAATGGCGTAAAGATGTTAGCGGGAGTCAGTTATAAGAAAATAGATGACTCGGGTTTAACTATTGAAATTGACGGTAAAGAGCAAGTACTTGATGTAGACAACGTTATTATTTGTGCAGGACAAGAATCTCAGCGAGGTTTATACCAACAATTAGAAAGTAATAAAGGGGTTGAGCAAGGGCTGCATTTAATTGGTGGTGCTAAAGTTGCTGCAGAATTAGATGCTAAAAGAGCTATTCGCCAAGCAGCGGAGTTAGCCGCCATTATTTAATTGAAATTTATTAGCCCGTTGAAAACTCGGTAAAATAAAGTTGAAATTAAGCCACTCTTTTCAAGGTCAACTGTTATGCTAATACATATTAGCATAACGTTGACCGATAAATATAAGAGTAATTATGTCTGTATTTCTTAAACCTGCGATCTCACTGTCGAATGCTTTACGCTTTAAAGCAAAATTTATTTTATTAGCTTGTATCTTCTTTTTTCCTATTCTTATTGGTTCCGCGTGGATAGTACAAGAGCAAAATGCATTAATAGCACAATATCAACAAGAGCTTTTAGGGCAGCTCCAAATTCAACAAACGGTAGCTTTAGAGAAAAATATTGCTAACACCCGCATCGATAAATCTTCATTGTCGTCAGTAAAAAATAAGATTTCTGACCTAGGCTCATCACAATATATTTCATCATCAGCTTTATCAAAAGCATGGCAAACGTTACTTGATAGCGATGAAGAAACTCAGACCAATAGTTACGTAAAAGTTTATGAGCAGAGTTTATCCATAAGAGAAAATATTGCTGCCTTAAGTGGCTTGACTCGAGAAGGCGATGCGATGGCCTTCTACTTTGCGGAAGCAAGTAGTCAACGTATTCCTGCCTTATTAGAATACATAAAACGTATGCAGGCGCTGAGTGATCATATAATCACTAATGGTTTTGATGCAGAAAGCTATACTTTGGTAGTCGCGTTAGATAAACGTATCGATGAACTGCAAGTTCAATTGGCAAAAACAATTAGCCAACTTAAGCGTGTTGCTAAACAAGAACTATCGACCTTTTTGCCAAAATATACCGAGTTAAATAAACAGCTAGACAATTACCAGCAGACATTGCATCAGCAGATGATCGACCCTGATGATATTTCATTGAGTCAAAACCAAGCAACGGCGTTTGCTAACAAAATTTATAAACAGACAGAGTCATTACTCAATACCAGTGATCAATTGTTATTAACCCGTATTCATCACCTTAATGACATGAGCGTGCAAGCATTGTGGATACTCGCCATCGTACTTACTCTGGTTATTCTACTGATCAGCTATTTATTAATGGGCATTTATCATTCTTTAATTAATAACGTTAATGCGATTAATCAAGCGGCAAAGTATTTGGGTGATGGTGATTTTTCACAAGATTTACATGTTCGAGCTTCTGATGAATTAGGAGATATCGCGAAAAATTTTAGTCAAATGCAGCAGAAGATACACCAGCTATTATCTGCTTTTTCCAGCGATATTAATACGCTACGCGATTCGGCGAATAATATTCACCAATTAACCGACAACATGGAGCAGAATATTGCTCAACAACAGAAAAATACGCATAGCGTGGTGCAATCTATTAATGAAGTGAATGGTTCGGTGCAGGTTATTAGTGAAAGCACGACTGCCACACAAGAGTTAACTCAGCAGGCAAGTGAACACGCGAATCAAGGAAAAGATATTATCACTGGAACTGCGCAAACAATTATTGAAATATCAGAAGAAGTGAATAGCTCGGCAATCATTATTGATGAATTAGCTGGCTACAGTAATGATATTGGCCAATTCGTGAAAGTGATTAAAGAAATTGCTGATCAAACCAATTTACTTGCCTTAAATGCTGCCATTGAAGCAGCTCGCGCGGGAGAGCAAGGGCGAGGTTTTGCTGTGGTTGCTGATGAAGTTCGCACGTTGGCCAGCAGGACTCAAGATTCAACCGCAGAAATCCAGCGTATTATTGAGTTATTACAATCTGGGACCAGTAAATCGGTTGAAGCTATGCATCAGGGCGTAACAATGGCCGGGCAAGGCGTTGAAAAAACGTCGTTGGTAAGCAGCACTTTCTCTGAAGTTACTAATAATGTCGATGAAATCGTAGGAGCAACGTTGCAAATATCTACGGCGGTTAATCAACAAGAAGTAATGGTTAAAGAGATGGCTAAAAATACCGATAATATTGCACAAGGTGCTGATCAAGTGATGAAATCTGCAAAAGATGCAGCTGAAGCAGGGGGAAGCTTATTAGCACTTGCAGATCATCTTTCACAGCAATTAGCGCAATTTAAATTGCACAGTTAACGAAATGAAGTGACTGTTTGGACAAATCAGGTATTATTGCCCGTCAAACCAAACAGTTCATAAATAAGTAGATTATTCTGAATGAATAAAGTGTCAACGTGTATTCCTCTTTTATCTGAAAATATTAATGTCTTATCAGACGCTAAACAATATGCCTGTGCCTTAATTCGTTTAATCGAAAATGCCCAATCACGTATTTATATTACAGCATTGTATTTACAAAATGATGATGCGGGAAAGCAGGTTTTACATGCCTTACATCAAGCAAAACAGAAAACCCCTCAACTAGATATTAAAGTCTTTGTTGATTTTCATCGTGCCCAACGAGGTCTAATTGGCGATAAATCAGGACAAGGAAATCGTGATTTTTACCTTGAGCTTGCTGAACAGTATAGTGAAAGTATTGCCATTTATGGTGTACCGGTTAAGCGTAAAGAGCTGATGGGCGTTTGGCATTTTAAAGGAATGGTTTTTGATAATATTTTGCTATACACAGGTGCAAGTATTAACGATATCTACTTACATCAACATGACAAGTATCGCTTAGACCGTTATTATGAAATTCAATCATCGGAGCTGTGCACAAGCTTTTGTCAGTTCCTCGATGAATTCTTTGTCGATAGTGGTTTTGCTCCACAATTGAATATTGCTAATTTACCTAATAAATTACAAGTAAAAGCAAAAATAGCGAAATTAAAAATAGCACTGAAAACGGCCCGTTTTAAATATCCAACTACGTCTGAAGATGAAGTTAAGACATTAAATGTCATGCCTTTAATTGGTTTTGGACGTCGAAAAAATCAGCTCAACGATATTATTCGCAGGACAATTCGCGCTTCTAGAAAAGAGTTATTACTTTTTACGCCTTACTTTAATTTACCTAAACCTGTTATGCGTGACCTTCGTTCAGCGTTAAAACGCGGAGTGAAAGTAACAATAATTATTGGTGATAAAAAAGCGAATGATTTTTTTATTGCCGATGAAAATAATTTTTCAATGATAGGTATTATTCCTTATATTTATGAAACGTTATTAAAGTCCTTCGTAAGAAAACATCAGAAATACTTAGACAATAATCAATTGAACATTCGATTGTGGCAACACGAAAGTAATAGTTTTCATCTAAAGGGTGTCGTTGCTGATGAACGTTGGCACATTTTGACAGGCAATAATTTAAACCCAAGGGCGTGGGGGTTAGACCTAGAGAATGGTTTGTTAATTGATGATGCGGAACAAAAATTATTACCAACGTTAACTAAAGAGCTTGCTGAAATTAATCAGCATACTCAGTTGATAGAAAATCATTTACAAATTGAATCGCCAGATCAATACCCGGAGAAACCCAAAAAACTCCTGAAAAAGCTAAGGATCGCGCAAATTGATCGTTTATTGAAACGTTTTCTATAAATAACAATAAATTTGCACTTTATATTATTGTGAAGTGTAAATTTTTTCTGCCTGATTAAACAACATCCAAGACGTTAAAACATATTTATCACTTGATAAAGGTACGTTACCTCTATGGGTGTGAGTAAAACCACAAGGGGCAATAATCATAGTGCCTGCTTTAGGTTTAATACTTTTTTCTTGATAGAAAAAATCAGTCTCACCACCTTCTTCAACATCATTTAAATAGATTATAAACAGCAAATTCCTATGTAGAGCGTCATTTGCGCCCGTTTGCGGAAATATTTCAGAATGCCAATAATTATAATTACCTTTACCTTGTAAATATTTTTGCGCATTAATGGGGGCTAACCTGAACAAATACTGTATTAAATTGATTAAATTAGGCTTACCAATCTCTTCAAAATTATCAGAAGTTATTTGTACAGAATGTTTAGTTTCTGGGTGCTGTACAGTTAACGAAAGACCACTAATTAAACTAAAGTGATACTTGTTTACATACTCAGTTATATGAGTTGAGCAAGCATGCAGAATAGTTTGTAGCGACGCTTGAAACTCAGGGTGCTGGTTTAAATATATATCTTGGCTAAGCTTTTTACTCACATCAACCCCCCCGCCCGTACGTCCTTCATTTTTATGAGGGCTGTCTTCAAAGTCAGTTATGAATTTTTTACAAAACTCTTGAGAAAGAGCATTAGGGTATATTTCAATAAAGTCAGTCATAGATACTATTGTTATTAATCATTATGATAATAAAGCTAACATAGCGCTGTTTCATATTCTATAAACTTTGTTAGAGCACTTTTCCTTAATGAAAAAGGGTGTAAAATATAGGAACTTATAAAGTAATGGTAAATATTTGATGTTTAATGAGAAGTTAATGCCAAGGTTCAGTGATACCGATGCACTAGGTCATATCAATAATACCTTGTTACCTGTTTGGTTTGAGGGAGCTAGAGACCCTATATTTCGTTTTTTTATGCCTGAACTTGATACGAATAACTGGCAGCTAATTTTAGCTAAAATTGATGTCGAATTTCATGCTCAATTGTATTACGCACTAGAAATTGAAATTCGTACTTACATTGGTAGGATTGGGGGATCTTCATTTACGGTTTACCAAGAAGCGTGGCAAAATAATATCAAGTGCGCCTCAGGTACCGCGGTTATGGTTCATTTTTGCTTTGAAAAACAATCGTCTTTAAAAATTCCTGACGTTATAAAAGATCAAATGAAAGCACACCTTTTTTCTACAGAATAAGGTCACTGAAATAAGATTGAAAATATTTATAAAAATGAGTGGAAAGCGAAGAATATTTTTATTCACAGTGATAGAATAATCGCCACTTTAAAATTGCATCGATAAGTAACATGTTACTTATCGATAATGTAAAATCAGTAAATAAAAATTTACGCACAAAGATAGGACTTTTTCATGGCCGGTGTTAACAAAGTAATCATTTTAGGTAATTTAGGTAAAGACCCAGAAGTTCGTTTTATGCCTAACGGCGGCGGGGTTGCTAACTTAACAATCGCCACATCAGAATCCTGGAAAGATAAACAAACTGGCGAGCAAAAAGAAAAAACAGAATGGCATCGTGTTGTAATGTTTGGAAAATTAGCTGAAATTGCCGGCGAGTATCTAAAAAAAGGCTCAAAAGTTTATATCGAAGGTTCATTACAAACACGTAAATGGACAAACCAACAAGGCCAAGATCAATATACAACTGAAATCGTTGTACAAGGCTTTAACGGTACTATGCAAATGTTAGACTCTAAAGGTGGCCAAGGCGGCGCTGGCGGACAATCTGGCGGATTCTCACAGCAGGGGCAGCAGTCTGGTGGTTTTTCTGGGCAACAACAGCAATCTGGTGGCTTTTCTCAACAAGCACCACAACAAGCTCAGCAACCACAGCAAGCATATAAGCCAGCTCAGCAACAGCAACAACAACCTAGCTATAACCAAGGCCAGCAACAGGGTGGCTTTTCTCAACAAGCACCACAACAGCAGGGCGGTTTTGCTAATCAAGGGCAGCAACAAAACCAGCCTGCTCCTAAGGTAAACCCTCAAGAACCAACAATAGATTTTGATGACGATATTCCTTTTTAGATGATGTGAAAATATAGAGTTTCATCTGAACTCATCAATAATATGAAGCGTGTTTGATTTTTATCAACACGCTTTTTTTTATCCCTTTTATAATGTTGTTTATTGAAACTTAACGGGTGAATTAAATAATGTCAGAACTTCCTGAATTAGAGGGTAGACCTTCAGAGCTAACTCAAGCTAAAAAAGGCGTATTACAAAAAATAGCTAAAGTTGTAGGTATTGTTTGTTTTATTGTTGCCATTATTTTTGGCGGAGTTCTAACATTCTCTGATAATAATGACGAGGTGTTCAGGGCGACCCTGGGAGCCACAACTTTTTTCTTTTTTATGGTGTCATTAGTGCTGTCAACTATCGGTAATACTAATCTACCAAATTTAAAAGTAGGCAGTAAATAAAGGGGAAAGCACTTAATTATTAAGTGCTAGATGTAGATCCTTTCTAATTTTTGCTAAATCTTTCTTTAACCAAAGTATCAATTTTTCTGCTGTCATGGGTTTAGCAAAATAATACCCCTGTACAAGATCAACGTCTAATTCAAATATATACTTGAAGTCTTCTAGATATTCAATGCCTTCTGCGACCGTAATAAGTTGTAAATCTTTACTTAAATTGACGGTACTTTTTAAAATAGCTTTTTGTTGAGGGTTTGTGGCAACATTATCGACTAAAATTCTATCGAGCTTTAGTTCTGTTGCAGGTACTCGTGATAATTGTTGCGCATTGGCAAAACCTGTACCGTAATCATCAATGGCAAGATTAAAGCCCTTTAAGCGAAGTTTTGCTAAAGTTTCAATGGCGGTAGATATTTCTCCAGAGATGGCATTTTCTGTGATTTCTAAAACAATATCCTTTGGGGCTATTTGATAATGTTTTACTTGCTGTGTAATACTTTCTGCCAAGCCTTTGTCTGTTAAAGATAGCGGTGAAAGGTTAAAGGATAAATGAAAGTTGATACCGTGTTCTGACCATTGTGCTTTTTGTTTTAAGGCTATATCAAATAGATATTCTGTTAACGGTGATATCATATCTAGGCGTTCTGCTGCATCAATAAACTCAACCGG
>Ga0209396_1005079_pt1 | contig 12594 bp, 10 predicted proteins | sample GOMGulsemesocosm_6_FD_184638 | JGI IMG/M metagenome (GOLD analysis project Ga0209396, IMG submission 184638) | Methane-oxidizing microbial communities from mesocosms in the Gulf of Mexico - GOM8C Gulf of Mexico (SPAdes) (version 2) | ecosystem: Environmental > Aquatic > Marine > Cold seeps...
TGAAAGTGTATTTTTGTTTTTTTTATATATAAAACAATTTAAGTTTGAGCGTTATGTTTGAGTTAAATAATTAAAAGGTTATGTTATTGAGCATAATTAGCTTGTAATTACGGATTTAAATATGATGCAGGTAGATTAATGCACCTTTTAATAGGTGAATATTATAGGTAGTCTTCAAAAATAAGTGGGATGCGTTATAAACAAAAAGAGCCAAAATAAGGCTCTTTTAAAGATATATTTTTAGCTAGGTATATTGTCTACGCCTGAGTTTACTGCAGCATTTGAAACAGCCGTTGAAATTCGCTCACATAAACGGGGATCCATAGGTTTTGGTATGATGTAGCTTTTACCAAAAGTAAGACTCTCATCACCCGAAGCTTCGAGCACTTCATCAGGTACTGGCTCTTTTGCTAATTCACTAATTGCATATACCGCTGCAATTTTCATTTCATCATTGATACAACTTGCTCTTACATCTAATGCGCCTCTAAATATAAATGGAAAGCAAAGCACATTATTGACTTGATTTGGGTGATCGGAACGACCTGTTGCCATGATCAAATCATCTCTGGTTTGCAATGCAAGTTCTGGTTTTATTTCTGGATCAGGATTAGAGCAAGCAAAAACAATGGGGTTAGGTGCCATTTTGCTTAATAGTTCAGGCGTTAAAAGGTTTGGCCCAGATACACCAATAAATGCATCTGCATCTTCAATTACATCAGCAAGTGTGCGCTTATCAGTATTGTTCGCAAATAACTGTTTGTATTCATTTAAATCTTCGCGCTTAGTATGGATAACACCTTTAGTATCTAGCATATAAATGTTTTCACGTTGCGCGCCGCACTTTATTAGCAAGGTCATGCATGCAATCGCGGCAGAGCCAGCTCCTAAACATACAAAAATGGCTTGTTTTATATATTTGTCTTGTATTTCGAGCGCATTGATCATGCCCGCAGCTGTGACAATAGCAGTACCGTGTTGATCATCATGAAATACAGGAATGTTGCAGCGTTCTATAAGTGCTTTTTCAATTTCAAAACATTCAGGTGCTTTGATATCTTCTAGGTTTATGCCGCCAAAACTATTGGCAATGTTGGCTACTGTATCAATAAACTCTTCAGTTGTGTTGTGATCGACTTGTATATCAAATGAATCGATATTTGCAAAACGTTTAAATAATAACGCTTTACCTTCCATTACAGGTTTAGATGCCATATTACCTAAATTACCTAAACCTAAGATCGCGGTGCCATTTGTGATCACAGCAACGGTATTCCCTTTGTTTGTATATTTATAAACATCTGAAGGGTTTTTAGCTATTTCTCTGACTGGCTCAGCTACTCCAGGGCTATAAGCAAGAGAAAGGTCTAAGCTTGTTTCTGCGGGTGTGGTAATTGAGACTGCAATTTTACCCGGAGTAGGGTTTGCGTGATAATCCAAAGCTTGTTGGCGCAGATCTGACATAATGTAATCCAATAAAATTTAAATAAGCGGAAGTATTAGCCCTAATTAAAGGGCTATTAATCGTGTTTGATAAGGAGGTGGTATTTAACGAGCTTGAATAAGAACTCGCTAGTAAGAAAGTTTAATGCTCTGTAAAAACTGTTTGTTTGATACCAATTTGATCTTTTTGAAAGCCAGGTCTGATTTTACCTGTGAAAGGTTGATAGCTGTTTTCAGGATCTTCATTTTTAAGCGGATCACCTACTTGAATTTTAAGTTCTTCAAGTTTGGTTGTTAGGTGCCTAATGATTTTATCACTACCAGGTTTTTGAGAAATATCATGCATTTCCCAAGGGTCATTTTCTAAATCAAATAATACATTTCTTTTTAGCATAGGATAATAAACAAGTTTATAGCGATCACTTCGTGCCATTCTTTGGAAGTGACGGTAACTACCGTATATGTATTCGTTCATTACTTTTTTCTCGCCGCTAATTAGCGGTAGGATACTTGGCGCTTGAACACTTCTTGGTACTTCAATACCCGCAAGTTCAGCTGTAGTAGCAAAAATACTATTTAAGTAAAACATTCCTTTAGACTGAGTATTGGCAGGAATACCCTTACCAGTCATAATAAATGGCGCTCGGATTGAATGGTCATAAACACTTTGCTTGCCTGCTAAACCATGTTTTCCAACTGCCAAACCATGATCTGATGTAAAAATAATATAAGTATTTTTAGCATATTTAGATGATTCAAGCTTATCTAATATACGACCAACTTGGTGATCTAAATGCTCTATCATAGCGTAATATTCACCAATGAATTCTTTAGTTTGAGATTCAGTTCTTGGGAATGTCATCAGTGCTTCATCACGAATATTATAATCACCAGCATCAATTTCTGGCATAGGCACAAAATTAGGAGGCAGTTTCATGCTTTCAGCTGGATATTTATCAACATATGATTGAGGAGATTGGCGAGGATCATGTGGTGCAGTAAAAGCAACATACATCAAAAATGGGCTTTGGTTTCTTTTATCTTTGGTATCTAAGTATTCAATTGCCGCATCAGCAAACGCTTCGCTTGTATGCTGTTCTTTTTGCTCTTTTTTCCACTTAATAGACTCACTGAAATCAGTTAACCAAGGTTTCCATTGCCCACCTTTACTAATAGGTGCCATGCCGCCTTCGTGAACAGCTCGGCCAATATCAAATGAGCGTTTTAAAGCATCGGAGCCTACATGCCATTTACCCGTTATAAATGTTTCGTAACCCGCATTTTTAAATGTTTCACCCATAAGTGGGTAGGTGGTTTTATTTGATTTAGGAGAAAAACCAGTAAAGTGAAGGTTACGGCCAGTATTAATCATTTGTCGACTTGGCGCACAAACCGCACCAGACCATGAACCCTGATTAAATACATGAGTAAAAGCCATGCCTGAATGGGCTAGCTTATCTATATTAGGTGTTTGAATGTCTTTATTGCCTAAAGCATTTATTGTATCTATGGATTGATCATCAGTAATGATCAATAGGAAGTTAGGTTTTGAATCTTCACTGGCACAAGCTGTTGTTAGCATTGCACTTGTTAATGTAAAAGCGACAAGCATAGATTTATGAAGGCACTTTATTGTGGAAAGAATTTTTTTGTAATTGCTCATAATAAACTCCATATGTTTTGGGTTATTATAAATAAAAGACACAAACAAGCAATAGGAGAAGTGCAAAGGAGTGTAAATATTTTGTTTATATCTATTTATTGTGGGAATAAAAAACGGAGTTGAAATTAAACAACTCCGTTTTTGTTGCAAGGTAAGCTTTAGTTTTTATGCTTTATGAATAAAGTGAGCACGGTAACCATAAATCGCAATCACGATAAAACAAACAAAAGGCAGTACAAATGATGTTTGTATTGCTGGAATATTACTAATTATTGAGCTGGCATCTATCATGCTACCTTGAAGTGGCGGCATTAAGGCACCACCAACAATTGCCATAACTAAACCTGCAGACGCTAAACTGGCATCATTACCTGTATCTTTAAGTGCGATACCATAGATAGTAGGAAACATTAATGACATACATGCTGAGGTTGCTACTAAACAATATAAACCAATCATTCCGCCTATGAAAATAGTACCTAGTGTTAATAGTATGCCACCTGCTGCTAATAACAGTAATAATTGGCCTGGGCGAATTTTACTTAACATAAATGTACAGATAAAACGGCTAGCTAAAAATATACCCATAGCAAGCATATTATATTCTTGTGCTTGAGCAGCAGTTAAACCTACAGATGTCATACCGTAATGGATAATGAAGGTCCAACACATAATTTGTGCGCCTACATAAAAGGCTTGTGCAATAACACCTTCACGATAACGTGCATTAGAAAGCAAACGTTTGAATGTATCTTTTAATACTCGAGTCGTTAATGGTTCGTCGTGACTAATGGTATCTGGTAGTTTTCTTATTAAAAATATTACAAATAATATAGCAACAACTGAAGCAATTGCGATATATGGGCCCCGTACTGTAATTAAATCAGCTGTTTGCATTGCTTGATGTGCAACTGGTTCTGCTGTGGAAAAATCACTCAGTGCTTGTGTTAATTTACCATCTACTACACTTGGTAGCATATCGTTATATTCAGGGTGGGCTAGTTTTTCTGCTGCACGAAATTCTTCAACTTTAAGTTCGCTTAAAATGAAATTAGACGCGACAAACATACCCCCTAATGAACCTATAGGGTTAAAAGCCTGTGCTAAATTCAACCTTTGTGTTGAGGTTTCTGGCGATCCCATAGATAAAACATAAGGGTTTGCTGTTGTTTCAAGCAGTGCTAAACCGCAGGTGATCACACAAAGTGCTAATAAAAAGTAATTAAACTGTGCAGTCATACTTGCTGGTAAAAACAGTAAAGCACCTAAAGCATAAAGCGCTAAACCTAATAAGATCCCAGCTTTATATGAATAGCGACGGATAAATATCGCTGCTGGAATCGCCATGATCCCGTAACCAAGATAAAAAGCAAATTGCACCATAGAACTTTGTGCATTGCTGATCAAAAAGATATCTTTAAAGGCCTTAACTAAAGGGTTTGTTACATCATTTGCAAAGCCCCATAAAGGAAATAGTGCAGCGACTAAAATAAATGGCAATATATATTCTTTTGCTAAAATCGGTGTTTTAGCTTCAAGCGAATTATTAATTGTTTCACCTGTTCCATCAATTGCTGTTGTCATGTTTACCTCATCAATATTAATTTATCACTTATCATTATCTAACCTATTATTTAGAGGTTTAATATATGTGACTTTTATATGTAATATACACAAGGTAATTGTTTGTTTAAAATTAGTCAATGGTTTTGTGCTAATTGTAAATAATAAACAAATTAAAAGTTAAGCACTATAGATAAATACTTTAATGCGACATTATTGTTCAAGGTAAAGGTGATTTTGATGATTGCTGTGAAATAAGATTGGTAACTGTTAAATCAAGTGGATGTTGTTTATATTTACTTTTTAAAAACTGGGTCCAATTTATATTATCCCAAAGTTGTTGATTTATGAAAGATTGGTATATTTTTACATTCTCTAATGTAATTAATTCATATTGATTTAATAATGGCGGTGTAAGAAAACTATCTAGTCCATTTTTATAATCGATAATTTTAATTAATGCTTTTGCAACCATTAAAAAATGCCCACCAACAGATGCCGTCATTTCACCTTTGTTTATTTTATCCAGTGCATCCGGTAACCAATCAAATCCACCAATATTAATTGGAGCATTGCTTCGCCTTTTATGCTCTTTTAGAATTTGTAATGCCATCTCGTCGCCGGCACACCAGTAAGTATTGGTATTTGGGTAGCGTTGTTTAAGCAAATAAAAACGGGATTCTATATTTTTAGGCTCCCATCTCATTGGTACGATTTGATTTAAAACTACCTTATTTCCAAACCCTAATTTTTTTACATTCTTAAGCGCGGACTGTCTACTTGAGGAGAGACCATCAAATACACCACCAATTCCTGTGATATACATTGTTCGTTTTGGATATTTTTTAAAGTGAGATTCAATTAAGGCGTTGAGTAATATCAAGCCGCCAGACTCATTATCATAATTTATTTGACCTAACCAGTATTTGAATTTCTCTCTTGGCTTACCTATTTTGTTTTGTATTTCATGTGAAAATTTTTGCTCTAAAGTAATAAATGGAATTTTTGCAGCATCTAATAATGAAAAGAGCGTTTGCGTATTGCCAATATAAGGAAAAAATATCAGGAACTCAGGTTTTTTTTTCGATTAGCGATTTGCTCGATGATTCTTTTTGAAGAGAATCGGTTTGACTCTGAGTATATTACTTCAAGATCTATATCTAAATTATTAGCAGCACTTTGGCCTATATTGGCAACAAGTTTCCAGAAATCATGTTTATTAGAATCAGGGGCGATAAAAGTGACATGTGTTTTAGCCACTGAAACTGTGAATGTTACATTAAACAAGATTATCACAAGGAAATATTTCACTATAGCAATACCTTAAATCTGATCTATAAGAGATTATAGAAGTAATAGAGGCCAAGGAAAAATATGGATTGAATAAAACGTTTATTTGCGAAATAAGCGCGATAAAATTTGGTAAAAAATGATTTCTATACTAAGCGGAAATATATTTCATATTTGTAATATTTTCTATTGTAATACGTTAAATTATTCTGTACTTTGTTTGCCAGTTATCAGGAAGAAAACGGAGGGAAATATGATCGACTATTATAAAAAGAAAAGTGCCGAGTATTATGAAAGAGCCCGTGTTGCATTGGAAAATAATGAAGAATATGAAAGGTTTATCAATGAAGCGCAAACTTATGATAAAAGAATCGAAGAGTTAGAGTCTGTTGAATAAACCCTAATAATTTTATTTGAATGAGGACGCTATTTGCGTCCTTTTTTTGTGATTTTTAAATCATGGTGTATTAAGTTTGATATATTAAAAGGAAAGTAATCTTTATGGAAAATGTTGTACGTGTTGGGGTTGGTGTTATTATTTATAGAGATAACAAAATCCTTTTAGGTGAAAGAATTGGCGCACATGGTGCGAGTACTTGGGCAACTCCAGGAGGCCATTTAGAGGTGGGGGAAAGTATTGAAGAGTGTGCAAAACGTGAAGGGTTTGAAGAAACAGGTTTGCGGTTAAACTCAATTAAGAAACTTGGTTTTACTAATGATATATTTGAATCTGAAAATAAACATTATGTCACTTTGTTTGTTGAGGCATCTGATGTGAAAGGTGAAGTTGAGCTTAAAGAACCAGAAAAATGTACACAATGGAAATGGTTTAATTTACAAAATTTACCTGAACCTTTATTTTTACCTTTAGAAAATTTTTTAAAAGAAGATTAAAACTAGTAAGGACGTATTTCATAAATATATCAAATTCTACTTTTAACGATAAAAGTTTATCTAATATTATCTATACATCTCTTCATTTTCGTTAACTTTAAAATGTATAGATGTCTATGATTCAATGTCTTTATTTGGTGCAATACGTTTTTTTATGAATCATTAAGTTCCTTATAGTTAATCCAAACTTTATTAATGTATTGATAAATAGGCATAAATAATAATGGAATAATAACTGCTTATGCATTACCAAACTCATAATTATAATAAGAAAAGTAATGGATAAACCACAAAGAGACATAACACTGAGATTTTTAGCCGAACCACAAGATGTTAATTTTGGTGGTAAGGTACATGGTGGAGCGGTTATGAAGTGGATAGATTTAGCGGCTTATGCATGTGCTGCAGGTTGGAGTAGTCGATATTGCGTTACAGCTTATGCTGGTGGTATTCGATTTATTGCCCCCATTCATGTTGGTAGTTTAGTCGAAGTAGAAGCTAAAGTGATTTATACAGGAAATTCATCAATGCATATTGCGTTAGAGGTAAATGCATGTGATCCGAAATCACTCAATCATAGATTAACAACACATTGTATTGTGATTATGGTTGCAGTTGACCAAAATGGACAATCTGAAAGAGTACCTCAGTGGGTTCCTGAGAGCAAAATAGATAAACAGCAGCACCAAACAGCATTAAAGCTGATGGAAATGCGGAAACAAATTGGTGAAGAAATGCAGATTTTAACAGCTTAAATTGAGTTAAATAGTTAATTTATAAGATATTAGATTTAAATTAATATTAGACTTTTATATATTCAGCTCAAACAGATTATATAAAAGTCTAATGTATTGAAAACGCGTTGATTTTAAATAGGTCAACTTCCCTCCAAAATGTCCTTCTCAGTATTGTAAATTCAACCATTTTACATACTCACTAAATCAACCATATTGTGGAACTTTGCTATATTTTATATATGCCAACTATATAGGGTAAATGCAATATGAATAAAACCGCAAAAATACTCGTTGTAGATGATGAACCGCTAAATCGGGAAATAATGACAGAATTCCTAATTGATGACTTTTCAGATATTACGTTGGCAGTTGATGGTTATGATTGTTTGAAGATATGCAAAAATCAGTTACCAGACATTATTTTGCTTGATGTTAACATGCCAGGATTAGATGGTTTCGAGGTGTGCTCTCAGCTTAAAGCGATTGATCCCAAAAAGGTGACTTCTGTTATTTTTGTTTCAGCCTTTGGACAGGCTGAAAATAGGATAGAAGGCTATAAAGCCGGTGCAATTGATTATCTTGTAAAGCCTTTCGAGCCAGAAGAGTTACTGCAAAAAATAAATCGTACATTAGAATATAAAAACGAAACAAATGAGCTTAAGCAATCAGTTACAACCTCTAATGACATGGCATTTACCGCAATGACTATTAGTAGTGAGTTGGGGGAAATTATTCGGATTATGGAAGAAATGTTTCTAGTAACCAATTTTAAGTCATTGTGTGCAAAATTTTTTCAATGGGCTAAAGGAATGGATCTTAATAGTTGCATTAGAATTAAAACAGATAACTTTGAAACTTGTATGTCAAATAATGCTTTAAGTACGCCTATTGAAAGAGAGTTAATGGAATTACTTGCGACAAAAAAACGAATATTCAGCTTTGAGTCACGAGCGCAATTTAATGGGTCCCAGGTTCAAATATTAATTAAAAATATGCCACAAGAAGATGACACTAAATACGGTCGCTTAATCGATACATTGCCTGTAATTCTGACAGGTTTAGATAAATGTGTTCAGAGAATTTATGAACTCAATATGAAAGAAGAGCAGAGAACAAAAATTGATGAAACGATTGATCAAATTATTTCTATTTCTAACGCGACAAGTGACACGTTTAACTTAATGCAAGATGAGCTTCGCACAGTATTTTCTGAATTTCAGTCTTCTTTAGATTGGGAAATACCCCGTATGGGGTTAGAAGAAGATCAAGAACATCTGATTATGAAATTATCTGATGAATGCATGAATAAATCGCGAAAAGTGACTGATGTAGGGAAAGAGATTAGAGGTGATTTACAAAAAATAATACAACTACTTCAGGATATAACTTAAATGTATCCCCCAAATCATGTCTATATAAAAGTTTGAAATAATTATGATAAAACCTACATTATTTACATTGTTTTTCGCACTATTGAGTTTCTATGCAGTTGCACAAAATGTTGACCTTTCGAGAATTTCTACAGAAGAAGGGTTATCTGTAGGGCATGTTACTGACATTATACAAGATGATGTTGGTTTTATATGGATTGGCACAGAAATGGGCATAAATAAGTTTGATGGTTATGAAATAAAAAGCATTAAAGGTCCTGATGGAATTTTGGAAAGAGCACATGTTGTTGATTTACATAATGATAAAGAAGGAAATGTTTGGATAGGTACACGAAAGTTAGGTATATTTTGTTTTGATACGAATTCAGGTGAAATAAAGCATATTACATGGCCTAAAAATGAAGAAAATAAAAAGAAAATAGCATTTTTTATTTCTATTGCGAATAAAGAAGATGGCACAACATTGATTGCAAACCATAACCAAATATTCGAATTATCATCTAATAAGAAAACATTACAATCAGTTGTGAAACTTGATTCTGTAATTGCAAAAAAAGAAATAATCGAACAAATTTATATAAATAATTCGATAATATTCATCACGACATCGAAAAAATTATTTATTTATGATCTTATTAATAAAAAGTTAAAAGCAGTACAATTTCCTAATAGTGCAATATCTAAAAGTTACAAACATAAAAAACCGGTTTATATCAGCAATAACACCCTGTGGGTAGGTACAATTAATGGTTTATATTCTTTGCCACTGAGTAAAATATACGAGTTTATGGCAGTTGAAAATTATTCTTTGAGTTTCAATCATGAAGTTATTAATTTGGCTATATGGGGAATCATACATAATGATAATAGTTTACATTTAGCAACATCAAATGGGATGTATTTATTTGACGATGATAAGAAATTAAAGAAGTTATGGCAATTTAGTTCATCTAAATATCAACTGACAGATAACACTATCTATAAATTACTAATAGATAAAAACCAAAACATCTGGGCAACTTCTTTATCTGAGGGTGTATATTATTGGCGGCCATCTACTGGGAAATTCGTTAATGTATATAGCAGAAATAACGAGGTAAAAATAAGCAATAACGTAGTTTGGTCATTTTCAAAGTCTGATGAAAATACACTTTGGATTGGCACTGAAAACGGCCTAAATGAGATGAATCTAACAAATTTTGAAATTAATAGTTATTTAGTCAGTGAAAAAGAAAAAGCAGATTCAATTAATTATATATTTCGATATAACGATGACTTGTTGTTAGTGACAGATTCTGGATTGAAATATTTTGACCCTATTTCTAAAAAACTAAAGCCTATAAAGTTACTAAAAGACAGTGACTCTAAAATATTAAAGTCATGGATGATGGGTGCACATTTAGACTCTTTTGGATTTTTATGGTTTGTAAGTGAAACAGGCTATTATAAATTTGAATTGAAAACAGCAAACCTACAAAAATTTGAGATACCTGAAACAGGTGTTGCTGCTGGAGACACACATAGGTTTTTGGGACAACTTCCTAACAAAAATATGATGCTATTTTCTACCCAAGGACAACTATGGGGAATTAACTTACTGTCACATTCAACAAGTCTGATATATGAAACTCCAATAGAAAAACAGGGAAGGTTATTTGAAGTTGATAGTTGGGTGATTGATAAAAATAATATTTTATGGATCGCTTTTATGGGGGATAGTTTAGTCGGCTTAAATGCAGATGATTTTACATTAATTTATAGGTTAACCAGTCCAACTGATCTAAAGGATAATATTATCTATGGATTACAAACAGATATCGAAGGAGATATTTGGTTTAGTTCTCATACTGGAATTTATCATTTAAGACTAGATTCTATGTTTATAGAGCACTTTTCAATACAAGATGGCTTAGTAAGTAACGAGTTTAATGAAGGTGCATATTTAAAAATAAATGATGATTTGTTGGTTTATGGTTCGCCAACTGGAATAACGCTATTTTCACCATCAAAATTAGAACCAAAACAACATATTTTGCCGAAAGTTGAGTTCAGCGATATTAGTTTATTATCACCAACTACAGGTAAAAGAAATATCTCTTTATTTACAGATAAATTAACATTAAATCATGATGATATCGGTCTTGAATTAAGGTTTTCTACCCTCGAATATGAACGACAAAAAGCCGTTAAATATGAATTTTGGCTTGATGGTGCTGATAAATGGACTTATCCATTGTCTGATATCAATTCAATGCAGTTCGGTAAACTCGCTCCTGGAGGTTATGAGTTTAACGTCAGAGCACAATCTCCATTTACAGGAGAAGTGGGAAATATTAGTAAGTTGAAGGTAATCGTAAGATATGCACCTTGGAACTCCCCGATTGCATACTTATTGTATTTGGGTATCTTGATTACATTATTGTATTTTTGGCAAAGAAATAGATCAAGCCACATCAAAGAACTTACGCAAGCCCATTTAGAAATGCGCCAATCACATGATCAAATGGTTATGGCAAAACAAAGTGCAGAGCAAGCGAATAATGCGAAATCTGTATTTTTGGCAAATATATCTCATGAACTTAGAACCCCAATGCATTCAATATTGGGGTTTTCAAAATTAGGATTAAAGATTTTAGATAATGATGTATCTCAGCTTCAAAAAGATAAGTTAATTCGTTACTCAAATAATATTAATCTAAGCGGAAAAAGATTGCTTGTACTAATAAATAATCTTCTTGATATTGAGAAGTTAACTTCAGGAAAGATGCAATTCATTCCTACTAAAATTGATTTTATAACAATATTGGATTCTGCTTTATCGGAAATGGAAGCTTATATTCAGGATAATAAAACACAAGTAGAGATTAAAAAGAAAGAATCGGTTGAAACGCAAATTTGGGTAGATAAAAACTTGATGATACAAGTTTTGGTGAATTTACTTTCAAATGCCGTAAAGTTTAGTCCTGAGCAGGGTATGGTAACGATAGAAATAAACGACTTATATGAAAATAATGATCATGAAACGCAAGAATGCTATATTGAGGTAAAAGTCATAGATCAGGGGCCGGGTATTCCGGAACATGAATTAAACTCGATTTTTGAACATTTTGTACAAAGCTCTACTACCAAAGCGGGTACTGGAGGAACGGGATTAGGATTAGCAATTAGCCAAAATATTATGAATTTACATAAGAGTAAAATAACTGTTTCAAATATAGAAGGGGCAGGGGCATGCTTTAGTTTTATACTGAACAAGACAGCCTTTGATATTTAAATATGACATTTTGACGCATATTGTGTGAATACCTAAAACGATAAAGGTTAGATTAAATATTTTATTAAAATATATTTTGATTTTTAGTATTCAATTGTTTGATAACCTTTCTACATTATCTTCTGTTTATAATTTCAAATTTTAGTAACTTGAGTTTATTTAATGGCATATTGTCATATCTTTTAGACTGTTTTGGAGAACACCAATCTTTAACCGCATCAATAGAAGATTCAGTATAATTAGCAACCGTTATTTGTGTTAAAGGAACGTATGCCATTAAGTCTTTTAGCTCGTCATTTGTATTCATTTCGAATTCCTTTTAGTGATTATTTCAATATT
>Ga0209396_1005080_pt1 | contig 12590 bp, 10 predicted proteins | sample GOMGulsemesocosm_6_FD_184638 | JGI IMG/M metagenome (GOLD analysis project Ga0209396, IMG submission 184638) | Methane-oxidizing microbial communities from mesocosms in the Gulf of Mexico - GOM8C Gulf of Mexico (SPAdes) (version 2) | ecosystem: Environmental > Aquatic > Marine > Cold seeps...
TCTGTTCTTCGTGCAAAGCGAAACTTAGAGCGTACCGAAATTAGAGCCCCTTACGATGCAATGATTGAAAGCCGTATGATTGGCTTGGGCTCGTTTGTGAGTACAGGAAGTAAAGTCGGTAAATTATTAGGTACAGATATTGCTGAAATTCGTTTACCCATAGCTGATAACCAACTTCAGTTCTTAGCTGAACAAGGCAAAAATTCCCAAGTTAATTTAATTGGCAGCTACGCAGGTAAAAGTGTCATTTGGTCAGCAAAAATTGCTCGAAGTGAAGGTGTTGTTGATAATAAAAGTCGTATGAGTTATTTAGTTGCTGAAGTTAAAGACCCTTATGGTTTAAACAAAGTTAGTAATGAATCAGAAATCAAGCCCATTCGTTTTGGCTCTTATGTAACTGCTGAAATTCTGGGTGTGAGCCTTGAAAGTGCCGCAGTGCTTCCCCGTTATCTTGTTGATAATAGTCGTGTTGCAATTTTAGATGCAGACTCAAAGTTACAATATGTTGAAATCACCGTTGCCCGTCAAGAAGGTTCAAATGTTATTGTAACAAACGGTTTACATGAAGGTGACCAGCTCATTGTTTCTGCATTGGATTATCCTATCGATGGTATGAAACTGTCATTGCAAGGTAGCAGTACAGAAAGTGAAGAAGCTTCTGAAACACAAATCGCAAGCATTAAGGACTAGATGATGGATGATACTCATAAAGGCTTAATTGCATGGTTTGCCCGTAACAGCGTAGCGGCAAATTTGTTGATGATATTTATTTTAGTAGGCGGGCTATTTACTATTAATACCATCAACAAGCAGATGTTCCCACAACTTGATATTAATTGGATTTCTTATACTGCACCGTACCCAGGAGCCGCACCACAAGAAGTTGAAGAAGGTATCACGATTAAAATTGAAGAAGCTTTGGAAACCGTACAAGGCTTAAAGCGTGTAATTACCTATTCAAATCGTAACTTTTCAAATGGTTGGTTTGAAGTTGATCTCGATTATGATCCGCAAATTGTTTTAGAGGAAGTTAAGTCTGCTATTGATTCAATACCTAGCTTTCCAGATGGCATGGAACGCATTAAGGTTGAGCGCGAAAAATTTCGTCAAGAAGTCATGTATATCAGTCTATACGGTGATTTAACCAATGGTGAACTAAAAGAGTTAGGGCGAAAAGTTCACAACGAAATTCAACAATTGCCTTTTGTAAATATTTCAGAACTATACAGTGGTTTAGACTATGAAATATCAATTGAAGTGAGCAAAGATAAGTTACGCGAATATGGTCTTAGTTTCAGTGATGTTGCTCAAGCGGTACGCGGTTATTCTCGAAACATGTCAGCAGGGCAAATTCGCGCTGAAAATGGTTATATCAACTTACGAGTAGAAAACCAAGCATATCGTGGGCATGAGTATGAGCAGATTCCTGTTGTTACTTTGGAAGATGGTACTAGAGTTTTATTAGGTGAAATAGCTACTATTATTGATGGTTTTAAAGAAGGCTTACAGTATTCAAAATTTAACGGCGAAAACTCGGTAACAATCTTTATTGGTGCTGCAAATAATCAAAGTATTACTGATGTTGCTGAAGTTGTTAAAAGATATGTGGCTGAAAAGGCAGAGGTTTTACCCCAAGGCGTTAAGTTGGAAACCTGGGTTGATATGACCTACTATCTTGAAGGTCGCTTAAATATGATGATAGACAACATGAAAAGTGGGGCAATATTAGTCTTTTTAATGTTAGCGCTATTTTTACGTGTTCGTTTGGCCTTTTGGGTAATGATGGGCTTACCCGTATGTTTTCTTGGCACTTTACTCCTCATGCCATTAGAGTTCATTGATGTCACTATTAATGTTATTAGCTTGTTCGCCTTTATTTTAGTGTTGGGTATAGTGGTTGATGATGCCATTGTCATGGGAGAAAGTGCCCATGAAGAAATCGAAGAGCACGGGCATAGTACAGAAAATGTAATTCGTGGCATTAAGCGAGTTGCTATGCCGGCAACCTTTGGAGTCTTAACAACTATAGCGGTATTTCTCCCTTTTCTCTTTGGAGAAGGACCGTCTGCAGCGTTTGGTAAAGCTATCGGCTCTGTTGTGATTCTATGTTTAATTTTTTCTTTAATTGAATCCAAGCTTATTCTGCCAGCGCATCTGGTTAAAATGAAACCTAAGGTTAAAATAATAAAACTTAAGAAATTAAACGAGTATGGCTTCTTTTGGTTCATTCAATATCCTTTAGATAGGATTACTAAAGGAATGGACAAACTTAGAGGTGTCATTGATGACGGTTTAAAATCTTTTATTCAAAAAGTTTACCGTCCAGCGTTAGAGAAATTTTTAGACTATCGATACGGCGTACTGATGTTTTTTCTTAGCTTAATGCTCATTTGCGTTGGCTTGTTTAATGGTGGTTTTGTTCGCTCTGTTGGCCAACCTAAAATTCCACACGACTTTCCAAGAGTTAATGTTGAAATGCATGTTGACGCATCAGAGAAGGCAACGTTACAAACTTTGCTAAATATTCAAGGCGTTATTAATAGTATTGATAAAGACATTGAAGCTAAATATGGACAGTCAATGATTTCTGATATGCAGGTTGATTTACGTAGTAGAACCAGCGGCCAATTGATGGTGAAATTAGTGATTCCTGAATTACGACCGATGAATACTTTTGAACTCGCTGATTTATGGCGTGCTGCCATTCCTAATTATCCTGGCGTAAAATCATTTACTATAGGTGATAACTTATTTGGTGGTGGCCGAGATAATGGAGATATAGCCTTTAGGTTAGAAAGCAAAGACGATGCGCAATTACTTGCAGCGTCAAAAGAATTAAAAACTAAACTTAACTCTTTGAAAGGTCTTGGCGATGTTAACGATAGTCGCCAAACCAGTGCGAAAGAAGTTCAGTTTGAATTGAAACCGCTTGCTTACAGTTTAGATTTAACCTTAGCAGAAATTGCCTCTCAAGTGAGCTACAGCTTTTACGGACTAGAAGCACAGCGTATCTTGCGTGATAGTGAAGAAGTGAAAGTGATGGTTCGTTACCCTCTTGATCAACGAAGCTCTGTTGGGCATGTGGATGATGTGATGATTAAAGCGCCAAATGGTGCAGAATTGCCTTTATCTGAACTAGCGATTATTACTTTACAAGATGGTGTTACACGTATTCGACGTGAAAATGGTAATCGTACTATTAATGTATGGGCAAGTGTTGATGCTCAACAGGTTGAGCCATTTAAAGTGGCTAAGGATATAAGAGATAACTTTATTCCTGAACTATTAAGAAAGTACCCAAAAGTTCAAAGTGAAGTATCAGGGCGTATTCAAGAAGAGATGGATGGCGCTGATAGTCAATTACGCGATGGAGCTATCTCATTCTTGATCATCTTTTCATTGCTGGCGATTCCATTAAAGTCGTATTCACAAGCAGCCATGATTATGGTCGTTATTCCTTTTGGTGCAATTGGAGCTGTAATTGGTCACCTTATTTTAGGTATGGATTTAAGTGCACTGTCCATCATGGGGATACTCGCTGCATCCGGGGTGGTGGTAAATGACTCCCTAGTCATGGTTGACTATGTTAATAATGCAAGGAAGTCAGGCGTTAAGTTAAAAGATGCGGTAATACATGCAGGTACTAAACGCTTTAGAGCTATCATGTTAACGTCAATAACAACCTTTATTGGTTTAGCACCTATCATCTTTTTTGAAGTAAGTGCACAGGCTCAAATAGTTATTCCAATGGCAATATCTTTAGCTTTTGGTGTGTTATTTGCGACCATTGTTACTTTAGTTTTGATACCAAGTTTATACCTTATTATTGAAGATATTAAGCGGGTCTTTAAACGCAAGAAAAAACCTTTACTGACAGAAAGTCAAGCTGACTTAACAATTAGTTAACTTCACTGTTTCTTCTTATAAAAGCCATTACTTTGTAATGGCTTTTTTATGTGATTAAATTAATTGATTTGGAATTACTAACGGCAAAGAAAAACTATCGTTTCCAAGGGGAGGTGACTATAATGCCGTTAACTCTTAATAAAAATAAATGAAGTGAACTCACCATAATGAAACCTATTTATCTTTTTACTACACTAATGTTTTTAACTTTAGTCGGTTGTTCAACGATTGAAAATGCGTGTGAAGATATAACACTGGCTAGTGAACAAATTCAAGAATGTCAGTCTTTACAGAGACAAATAACTAATTCTAAAAATCAGCCGATAAAACGCACTGAATTAGAGCGTCGTTTTCAAGTTGATTGTATTGATATTCGTTATTATCGTGATGACAAACAAGTCGCTATTTGTGGCAACAAAGACCAAATTGAAGAAGCACTAAAAGAAGAGTCTAAGCAATAATTTTTTTCGTAGATTGAGTTACTCAAAGCAAACCTTAGGGTTTGCTTTTTTGTTACATTACTTCTTATAAAATAGTCAAAATAGGCACTGAGGAAATATTATGAATAAACAAATAGCCATTTTAGCGCTAACCAGTAGTTTGTTATTTTCGTGTCAGCAAGCAGAGATGAAGTCCACGGAAAAAGTTACTTCTGATTTACATGCAACTAAATCTGTAACGCCAACAACATCATCAAAATATCCTTCAACTGGGGTTGATATGAAACAGCTTTCATTCACAGCTACCGTAAAATATATGAATCTTGAAGGTGGTTTCTTTGGTTTGGTGGCTAAAGACGGGAAACACTGGTTACCGATGAACTTAAATAAAACATTTCAACAAGATGGAGCCGTTATTAAAGTGAAAGGTCATGCTGTTGAGGGACTGATGACAATTCAGCAATGGGGGAAGCCTTTTTCAATTACTCATATTGAATTAATCAAAGCAGGTCGAAATGGGACAGGTAAGAATTTACATTAGTGTTTATTTGCAGATTAAAGGCTGCATTAATAAGTTTAAGTGGCGACTTTTACCGGAAATAACCACTTGATATATTCCTCGGTATTGTTTTTCTGAAATAGATTCAACCTTCGTTTGGCTTAATAATTCAGCCAATTGTGGCGTGGTGTTACTATGTCCAAAAACAACTGCATTTTCTTTTTCTTTAATTAATTGCCAAGCAAGTTGCTCTAACTTGTTGGGGGCATAGCTATTTATCGCAAGTTTCTGTTGCAGAGCAAGTGGTGAAGCGGTTGCCATCGTTCGTTTAAAGCGCGTACTGTATATTTTCTTTATCTTTGCATTTTCTAATATGCTTGCCAGCTGTTTTGCTCTAAATTTTCCACACTGTGTTAATGTGGGGTCATCCTTATCTATTTGCTTCTCAGCATGACGAATTAAATACAGGCTGTAGCTTTTGCTATTCGTATCTTGGGTGTTATTCTCAGTACCCTGAGCTAATAAAAAAGGCATGCTGATGAAAATAATTATTAGTACTCTTAATTTTTTCATCACATACCCTTTAGTTTTTTGGTTAAAGCATACAGTTTATCAAAATAAACGGTTCAAACCATTTAAAGCCGCAACACGAAATGCTTCAGCCATAGTAGGGTAGTTGAACGTAGTGTTAACAAAATACTCTATTGTATTGCCGCCATTGGTTTGCTGCATAATTGCTTGGCCAATGTGAATAATTTCCGCAGCATTTTCACCGAAACAATGAATACCTAAAATTTCTTTAGTATCACGGTGAAAAAGTATTTTTAGTGAACCTACCAAACTATTAGATATTTGTGCTCTTGCTAAATGTTTGAACTGTGCACGACCCACTTCATAGGGAATTTTAGCGGCGGTAAGTTCTTGCTCTGTTTTACCGACTGAACTTATTTCTGGAATGGTATAAATACCGGTAGGAATATCAGCAATAAGTTTTGCGGTACTATGATGATCTATCATCGCAGAAGCGGCTAGTCGGCCTTGATCATAAGCAGCACTTGCTAAACTCGGATAACCAATAACATCTCCTACAGCATAGATGTTATCTACAGCCGTTTGATACTGATCGTTTACTTTTAACTGTCCACGACCATCTGATGTTAACCCTGCATTTTCAACGTTTAAATCTGCTGTATTACCCGTACGTCCGTTTGCAAATAATAAACAGTCGGCACGCATTTTCTTACCTGATTCTAAATGAACAACAACAGAATCATCAGATGCTTCAACTCGTTCAATAGCTTCGCCATGGCGGATAACAACACCGTTGTTCCATAAATGATAACTGAGTGAGTCAGACATCTCGGCATCTAAAAATGATAACAGTCTATCTCGAGTGTTAATCAGATCAACTTTTACACCTAGACCTCGAAAGATAGATGCGTATTCTGAACCAATGACGCCTGCACCGTAAATAATAATAGAACGGGGATCATGCTTCAGCGATAAAATAGTATCCGAGTCATAAACGCGTGGGTGGTTAAAATCAATATCGTCAGGTCGGTATGGATGAGATCCTGTTGCTATTACAATTTGCTTTGCGGTAATTTGCTCAACAGAACCATCGTCTTTAACAATTCTAAGCGTATTCGCATCAATAAATGAAGCTTCACCTGCAACGAGTTGAACACGATTACGATCGTAAAAGCCACTCCGCAATTGCACTTGTTTACGAATGACGGATGATGCATGTTTGAGGATATCAGGAAATGTTAAGTGCTTTGCTTTTTCTGTGCCTCTAAAAAGTGGGCTGGCGTTATATTCGATGAGTCGGCTAACACTTTGGCGAAGCGCTTTTGAGGGGATAGTTCCCCAATGCGTACAACCACCACCCACATCTTTATAGCGCTCTACGATGGCAACGCTTTTTTCTTTTTTAGACAGCTCCATTGCAGTACCTTCACCACCTGGACCTGTACCAATAATGATTGCATCGTAATCATAATTTTCGATGACTTTTTCCGTTGTTTTAGCTTTATTTTTAGTTGCCAAGGTCTTGCCTTAAATTCCTACTAAGATAAAAAAAATTTTAGCAGGAATTTAGACGTCTGACCATGTAAAAGCTTGATCTATACCTATAATACTTAAATTGATGAAAGCTTTATGCAAGCTGGGTTAAGAAACGTTGCCAATGTAGCTGTTGGTCTGCAAGATGCTGCTTAAATTCTTGATACTGTACAGCTAACTCAGAGCTTTCAACATCTGCAATTAATTTATCTCGTCTACAAGCAAGTAACTTTTTTCGAACACCGTAATAGTCATTTATTCTGGTAATGAGTAAATCATATTCTTGCTGAAGTTTTTCACGCATTTGCTCTGCATTTGGGTGAGCCAATAGTTTTTGCTGACTACGTTTTAAAACCATAGCTAAGCGTGCTTTTTCAATTTTATCATCCGAGTATGTACGAAGCTTTGTGGTTAGCTTTAAATATTCACAGCCTTTGATTAACCATTTAGTTGGATCAAATTGCCACCAGCGGATGCCATTTCTATAATCATTTTCGAAAATATGATGATAGTTATGGTAACCCTCACCAAAAGTTAGAAAAGCAAGGAAACCGTTATCTCGGGCAGTATTTTTTTCAGTGTAAGTTTGTTTTCCCCAAATATGCGCTAATGAATTAATAAAAAAAGTCGTGTGGTGGTTCAATACTAAACGTAGAAACCCCACTAAAAGTAAACTATTGATAATATCGCCATGCCATAAACCAAATAGAATGGGCACACCGAAGTTCATCAATATTGTCAACAATAAATAGTTTCTGTGTTGCCACATAACAATAGGATCTTTCTGTAAATCACGGGTATTGTCATAATTGGAATATCGATGTGCTTGATACTCTCGTAGCATCCACCCTATATGTGAATACCAAAACCCCCTTTTGGCTGAATAAGGGTCTTTTTCATTATTATCAACATGCTTATGATGAATTCTATGATCTGATGACCAATGTAAAATGCTATTTTGCAAAGCGAATGCACCACCAAGAGCAAAAATAAAACGTAAAGACCAATGTGCTTGATACGTTTTATGCGACCATAAACGGTGATAACCTGTGGTAATCGACATGCCACAATAAATAAAACAACACAGGGCAACTACAATTTCAGTGGTATCAAAACCGTGTGTCATTGCTCTATATGGAACACCTATAGCGGCTACTAAAAAGGTAATCAAAAATACGCTAAGATTTAACCAAACGATTTTAGGTTTGTTCATGTAAAAAATTCCACTTGTAAAAAGACGTACAATCAATAAAGTTTCAGTGTACACGTGTACTCTATTTTAGCTTTGATCACTTTTCAGTCAAGGTAAATTTGTTTAAAATTTAAATAAATAATACATGTTACTGTATCTAAAAATGAATGCTAGTTATCAAGGTTCTAGTAAATATATGAAAATTCAGTATGATATGAACAAGCTGAAGAACAGGTTTATTAAGTAATGAGCGGTATTAGAGCACAACAAAAAGAAAAAACACGTCGACAATTAATTGATGCTGCTTTAGGGCAGTTAAGTAGTGAGCGTAGCTTTTCAAGTTTGAGCTTACGCGAAGTCGCTAAAGAAGCTGGTTTAGCGCCAACATCATTTTATCGTCACTTTTCTGATATGGATGAATTAGGTTTAACACTTGTTGATGAAGCGGGTTTAACTTTGCGCCAACTAATGCGACAAGCTCGGCAACGAATTGAAAAAGGTGGCTCTGTTATTCAAATATCAGTGGTTACTTTTATGGAGTTTATTGAGAGTAACGGTAATATATTTCGTTTATTATTACGAGAGCGTTCAGGTACATCTGCTGCTTTTCGCGCTGCCGTAAACAGAGAAGTACGTTATTTTACTTTAGAGTTATGTGACTATTTGCAGCAAGCGAATAAATTAAATGCTGACGTGGCCTTTTTACAAGCTGACGCTGCGGTCACCATTGTATTTAGTGCTGGCTCAGACGCTTTAGATGTTGATAAAGATGATCGTCAACAAATTTCAATGCGAACAATACAACAGTTACGTTTCATTGCTCGCGGTGCTGCAGAATTTAGTCATCGAGTCGTAAAAGTTAAAACCTAAAAGTCTTATCTTTTACGTGAAAGAATGACACCGGCCTCTACATGATGGGTGTAAGGAAACTGATCAAATAGTGCGAATTTTTCAATATTGTGTGTTTTTACTAATTCAGCAAGGTTTTCTTTTAATGTTTCAGGGTTACATGAAATATAAACAATACGCTCAAATCGGCTAACTAACTCAACGCTATCAGAGTCAAGTCCAGCTCTAGGTGGATCAACCAAAACTGTATCGTAATTATAGCTTTTCAGATCAAAGCCTTCTAAGCGACGGAACACTCTTTCACCATTCATCGCTTGGCTAAAGTCTTCACTCGACATTCTTATAATATCAACATTGGTTAACTGGTTTTCAGCGATATTAGTTTGTGCTGATTTTACAGATGTTTTCGATATTTCAGTACCCAAAACACGATCGAAGTTTTCAGCGAGCGCGATACTAAAATTACCATTACCACAGTAGAGTTCTATTAAATCGCCACCAATATTTTGTGTGCCTTGTTTAGCCCAAAGTAACATCTGTTCATTAACGTGACCATTGGGTTGAGTAAAACTGTTTTCTACTTGCTGATAAGTATAAGTTTTATCGCCAACGGTTAATTTCTCAGTGACAAAGTCTTTATCAAGAATAAATTTTTGCTTTTTAGCTCGGCCAATTATATCTACAGGGGCTATTGTTGAAAGTGTAGCCTTTAATAATGCAGCATCAGTTAGCCACTCATCGTCTAATTGTCTGTGATATAACAAGCTGATTAATAGCTCACCACTAAGCGTTGACAAGAAGTCTACTTGAAATAATCTATGTCGAAGTGATGGCTTATCCTTAATTTCATCAAGTAGGGCTTTCATTGCTTGATTTATTAGTGTGCTTGCAACAGGGAAATTATCAACTCGATATTTTTCTTTTGTTTCACTATTAAACATAATGTAGAACAAGTCATCACCATCATGCCAAACTCTAAATTCTGCACGTAATCTATAATTTAAGGTCTCTGAACGAAATACATCAAAGCTTGGCAAGTCAAACTCACTAAACAATTTCGCGATATCATCCTGTTTATCTTCAAGTTGTTTATCATAAAATTGAGGTGCGATGTGACTAAACATATAAAGGCCTTAAATATAGAAGTAGATGAACGATATTATACTCAACTTAACGAGTATTTACTGAGGCGCTGAGTTTAGCGATTGTGATTATTTTGTCTAGTTATTTGTCTAAAATTTTCATCTGCGTGCTAAACTCAAAGCTAAAGGTTTGTTGATAAATGCCGATAAAATAGCCATATTGAATTTGAGGATCTTTAGATCTTTGATTGTGTTTAATTATAATTTAATTAGATACCGGAGAGTTAAAATGAATAAAATTGATAATCAGACAGCTTTACCTAATTATTTAGGTCACAACCGTCAAGCCGAACATATGAGAAATGAAGCGGTTAAACAGCATATGCCTGCGGATTCTTTTGATAAGTTGGCATTGAGCAACCGTTCGTCTATTAGTATGAAGATTGTATTTCAATCTATTACTAGCAAAATATCAGAAAACTTTAATCGCACACTGCCAGAAAAAAATATCGTCTCTCCTAATCTAGTACCGAAAGTTCCATTAGGTGAAGATAGTACTTTAGCAGGTATTTTTGATTTTGAAGAAGTGGCACGAACCGTTATGGAATTTGTTGGAGGAAGCATCCTTGCTGCTCAAGCAAATGGAGCGAGCGACGATGAATTAGAAGAAATGTTTGAGCAAGGACGAGCTGGCGCAAACTTAGGAATTGATCAAGCGATTGGTGATTTAAAAGATATGGCAATGCTTGATGATGATCTAAGCCTAGGTATTGAAAAAAGCCGTGACCTTATTAACCAAAATATTAGTGACCTTTATGAAAAAATATTTCCTGAAGAGACGCAATCAAACAGTAATGTAGCATTAGAAAATCAAAATATTAGGAATGCCTCTCTCGATAGCGAGCTATTTATAAGTAATTCTAAAAATAGCGACCTATCTATTACTACCACTGATGGAGATATCGTTTCTATATCATTTAGCGAACTCCAACAATATGCGAGTAAAGAAAGCTATCAGTATGAGGAAGGTAGTAAAGGAGTTGCTGAGAATTATAGTATGGCCAGTAGCGAGTATCATGAAGTTAATTTTTCATACAGTGTTGAAGGTGAACTTGATGATGAAGAAAAAGCGGCCATTGAAGCATTAATCAAAGATGTAAATTCACTACAAAAGGATTTTTTTAGTGGGAATGTTGATCAAGCCTTTGAAAAAGCACTCGAACTCGGGTTTGATAACGAACAAATTGCTAATTTTAGTATGGACTTACAACAAACTCAATCAAGTTATGTAAGCCAAACATATACAGAAGTTGCAGAGTATGATGAAAAGGTATTACCAAGTGCGAATAAAGAACTCAGGCCATTAATTGATTTCTTAGAACACTTTAAACAATTACAAGAAAGAGCAGATAGCCTTCTATCTAGAAATGATGATGCTTTTGGTCAACTTCTTGATGCTGTGTTTAACGCTGAATTCGGAGATGATAAAGAAAGTAAAGAAAAATTCGATAAGGTGATAGAGACAGTTAAGCCTGAACAACAAAGTAACTAACTTAAGATCTATTATTAATAGATAAAAAAAACCCGCTATTAAAGCGGGTTTTATATTGCAGACTATAAATAATAAAGCTTATGTTTCTTCATTGTTTATTTCTGGACGTTCCTTAGCCTCACGAACTTTTAAAGTACGTTGCTGAAACTCAGTATCATTAAGTGATGTAACGGCTGCATCAGCAGCATTTGCTGACATTTCAACAAAACCAAAACCACGACGTTTACCCGTGTGCTTGTCTTTCATTAAACGAACCGAATGAACTTGACCGTGTTCAGAGAATAATTCTCTAATCGCAGACTCATTAGCTCTATATGGTAAATTACCAACATAAAGTGTTTTTACTTCTTCATCGGCAGTGCTCTCACTTGAACTTGATGAACCAATAAGAGGAGCAATAAAAGCACTAACTAAAACTAATACAGCGGTAATAGCTGATGTGTTACCTATAGCAGTTGATAAAAAGTAAGCAATTACAGCAAATACAACCGCGACGATAAATGTTAACCCTTGAGGAGACTTCATATATGAATACCTAATTATTATTATAAATTCAAAATTAAAAAACTAAATTGCGATTTCTATGTTACCCAGCTTTTAACATTGTGCAACAGTTGTAACGAGATAAGTTTAATTTATATGCAAATAGTACCTATTATATTAAGCAAAACTTAAAATGTTGACTACACTAACTAGACTAAGCAAGTTAAGCGCACTATTTTATCGTTAATTTGAACGTCAAAATCAATACTCTTAATATACAGGTTAACAATAGCGGGAATTTTTAAACGATTAGAGTCTAAAATACACATATTGTTTTTATTTCGAGCAAACAAACAAAAAGATCAAAATAGTGCTTGATCCTTTTCAAAATATGTCTAGAATGCGCTCCAGTTCCAAGGGGTTCAGTTAAAACGAATCGCCAAACGAATGTTTTGATAAGTTAACTTCTCTACTTTCTTAATAAAAAGCAGAGTTAAATAGCTAACTTAACGTTTTAAAATGA
>Ga0209396_1005082_pt1 | contig 12586 bp, 10 predicted proteins | sample GOMGulsemesocosm_6_FD_184638 | JGI IMG/M metagenome (GOLD analysis project Ga0209396, IMG submission 184638) | Methane-oxidizing microbial communities from mesocosms in the Gulf of Mexico - GOM8C Gulf of Mexico (SPAdes) (version 2) | ecosystem: Environmental > Aquatic > Marine > Cold seeps...
GCCAATATGTTAACAGGTAATATCGTCGCACTTATCACTCCTATGCTCGACAATGGAGACGTCGATCTTTGCTCTTTACAAGGTTTAGTTGAATATCACATCCAGAGCAATACCAGCGCATTAGCTGTATTAGGCACTACTGGTGAGTCTTGTACTTTTAATCAAGATGAACATCTTGCGGTAATTAAACAAGTACTAGAGATGGCGCAGGGTCGTATTGCTATTATTGCTGGTACAGGGTCAAATAGCACCCGTAATGCCATTAAGCTTAGTCAAGAATTACACAAGCTAGGTGTAACTGCCGGACTTTGTGTCACACCTTATTATAATAAGCCAACCCAAGAAGGCTTATACCAACATTATAAAGCGATCACTGAAGCCTGTGATTTACCTCAGATTTTGTATAATGTACCCAGTCGTACTGGTTGTGACATTAGTGATGAGATCGTCGTTAGATTAGCGGAACTTAATGCTATCATAGGTATCAAAGATGCTACCGGTGATTTAACGCGTTTAACTCAGCTTAAACCCTTCCTTCCGGATGATTTTTTACTATATAGTGGTGATGACGCAACGGGCTGTGAGTTTATGTTGCAAGGCGGTAACGGGGTTATTTCGGTTACCAGTAATGTCGCAGCCGATGCCATGAGCCGTATGTGTACGTTCGCATTAGCAGGACAGCGTCAAGAAGCGACTGAAATTAATAATAAATTAATGCGTTTACACCAAGATTTATTTGTCGAAGCAAACCCAATCCCGGTAAAATGGGCGTGCAAACAGTTATCTTTGACTACAACGGCTAATTTACGGTTACCGTTAATTGAATTAGATCAGCAATATCATGCTCAAGTGAGTGCGGCACTCGCGCTTGCAGCGGATGCATAAATTTTTGAATTAGGGAATATTAATACTATGACTATGTCATCAACAGGTCACCGCTTGACTGCCGCTAAGCGTTACAGCGTATTAGCGTGTGCTATTTTAGTCAGTGCTTGTTCAGGAGCAGATACAAGACGTCAGGCCAATCAAGACTTTGAATATTTAAAGCAGACAATACAACCAGAATTGGTAATTGCACAAGGGCTTGATACACCGTTATACACACAACGTTATAACGTACCTGAATTAGCAGAAGGGACTGAAAACAACCCAGTTGGTGCTGCTGTTGATGTTCGTTCACCAGTACAAATACTGGCGCTGTCGCCATTAGTACGTGTTGAAGAAGGCAGTGAAAATGTTACTGTTTGGTTTAATAGCCGTAGTTCACAAGAAGATATTTCTGCACAGGTATGGACATTACTCGCTAACTTCTTAGCCGATAAAAAAGTGGCGATTACCAAGCTCGATGAAACTAATCATATCTTAGAAACGGATTGGTTAATTAACCACGATACTTTTGATGAGTTTAAAGAAGTATCGGAATACGAACTCAAGCAACGTTATAAATTCACCTTATTAACTGCAAAAAGTAAGCGTACTGTCGGTCTGCAAGTAGACTTGATTGATCACGAAGAACGCTTAGAAGGTACTAAGGTTGATAATAATTTAAGTAAAGGCGATAGCCGTCGTTTTGCAGTGCAGATGTTAAACCTACTTAATATCTATTATGAAGTTGACCGTATTGAAGGTCATAACAAAGAAACGGCAGAGCAAAAAGCGTCGGAGCTTAAAATTGATTTTGTTGATCAACAGCACCCTGTTATTACCTTAAATATTCCGTTTGACGATGCTTGGAAGTTATTACCACGTGTATTAGGCAAAGTAGGTATGCTGGTTGAAGACGAAGACAAACTGGCTGCGACTATGCTAGTAAGCTTTGACGAACAGTCTGATAAGTTCTGGGCTGACAATAAAATAACGCCGGTGACTCTCGCAGAAGATGACTACCGTATTCAGGTTGGCGAAATCAAAGGCCATACTTCAATCGCGTTCTTTGGTGAAGATAAACAGCCATTGTCTGCTGAAACAATGAGCCAACTATTCATTAGTTTGAAAGATGCAGCTGATGCATTACGTGCAGAGAAAGCTGCTGAATAATGTATTGGGAATAAATCACTCTTAATATCATCATGTTAATAGTTAAGGCCTATGTGCAATAGTACATAGGCCTTAATCGTATTATGAGATGCCCATAATGTTTAGCTGGCATCTTCTGAAACTAACGATCCCCCCTGCTTGTTCATGGAATAACGGCTGCATTATTTCATCATCCCCAGTATCCACTTGTTTTACTTCTTGAACTACAAGGGTTAAACGTCACTAAAATTAATAATCATTTTTCTTTGTTACATATCACGTAAATTAAATGAAATTGCGATTCGCTTTAGTGAACTTTGTTATGAGTATTACTCTTGATTACTTTTATTCACGACCACATGAGTAAAAATCACTTTCTGAATAAACATATAAAATACATTATGTGCACACTTAATTAACATTTGGATATATCATGGATAAGATAAAAAAGATTACATTCTTCCCCGCATTTTTATGTATGCTGGTGACAATATTCTTTACATTGCTCGATACCGAAAACTTTATTCAAACAACATCGGTAGTGAATGACCTTATTATGGGTAATTTTTCATGGATGTTTATGTTGTCAGCAGTGTTGTGCGTTGTTCTTGTGGCGTATATGTTTTTTTCGCCAGTGGGGAATGTGAAAATTGGCGGTGAGGAAGCTACACCTATCTATACGCCGTTTAAGTGGTTTGCTGTTTCTCTGACAACGGTTATTGCTATGGGGATTTTGTTTTGGTCGGTAGCTGAACCGATTGTACATTATTACAATCCTCCTGAATTTCTCAATATCGAACCACATTCTGCAGCATCAATACGTTTTTCAATGTCTACTATTTTTGTGCATTGGACAATAACGCCTTATGCCATTTATACGGTTTGTAGCTTGGCTTTTGCACTGGCGTTGCATAATCTGAAAATGTCATTTTCTATTGGTTCTATGTTGCGTCCTTTCCTGGGTAAAATTGTCGATGGCCCAGTGGGTGAACTTATTGATGGATTAGCATTATTTGCCGTGGTAATGGGGATGTCTGCGACATTAACATCTGGTATTTTGATTATCGGCGATGGCTTAAATGATACTGCGGGCATTTCAATGTCACCACTTGTTTATGCAATCATTGCGTTAATCATTATTTTTTCTGCTTTATTCTCGGCGTCATCTGGACTACAAAAAGGCATACAAGTTCTATCTCGTGTCAATACTTGGTTCTATTTTGGTTTGCTTGCGTTCATTTTTTTACTGGGGCCAAGTAGCTATATTATGTCTTTAGGGATTGAATCTTTTGGTATTTATTTATCCGAATTTTTCCAACGAAACTTAATGACCGGCGCGTCTGGTAATTCACAATGGCCTGGTTGGTGGACTGTTTCATTCTTTGCAAGTTGGTTTGCTTGGGCGCCTTTAACATCATTATTCTTAGGTAAAATTTCGCGAGGTTATACGGTTCGTCAATTCATCATCGTGAATGTATTTTTACCTTGTTTATTTGCATTCTTTTGGTTTAGTACCTTTAGTGGCACGTCAATTTATTTGGATGATTTACTTAATGGCGTAATGTATCAAGCTTATCAAGATACGGGCTTTGCGTCTGTAATCTATGTGCTGTTTGATCAGTATCCATTGTCATCAGTTGTCAGTATTTTATTTATTATTGTTTGCTTTATCACATTTATTACCGCGGCAGATTCTAATACAGATGCCATTGGTAGTTTGTGCACCAAGGGCGCGGATGCGGAAAATATGACCTCTCCGATGTGGGTAAAAGCAACTTGGGGTTGTTCAATCGCATTTATTGCCTGGATTAGCGCAAGTTATATTGGGGTTGATGGCGTAAAAATGCTGTTCAACTTGGCCGGGTTACCAGGCATGCTCATCGTTTCTGGCGCAGGCATCTCGTTAATCAAAATAATCAGAATGGTTAAGGTTGTTGATGGTAAGCCAATTTTAGAGCCATCTTCAGAGTCACCAGAAGTTCAAATACTAGCATCAACAGAAACAGCATTTAAATAGGGTATAAAATGGAATATACAAAATTAGGCAATTCGGGACTTAAAGTATCAAAATTGTGCCTTGGCACCATGAATATGGGTTCTAAAGAATGGAAACCGTGGATCTTTGATGAAAAACAAAGTGAACCTATTATTAGTCATGCTTTAGATAATGGTGTTAACTTTATTGATTTAGCTGACTTTTATTCAACAGGTGCCGGTGAAGAAGTTGTATGTAATGTTTTGAATCGGATCGCGCAGCGGGATAAATTAATTATCACCACGAAAGTAGGTTACGCAATGAGTGATGATATTAATGCGTCTGGTCATTCTAGAAAGCATATTATGGATTCAATTGATGCGTCTTTGAGCCGTATGAAAATGGATTACACCGATTTGTATATGCTGCATTATTTTGATACCGAAACACCGATTGAAGAAACAATGGAAGCGATGAATGATATTGTCCGTTCAGGTAAATCTCGCTATATCGGTGTATCAACGATGAACACATGGCAATTTGCTAAAATATTGCAAGTATGTGACAAGAACGGTTGGGCTAAGCCTATTAATATGCAGCTACAGCTAAATTGTGCTTATCGTGAAGAGGAAAGGGAAATGCTGCCTTTCTGCCAAGACCAGGGCATTGGTGTATCTGTTTTTAGTCCATTAGCACGTGGAATATTAACGAATGATTTGCAATCTAATCGTAACCAAACCGATACATTTACGACTGAAATGTATAATGACAGAGCGTCATTTGAAATTGCACAATCCGTCGCGAGAGTGGCTGCTATGCGCGGGTGTTCATCTGCTCAGGTTGCACAAGCATGGGTTCTTTCTAAAAAAGAGGTTTCTTCAATGCTAGTGGGTGCGGATACCACTGCGCAGTTTAATAGTGCATTAGCCGCTTTAGAAACAAAACTAACAGCAGAAGAGATCTATGAGATTGAACGTAATTATACGCCGTGTGATTTAATTAATGACTACACATCTGGAAAGCGAACCCCAAGATCTGCAAGACCTGCGCAGGGGAAATTTGCGTAATATCAAGTGGTTAAAGTAATTATTTTATTACATGGGTAAAGCACTGTTTTTATCCATGTAGTAAATGAAGCTACTTTAACTCTCATCATTATTTAACCTAAAACAGAGATAAAGCGCAGTCGTTTATCCATGCCGTAAATGCATCAACTTTAGCTATCCCATTTCTGCCCGCTGGACTACTGATCGTGTAACCGTATTTACTTCTAACAAGTAGGGGATTAAATTGAATTAATAGCCCGTTCTTGAGTAGGGTGCCAATCATATTCTTATCGACGATCGCAAAACCGCACCCAGCTACAGCAGCATTAATCACCTGCTCCTGGGTACTCATAGTAATACCTTTAGCTCGATTACTTGGTAACACTAGATCTGCGGCATTAGCCCAATCTTTCCAACTAGGTAAACTCGACCCATCGTGACGGACATGTAACATACGGTGATAATTTGATTCTAAGTTTATGGCATCTTTAATTAAATCTTGATTACATACGGCAATAAAACTTTCTAAAAATAAAATGTTATGGCTGCTATCGGCTTTGTCTATCTCGGTAAAATTAATCTCAATGTCAAAATTAACGCCATCTTCACGCTCTGTATATAGATTAAGATCATACTGTGGAAACTCGCTCATGAAGTGATGTAGTTTTGGCCCTAACCATCTTGAGCAGAAGGTTGGTGGCGCTAATATAGTGAGTCGTTGTCGTAAATCTGGATCTCTTATTATCGCTATCTCTTCTTCCATTGCAGAGAAGGAGTATTGAATGACCTGCAGCAGCTCTTTTCCTGATTGAGTTAGTGCTAACGTTCCTGACGAACGTATGAATAATCTTACTCCCAAAAAATCTTCAAGCTGGCGTATTTGTTTACTTACAGCGCCCTGCGTTACATTTAAGTGTTTCGCTGTCACTGTAAAACTTAAATACATGCCTGCAACTTCAAATACTCTCAGTGAGTTTAATTGTGGTAGAGTTCTCAAAATACTTGTTACCTATTATTAACATGAGTGTTACATGGGCATGTTAGCATTGATTCTATGTAATGTTCACAAGTGTATGAGTTTTTTTCACGTATGTATTACTTTCTCTCGTTTGTTCTGTTTTTAGCTTAGATATATAGTTTTCAACATTGTCATAATAAGGAACGGATTAAAATGAGCAACACATTAGAAAAGAATATCAAATGGGCACTGGACTGGCTTAAAGAAGATAAAAATCAATTTATCGGTGGTAAATGGGGAGTAGGTGATAGCAACAAAACATGGGACGTGGTTAACCCAAGTGATAAAACAATCTTGTGTTCATTTCCTTTAGCATCTGAACAACAAGTTGAAGAAGTTGCCACCATTGCAAATAATAGTCATGAAAGTGGGGTTTGGCGTAAAGTAAATCGTGCTGAACGTGCAACTGTATTACGTCAGATTGCTCAGTTGATTAGAGATAATGTGGAAAAACTGGCTATTTTAGAAACTTTACCTAACGGCAAATTATTAACTGAATCTTTGGCTGATGATATTCCCACATGTGCTGATATATTTGAATATTATGCAGGTTGGACGGATAAATATTATGGTGTTACGTCTCCTGTAGAAGAGGATTTTATTAATTTCACCCAGCAAGAGCCGGTAGGTGTTTGCGCATTAATTGCACCGTGGAACTTCCCTTTATATCAAGCGGCGTTAAAGATCGCGCCAGCATTGGCAATGGGTAATACGGTTATTTTAAAACCGTCAGAATATACCCCGCTTTCAGCTATATATCTCATGCAACTAATTGATAGAGAGTTAAATATTCCTGATGGTGTTATTAACTTATTACTCACAGATGGTGAAGCAGCAAATCAATTAACATTGAGTGATAATGTCCATAAAGTTTCGTTTACTGGCAGCACTAATGTAGGAAGAAAAATTGTCCAAAATTCGGGATTATCTAACCTGAAAGCGACAACGTTAGAGCTGGGCGGTAAATCACCTTGCATCTTCTTTGAAGATACCCCTAACTTGGATAGTGCGATCGATCGTGCTTTTACTGTGATGTTTTCGCATAAAGGCGAGAAGTGTTCAGAGCCGACTCGTTTTTTAATCCATGACAGTATTTATGATGAAACAGTTGCTAAATTAGTTAAAAAAGCGGAAGCGATCAAATGTGGTAATCCATTCGAAGCAACGAGTGAGCAAGGTCCTCAGTGTAACGAAGTACAGTTTAATAAAATTATGGATTATATTGAGGTCGGTAAGAAAGAGGCCGCTCTCGTTGCTGGAGGATATCAAGATGTTGAGGGGGATAATGCTAATGGTTATTACATTAGACCGACGATATTTGCCAATGTAGATCCGCAGTCACGTATTGCCCAAGAAGAAATCTTTGGACCGGTTTTATGCTGTATTCGCTTTGTTACTGATGAAGAAGCGGTAAGCATTGCTAACTCAACAGTTTATGGCTTAGCTGCGGGGGTTTATACCTCAAACATTAAACGTGCGCATAAAATGGCCGAAAAAATTGATGCAGGTATGTTATTTATAAATCGTTATGGATGTTATGGTTTAAGTAGCCCATTCGGTGGATTTAAACAAAGTGGCTGGGGTAAAGAGATGGCGATACATTCCTTGTCTTCTTATACTAAAACAAAATGCATTTGGGTGTATAACGGCGACGATTAATCACGAGATTGGTAAACGAACAAAGACGATAAATAGCATTATCTTTTACCGATAATGCTATTTCAGACACATTAGAGGTAGAGGATAAATATGCATAGAACTGAATTGGATAGTATTGGTGCTGTATCCGTTCCTTTAAATAAGCCTTATGGTGCGCAAACTCAGCGTTCAATCAACCTTTACCCTACTAAGCATTATAAGACATTGGGTGATTATAAACCTCTGATGATTGCTTTTTTACAAGTTAAGGAAGCCGCCGCGAAAACTAACCGGATCACAGGAGAGTTAGACAATGTGCTAGCGCTTAATATCGAAAGCGTCTGTACAAGACTTGCCGTTAATTATGATCCAGAGCTTTACCCTGTTCATGCGTTTCATGGCGGAGGCGGTATTGCGATAAACATGAATGTGAATGAAGTTATTGCTAACCTCGTTAACCATAGCCATTATGGCAATGATTATGGTACTTATGCACCTTCTAATCCGAATGATCATGTGAATTTAAACCACTCTACGAGTGATTGTTTATCGACAGCCAGTCATATAGCTGCGCGAGATATGTGTAAAAAATTGATGATGTCAATTGATGCACTTATCTATGCTTTCGATGTAATATCTCAGCAACAAGTCGGTAAGAAAAAAATAGCAAGAACGTGTTTGCAAGATGCGGTGGATATTAATTTCACTGATTTTTGGCATGGTTATACGCATAGTTTAACCACAACTAAAAAGAGAATCAGCAATATTAGTGACGAATTAGCGAATATAAATTTGAGTGGTAATATTATCGGCAGAGCAGGAGATTGTTCTTCAGATTTTGCCGAGCAATCTATAGACATACTTAATTGTGTTACAGTTGAGCAATATCAGTTATCCGATAATTTATTTAGTGCCAGCCAGTCCCATGATGCAATGCAGTCATTAGCCAGTGAAGTTGAGCAGTTGGCTCGCTTAATGATTAAAATAAGCAAAGATTTGAGATTATTATCTTCAGGTCCAGAAACCGGCTTTGGGGAGATTAAATTACCTGCCGTTCAGCCTGGCTCTAGTGCAATGCCGGGTAAAATAAATCCTACGGTTCCTGAATTTATGGTGCAATCTTCGATGCAAGCTGTCGGTCATTGCTCAACGATAAAAATGGCGCATGATCATGGTGAGATAGATTATAACCCGTGGGGAATGATTGTTATTACCAACTTAATTGATGGCATCAATCATTTAATAAGCGGCATGAATGTATTGGCTACGCATTGTATTATTGGTATCGAGATTGATTCTGAAATTAATCAACGTAATGTTAATTCATTGGTACCAACGGTAGTAAAGCTCAAACAATTAATCGGCTATTCAAATACATCGGATTTAGTTAAATCGTTAAATGGTGACACTGCCCAATTAAAAGCAAAATTAGATGAATTGCTAAAGGACGAAAGTCATAGTGAGCTTATATTGTAAAAGATTGGCGCGATAGTGCGGGATGTTGTAGTCGAATAGTGGCGTTACTTAGTTATGAGTAAAGGGCCTATGTATATCAGTACATAGGCCCTTTTTTATCGATAATGTTTATAGCGACAAAGAATTATTGACTGGGTCAATCGCTGAGTGCTATTTTTCGGCATCTTTTTTTATTTCATCTGGCATTGGGTTCTTGTCGTATTCATTACGATATTCATTGTTATATTCTTGCTGGTCGTCGTCATCCGGTAATGCTTTGGCATGTTGCCCGGCATCAAGATGTAAGCTTTTGTTAAATTGGTGTTCAATTTCTTCCGGTATCTTCATTTTCATGTTTGCTGTGTATTTTAATGTCATGATCGATCCTAGAATAAAGCCTAAGACCACCAGAATTATAAGCCAAACCATAAATCCTCCTGTAGTTAATCGGGTGCTGCAACGTTGCAAATATATTGGGTATAAATCTGTTCTATATTGGCTAAAATAGCCGTTTTACCTTGAATGTCCGCATTGCGAATAGTGTCTGTAATTAACGCCAGTGTGAATGCTTGTTGTGCTGGTATTGCGATAGGCTGGTAACTTAAGTGCCAAGGTTCACGTGATACCCCCCCAAGATCTTGACGATATGGACGATAGAAACCATAGTCGGTTATATTGTCATCTAACCATGCTGATAATGCCGCTAAATAGCCACCTTCGTCATACTCTTGTGGGATCAGTTGTAACTGATAACCTTTGGGTAAGGCGCTGTAGTCACAAACATCAATCTCGCAGCCCCAATGATGACGACTGGCACCGGGTAACATTGACCAACGTAATATCGCGAATACTTTTTGTTCTTCACTAAGTATAGCTGGATCGAGCGGTTGACTGTCATGATCCAAAATGGGTCTGAGACCGTTAAACTTATTATTCCAAATACTCAGCTGCTGCTCAAAAGAGCGGAAGCTAGAGACCACATCGAGATTGAATCCGGCCTGTTTAGCACGTGTCTGTAACTGCTGGAATGCTGCTAATGCTTGCTGGTGCATAAGCTTAGGTTGTAATGGCTGTGCAATCACATGGGTTTGCACTTGCCCAGTTAACTCAAGCTCAGTTAATGGGGGTGCTGTTATTGATGGCTGTGTAGTCATTTGGCTATACCGTACGGTCACAGTGGCCGAGGTCGCGCTCTGGGGCTATGATATCCCGTACTCGCTGTTTTAATACTTTGGCTTCGGGGAAACCGCCATCCTGTTTACGTTCCCAAATTAATTGCTGATTACAATGGATCTCGAAGCGACCGCCAGTATCTGGGTGTAAGCTTATTTTACTTATCTCTTCACCAAAGGTATGCAGAAGTTCTTGTGTTAGCCAAGTTGAGCGCAACATCCAGTTACACTGTCGGCAGTAGTAAATATCAATTTCAGCTTTGATCTCTGACACGGTCAAGGTCCTTATTTTATTAGTATTACTTATCCTAGCGTACTATTATTTATCTTAACGTCAATAATTGCTGGTGGATATTGTTTTATTCCCAAGTCATTTTCAGATATCTCCGTTAGGTTTGCTGATTGTGCATCTTGAAGTAGCTTGGGTATATCGCTTATTTAAGGTACACTTCGGCCTCATTTTCAGCATTGGTTTTTTTAATGTATAGCATTTTATTTCAGAATAATGATTTCTTGGTTATCAACAAAGCAGCGGGCATCGGTTTTCATGATGAAGACGGCGTTGATGGTATTTGTTCTATTGTCAGAAAGGATATTGGCAGATTAGTTTTTCCAGTACACCGTTTAGACAAAGTGACATCAGGATTGTTGTTACTGGCTAAATCATCAGAAGCGGCGGCTAAATTAGCTAAGCTATTTGAATTGCATGAGATCCAAAAATATTACTTGGGTATCATTGATAGCAAACCAAAGAAAAAACAAGGTTTAGTGAAAGGTGATATGGAGCGTTCACGTCGTAGCATGTGGCGTTTAACTAAGACATTAACTAGCCCTGCTGTGACTCAGTTTTTCACCCAGAGCATTGGTGATGGCAAACGTTTAGTGGTATTGAAACCACACACTGGCAAGACACACCAGTTACGCGTAGCATTAAACAGCCTAGGTAGCCCTATCTGTGGCGATCCGCTATATCAAAGTGCTGATGCTTGGAAATACGATCGCGCTTACCTACACGCGTATTGCTTACAGTTTACCTTAGACGGTGAAGACTTTAGCTTTGTTGCTGAAGAGTTAAGCGGTAAAGAGTTTGAGACTGCTGCATGTAAAGAAGCATTAGTTGCTTATGCACAGCCTGAGACTTTGGCTTGGCCAAAAGTATAATCGTTATATAGCTATTGTATCGATATTATATAGCCAAGCTACAGCACCGTAGTTTGGTTAAATAATAGATTGGTTAAATAATGCATAAAAAAACGCCCAACGTAATACTCTCTCGAGTAATGCGTTGGGCGTTTTTGTTAGCAATTAAAAGCTTTATTCAAATTAGAACTATTTATTCCAATTAAAACAAGTCAGCAATCATCGCTTCTAGTTTGTTTTGGTCGATAGCGAAGTTACGGATACCTTCAGCTAGTTTTTCAACTGCCATAGGATCTTGGCTGTGATCCCAACGGAATGCCGCTTCTGTTAGTTTCGCTTTTGGTGCTACTTGTTCTGCTTCTGAGAATAGTGCTTGCGCTACAGGCTCTGAAGAGTTTTGTAGTTCTTCTAATAGCTGTGGTGCAATTGTTAGACGGTCACAACCAGCAAGAGCTAGGATCTCACCTGTGTTACGGAAGCTTGCGCCCATAACAACTGTGTTATAACCCGATGCTTTGTAGTAGTTGTAGATAGTACTTACTGAGATAACGCCTGGATCGTTAGCGCCTTCATATGTCTCGCCCGTTTTCGCTTTATGCCAATCCATGATACGGCCTACGAAAGGAGAGATTAGGAATACGCCTGCTTCAGCACATGCTTGCGCTTGAGCGAAAGAGAATAATAGCGTTAGGTTACAGTTGATGCCCATTGCTTCAAGTTGTTCTGCAGCGCGGATACCTTCCCAAGTAGAAGCCAGTTTGATCAGAATGTTTTCTTTCTCAATACCAACTGCTTTATATAACTCGATTAGTAGTAACGCTTGTTTCACACTTGCTTCAGTGTCATAAGAAAGACGTGCGTCAACTTCTGTAGAGATGCGACCTGGAATTGTCGTTAAGATCTCTTTACCAATTAATACAGCTAGTTTGTCACATGCAAGTGCAACTTGTGTTTCTGGCGTTGCATTTTCTTTCGCATACGCAATTGCTTGTGCTACTAGTGGTTGATAAGCCGGTAATGCAGCTGCCTTTAAGATAAGTGATGGATTCGTCGTCGCATCTTGAGGCTGGTATAATTTAATCGCGTCCACATCGCCTGTATCTGCAACAATAGTGGTTAATTTACT
>Ga0209396_1005084_pt1 | contig 12585 bp, 2 predicted proteins | sample GOMGulsemesocosm_6_FD_184638 | JGI IMG/M metagenome (GOLD analysis project Ga0209396, IMG submission 184638) | Methane-oxidizing microbial communities from mesocosms in the Gulf of Mexico - GOM8C Gulf of Mexico (SPAdes) (version 2) | ecosystem: Environmental > Aquatic > Marine > Cold seeps...
GGGAATATGAAGCTTATCAAAAAATGGTCAGATCTTGGGGACGCAGTATGGATCAAGATTTCTCAAAGTGGCTAACAGCACTAAAATAAAGATTTGTGTCGCTTATCCAAAAGCGACACATATAAACACTATAAAATCTAATTAGCACACTTTAAATTGCTGGGTTAAGGCTTTCAAATCATTACCTAATGAACTTAGGTGAATACTTGAATCTGAAATCTCGGTAACGCCAATTGCATTTTGTTTTGCAACATCATTAATATTGATTAATGATTGATTGATCTCTTCTGCTGCTTGGGATTGTTGCTGCGCAGCGGTTGCTATGTGCTGTGCATTATTACTAATGGTCTCTATAGATATATGTGTTGATTCTATGGAGCATTGCGTTTCCTGCGCATCTTTTATAGTTTCTGTAGCAGTAATGTTATTGCGCTGCATCACACTAACAACGTCACTCACACCAATTTGCAATTGACTAATCATTTGCTCAATATCCGTGGTAGATAACTGTGTTTTGTGTGCTAATTCACGTACTTCATCAGCCACTACAGCGAAACCGCGTCCTTGTTCACCCGCTCGAGCAGCTTCAATCGCTGCATTTAGAGCGAGTAAGTTTGTCTGATCGGCAATACCACGAATAACTTCTAATATCTTGCCAATTTCTTGAGATTTATCATTAACGATTTGAATATTGTTGGATGCTGTAGATATCTCGTTAGCTAAAGTCTCAACAGAAGTAATAGTCTTATGAACGTAAGCTTTTGCCTGCTGTGATGCACTTTGAATATCATTGGTAGCCTGTGCTACTTCCACTGCATTGTCAGATACTTCACTAATAGTCATCGACATTTCATGCATTGCACTTGAGACACTTTCAATATTAAGTTGCTGTTCTTGTAAGCTGACGTTAGATTGCTGGGCAATGACACTGCTTTGTCCTGCAGCACTTGCAAGCTCAACGGTAACACCACCAATGTTACTAATAAGTTTATTTAAACTTTGCGTCATTAGTTTCATCGACCAATTGATACCGGTACTTTGCGCATCATTGTCAAATTTAACAGTAAGATCCCCTGAGGAAATAGTTTGAGCTATAGCAGCAATCTTCTTTGGCTCGCCGCCAATTGGCGTTGTAATTTTCTTACTCGCTAGTATGGCGACCGTTATTACTATGATTACAGTAAAAATTAAGATAATGAGCATCATTAATTGTAAATTTGAAACTGCGGCTAACGCTTCTGCCTCATCTATTTCACTAAGTAAAACCCAATTTAGTCCTTTAATGCTAACAGGGGTGTAGGCAGATAGAACATTGTTGCCATTGTAATCTTTGATAAGTTTTGCATCAATTTCTCCGCGAAGGGCATTTCTAACACCTACAGTATCAACACCATTTTTTGCAACAGAGCCCGAAAAGCTAGCAATGACAGAATGGCCTACAGGATCTAAAAATGAACTAGAACGCATTTTGAAATCAGAACCAACTAAATAACTCTCGCCCGTATCTCCCATGCCATGACGTTCTTGCATAACGGCGTCTAAAGTATCGATGGAAAGTTGCAGCGCAACAACTCCAAGCAGATCGCCACCTTGCATTATTGGAGCCGAAATGAAGCCGGCCGGTTGACCTTGGCTTGGGGCATAAGGACTAAAATCCTCTATTTCCATGGATAAACTGCTGCGGGTCTTAAGGAATATTTTAGCTAAACCACTATTTTGATAGAGACCTGAAATTAAGTTTGTTTGATAATCAGATTCTTTAGCTACTGTATAAAATACTTGGCCCTGTGGTGAAATTAAAAATAGATCATAGTAATTATAGTTTTTAACAAATTTACTGAGATATTGATCATTAGCAGCAGATGAATCAAGTACATTCTTTGTAGCGTTCATTTGTCCAATTGAAGCAACTAACATCGAAAGTTCTCGATTACGGTCATCAAAATATTGTTGAACTTGTTGTTTTTTAATCTCCCGCACTGCTTCGAGTTTTTGATAGGCTGCTTTTTCTAGGGATGCTGATGATGAGGTAACTGACCAAATTCCCAAGAATGCAAGCGGTAATAAACTGATGGTTAAAAAAGCCAGCATAATCTGTTGTTTTAATTTCAAGTTAAATCCTTTTAATGAGGAGGCCGAAAGTACTCTTAAGTATTACGTATTGCAATAGCGTGGTACTAAAGTGGTATTTACCGCGCGAATGATACCGATTATGAAAATACAGTCAATAACATAAAGTACAGTCTCTTAGTAATCTGGGGTAATTGTTGTTAGTAATAAGTTAAATAGATGATACTTAAAGATTAATTTAAATGTAAGTAAATATATGTACATGACTAAATTGAACCAATTAATCAAAGTGATGTGCACTATTGCTCACAAAGAAACCATGTGATGGGCAAAAGACTGATTAGAGTGTTCAATAATTAATAATACTTTTGTACTACCAACAATTAGTGTCTAAAAACGGTATGCCCCGTTATATGAAAACGATCATTGTTCATAAGTCTAAATGTAAATTGAAGAGTTCGTTTGTAATTCGGTTAATTTTTCAGCTAATAAATTTAAAACTATTAATCAGTAACTTAAAAATTATTTACTAATTTCACTGTGACGTTAAATACGGTGTTAAATTATATTGTTTAAAAAATGTTAATTTTGTGGTGTTTTATTGATCAAAGTTGTTTAAGATGCAATCACAAAATATTGTGATCACAACGATAATTCTAGAACCATAACAAAGGACTGTATCATGCAAAGTTTCCGGTTTTTTCTATCCAAAACTATTAAAGTTTCATTCTTAACTTTATCCATTTTCGCCATTTATGGCTGTGGCTCCCCAGAAAAAGTTGAAAGAAATCCTGAGGTAGTTAAACCCGATCCACAACCAGATCCCGGTCCAGTTGAAGTTAAAATAACTGGTAGTGCAGTTAAGGGGCCATTAGCATTTGCTCAAGTAAATATTTATGCAATAGACCCTAGCCAAGATGACTTTGCTGGTGCAGTTGTTGGCACTGGTAATACAGATGCTGCATCGCAAATCGAAAATTTGTCATTGCCTTTTCCATTATCTCCCCCCTATATTTTAGAAATCAGCTCTACTGATGGCACAATTGACATCACAACAGGGCAATATCCTGTCATAGAAGTGATGAAAACTATTCTTACAGATGAAATGATATCTGGAGGTAAGCAGATTTATGCAACGCCTTTAACAGACATGACAGTATCGTTACTTTTTAAGAACGCTGATTCAAATGTACTGCCTTATACTGGTAATGCCGATGGCGTAACCACAAATACCGAAATACTCGCTGCACTGGCTCCTGCTCAAGAACAAGTAAAATCAACGCTGGGTTTCGGTCTAGAAGATGATATTGATTTGTTTAATACACCGCCTCTTATAAATACAGACACTGAATCTGCTGATGCACAAGCCTCTACTGCAGCTTACCGAAGTGCTGTTGAAGCCTTAACCGCTGTGGTATATGAAATTAAACAAATTAGTGGTGATAGTAATATAAGTACGGATAGCATTATAGATGACCTAGCTGCGGATCTTTCGGATGGTGTTATTGATGGTGCATCAGATGGTGTTGCCACTGAAAGTTACCCACAAAATGCTCTAGAAGTATTAGCTCAAGATCCAGCAACACTACCTATTCCAAATGATCCTGAAGGTCGTACCGTTGCCGATGTGAAAGCCTTAATTATTGCTGAAACGGCTCAAACCGGAAATACCGAAACAGATACAACAGCGTTTGTTGCAAGTGCGGAAGTTGTTACATTAGCTCCTGCTGAGCTTTCCCCAGACATCGATGGTGATGGAGTATTAAATTCGTTAGATGCTTACCCTGAAGATCCAGGTGCCGACAGTGATAATGATGAAGATGGTATGCCTGATGTAACTTACATAGTTATCGACGGATTAAGAACCGCTGACATCAATGTTGAACGCTCAGATCCTGATGATGATAACGATGGTGTGATTGATGTAAACGATGCATTCCCGTTTGATGCTACTGAAACGACTGATACTGATCTAGATGGAACGGGTAATAATACTGATACAGATGACGACAATGATTCAGTATTAGATGCAGAAGACGATTTCCCATTAGATAGCACACGATCGAATGCCGTTGACCAAGATAATGATGGCTGGCCAGTTGGGCAAGACTCCGACGATAGTAATGTGGGTCTACCTGGCATTGTATTTGTTGATACTGATAACGACGGACAGGCTGATGTAGGTGGTTTAGCACCAGATGAAGATGATGATAATGATGGTGTTAAAGATATCGGTGACGCTTTTCCACTTGATGCAACTGAAACAAGTGACTTAGACGAAGATGGTATTGGTGATAATACTGATACCGACATAGATGGCGATAACGTACTAAATATTAACGATTTATTCCCTTATGATACTTCAGAAACTATTGATACTGATGGTGATGGCATTGGTAATTTTCGTGATGAAGATGATGATGGCGATAGCTTAAGTGATGAGTCTGAAATTTTACGTGGCACAGATCCACTAAAAAGCGATACTGACGGTGATGGTGTTTATGATGACATAGATGCATTACCACTTGATAATTCTGAGCGATTCGATACCGATAAAGATTCAATTGGAAATAATTTAGATAATTGTCCTTTAATCCAAAATACATTCCAAATTAATAGTGATTCAGATGGGTTTGGTGATGCTTGTGATAATGATGATGACAATGATGGTGTATTAGATGATGCTGATGATTATCCAACTGATGCCAGCAGATTTAATGCTGTAGATGCAGATAATGACGGCTGGCCTACAGAACAGGATAATGATGATAATAATGCATCTCAGCCAACTGTTGCCTTTGTTGATACAGACAATGATGGTTTAGCTAATGAAGGTGGTTTAACCCCTGATGAAGATGATGATAATGACGGCGTCAAAGACGTTGATGATGCCTTTCCATTAGATGTAAATGAATGGTTAGACAATGACGGCGATAGTATCGGTAATAATGAAGATCTAGATGATGATAACGACAAATATTCTGATATTGATGAACTTGCAGTTAACTCTGATCCATTAGACTCATTGAAACAACCTGCCGATTTTGATACCGATTTTATTCCTGATGCATTAGATAATGATATTGATAATGATGGTGTTAAAAATTCTGATGATGCCTTTGATTTCGATGCTAATGAAGATACTGACTCTGATGGCGATACCATAGGGGATAACAGCGATGCTTTCCCCAATGATGCCACTGAAACGAAAGACAGCGATGTAGATGGTGTAGGTGATAACAGCGATGTTTTCCCTAATGACGCTACTGAAACGAAAGATAGCGATGCAGATGGTAAGGGTGATAACAGCGACGCTTTTCCTAACAACGCCTCAGAAACACTAGATAGTGATGAAGACGGTGTCGGTGATAATAGCGATACATTCCCAAATGATGCTACAGAAACTAAAGATAATGATGAAGATGGAGTAGGTGATAACAGCGACGCTTTCCCTAATGATGCTACAGAAACGAAAGATAGTGATGAAGATGGTGTTGGTGATAATAGCGATGCTTTTCCAAATGATGCCTCTGAGGTTAAAGACACTGATGGTGATAATATTGGTGATGTTGCTGACAATTGTCCAATTAATGTTAATGAAGATCAATTAGATGTTAATGGTAACGGCAAAGGTGATATTTGTGAAAACGAACTATTTGAATTTAGTTATACCTTCTTAAGCGGCGATATTTTAAGCGGTGTTATAAATGGTGTAGTTCTCGCCGATGAAGATACCATTGAAATTAATTCATTTGTTTCTGCTAAATATAACAATGAAAGACTTTCAAATATTGATAATGACGAAATGAGAGCGACATTAAATACCGACATACCACGCATGAGTATATCTGGTAACGTTCTTGATTTCTGGGCTTGTCCAAATGGCTTTACGTCTGAATATCTTGAAGGCGGCGATTGTAATTTCAAAGAACAAAGTGGTTTCCTAATTACCCACTCTATTGAGTTTGCTGAAAGTGGCTGGGCAGGTGCAGCGCCTGGTGACGGAGATAGCAAAGCGGTCGAAGTTGGTCTGACATTGTCAAATTGGACGATTTCTCCATTGGATACTGATGAAGATGGTGTATTTGATATTACAGACAATTGTCCTTTGATTTCTAATGCTAACCAGAATGATAGTGACAATGATGGCGCGGGCGATGCTTGTGATAATTATACCTTTGACCTCACTTCTCGTTGGTTAATAGAACAAAGATTCACACACAATGGCCTTAACGGACAGTGTGAAGCAGAGCCTACTGAAGCTGATATTATTATAGTGACTATGAATAACTCGGCATTAGAAATGATTGGGCATGAGGATCTAGGTGAAGAAGATGCTGGTTTAAATGGCATCATCAAACCTGACGGCACATTTACTATTCACGACGGTTCATTTGTCGCAGAAGATGGCGTTTATGATGCAACGACTGATTCATTCACATTCAGCTTTACCGAATATGAAGGCAGAGATGAGTGCACTGAAACAGGTAATATCTACGCTACTCGCATAAAAGAAGTTAACGAACAGACAGCAATGGTTGGCGGTGTTACCTGGTTTGAAGGTGATGTCGAAGATGACAATGGCCAAATATCAGGTGTTTTCTTTGAAAAAGGTGACCTTAATGAAGGTATCGCCGAAGTTAATTATCAATATGATCCGTCCTCAAGCCAGTGGGTTGTAAATAGCGATATTGATTCAGATATGCTCATTACTGAAACAGGTATTGTAGAAACAACAGATATCTTAACAGCTTCTGGGTATGTCAACGCAGGTGAAACCTTAGTTTTATCAGATGATAACAACAGCATACATCTTGATTTTGAAGAGATGAATATTGCTGGTTATTCAATAAACGCTATTTTAGGTAACGAATATTCATCAGTTATTACAGCTGATGCTAACTTTACTTCAGATGCAAAATCATACTTCACGACTATTACCCAGGCTAATGAGCTTTACGAATTTTGGTGTGATGATCGCGGGAATAACTGGTTTGATGATAACTTGGTTTGCGATAATGCCATTGGTGTTTCATGGGAACCAGAATTTATCCCTGCACAAGCTATGTCTGACATCATCCACCATGCAAGTGAACCACTAACTTCTTTAGTAGGGGGCATTTGGATTGGTAATACAGGCTACTCAGATATTCAGGCGTATTTAGTCTCAGATAATGGTGACGTTGATGGTGATAACTTTAAAGCGTTGATCATCGAGAGCACCAATGTCAGTGGCGAATGGAAAATTGAAATACTCACGGTAGTTGAGCTTGTCGTTAAAACGGTTGGTGACAATGTACTCTACAACTTTAGCGTACCTGAAGATATTCATAACCAGTTTGAAAAAGACGAAGATGAAAGACACATCTTTGTTTTTGAAGATAGCGTCACTGAAGAAGAAACCATAGTTCGTCGTGGTAGCTATATTCCTGCTGGTCAAAAAGAAACCGCTATATTGTTTGGTGCAGCTGCACAAGCGCAAATCGCCGCTGCGTTCAACTTTGTAGATACTGACCAAGACAATATTCCAAACTCTATTGACCCTGATCAAGACAATGATGGCCACTTAAATGAAAATGATGTATTCCCATTGGATAATACAGAATGGTCAGACTTAGATGAAGATGGCATCGGTGATAATGGGGATGATGATCGTGATGGTGATGGCGTTAACAACGATAGTGATATAGCGCCAGACAATGCTGACTTTGCACTAACCCAGGCACTAACAAGTGCGCAATTAAAGGAACAATACATAACGTTACCAGAAAGTGAGGGTAATAAACCTACCTTTAGATTAGGTGTGAGCTCAGGTACTCAATATTTCTTTGATAACGGTAATGGAAGTATATCTCGTGCTTCCGGTTCAACTGATTTTAGCTATGTGATTGCAGATGATGTACTAACAATGAGTATTGATTCTCCTGTACAAAGTACAACGTACTTAACAGCATATGAAATGGCAGATATCGGTATAATTACCCGTCAAGTAGCTGATGAGTTTGTCAATAATCACGGGGGTTATCAGATTGAGATGTATCAAACTATGATACAAAGCCGCCTGCAGTTACTTGAGATGAGCAGCACAACTCAAACATTTTGGCAGACATCAGTCACTGAATATAGTTATTCGAACCAATGGGAGCAAGAGCAACTAATTGGATTAGAGTCAAATATGGTTACCGTTGAAGAGTCTGACAGTCTTACCTTGACCGATTTGTCGACAATGACGATTAATGCATTTACACAAGCAGAGTTAGTTGAAGGCACTTGGGCAGTACCATCTAATTTGGATGAACATACTGATAATATTCAATTTAGATTAGCTTCTGATATCGCGACTTTTAACGCTGATAATTCTGGTTCTAATGCGCTAAGTGGCAATACCTTTACTTGGGTTATCGAAGAAGGAAGGATCATTCTAACTTTCCCGAATGGCGGTGCAGTGCGCTTAACTCGTTATCAAGATTTTGAAGATATCGATGAAGTGTTAGTGGAGATATACAGTAATAATATCCACAGCAGTTTCTACCAAGTAATTTCGCCAATGGCCAATGCAACGCTCGATGGGTTTTTAAATCAATTTGCACAAAATAGTTTCTCTTTGACTAATCCTTATGCATATGATGACGAGGGTAATTTCCGTCCAGATTATGTCTTTGGTTATCGTCTTCAAACGAATGGCGAAGCTACCAATATTTTTGGAAGCGATGTTGATTTTAGTGAGTATGGTTCTGGTTGGAATACATGGCAGCTTAACTGGGGAGACCTAGGTGACGCTCAAATGACAGCTTACATGAACGAAAGTGGTGATTGGCATTCAGACTGTAATCCACAAGATGTTAAATGTAGCCCGGTTCGTAAACGTGTTTGGGTGCCTATTAAACATGTTGGTAACCGTGTTTATGTAATTGAATATGAAGAGCGTAATTCACAAAACTGGAATTTTGGTGCTGAGCCTCAATGGTATATGCATGTACAACCTCGCATCCAATATTATGAAACAATTGATATTGGTCTAGACAGCGATGCTGATGGCATTATTGATAGTCTTGACGATGATATCGACAATGATGGTGCTGCTAATGATGTAGATGCATTCCCATTTGATGATGCTGAATCGTTAGATACCGATGGTGATTTAGTTGGTGATAACAGTGACGCATTCCCTAATGATGCGACAGAGCAATACGATTCAGATGGTGATGGAGTTGGTGATAATGCTGATGACTTCCCCCATGATGATACTAAAACGGTAGGGACCCAATTAAATAGTATTACCTTTACTGATCCTCAGTTACATAGCTGTATTAACGAGTTTGGAATGAACTTTGTTGAAGATGTTCTTCAATTAGATTGTCGTTATCGTGATATCTCAGATATTTCCGATATCAACCAATTGTCGAATTTGCAGCATATAAACTTGGAAGGCAATAAGGAAATTACTGACTTTAGCGCCTTAGCACTTATCTCCACGTTACGTGCATTAGAAGTGTTTGATACTAACTTTGCCGATAGTGACTTTGCGGCATTTGCAGGGCACACGACAATTGAGCATATTGCCTTGCAAAGCCCGTTGGTGACGAGCATTGCAGACGCCGCCACTATGACAAATCTGAGAAGTTTACATTTATGGACTGATCAGCCTTATGACTTGAGTGTATTAACAGGATTAGAGCACTTCAAGGAATTAGCAATTAGTGCAGCTCAGGTTTCTGATTTTAATGTCTTTACTCAATTGAATCTTGAGCATTTATGGTTAAACGGTGATTTGGAGCAACAGGAAGTTGAAATTATTTTAAGTTATTCGAACTTAAAGCAGCTTTCACTGGGATGGAACAGTTATTTAACAAATGATTTGCTTGCGCAATTTGTTAATAAAAATCAAAATCTTGAAAGTATTGGCATAGAAAATACCTTAATTAGCGATTTATCTGTTTTGTTTGTTAATGGTAATACGTGGGAAGGTTTAGCTATTCCATTAACTAACATTAACATTGACAACTTAGTAGTCGTTGAAGGTTTTGATTTAGAGTCCCAGATCCAATCATTACGAGATTCAGGTGTTCATGTTGAAGGTCAATTAGCATACGGAAGGTTAATTGAAGATGCCTTATCAGAGATCTTTGATGAATACCTAAAACAATGTATCAGTGATCATGCTCAAGGTATTGTGGTTACTGGTCAACTCAAAGAACTTTGGTGTTCAGGTCGTAATATTCATAACTTGGGTGGATTAGGGGTTTTTAGCAGTTTAGAAATCTTGGATATGAGTAATAATCCAATTAATCAACTGAACGATTTATATAGTATGCATGATTTACGTGAATTACATATCCAGGACACTTTAATTGCAGATATTAGTCCACTTAGTAATAAGTCAGAGCTTAGGTTCGTTAATGTTAACAACATACCGTTAACTGACTCTGAGCAAATAAATAACCTACCGCCATTCATTGAAGTTCAAGGAACCATCCAGGCAACGGTTGCAATAAGTAGCCTCACGTTTAATGATGCTCAATTGCAGCAATGTATTAATGGTACTGGTGCTGTTAATGTTAGAGATTTAGCTTTTTTATGGTGTGACAGTTATGGTATTAGTGATATATCAGATATTGGTCAACTCACTAATATTTATGACCTAAAACTCACAGCTAATACCGCTATCACGGACTTTCATAGCTTGACTCAGTTACGTAGTTTAACGACTCTTAATTTGTCTAACATGGTATTTAATAATTCGCAGTTAGAAAATATTGCAAACATTCCACGATTGCAAGACCTTGGACTTTCAAATACTAATACCATCACTGATTTAACTGCCTTGTCTAATGCTAGTCAGTTACGAGCGATACATTTATGGGGAAGTAGCAGTTATGATTTAACGCCACTCACTGGACTACCGATGTTAAATATGGTTGCCATGAATTATTCACAGCTTAATAATGAGATTGACGTATTTGGTCAAATATCAAGGTTGGAAAGATTATACCTAAATGGTGATGTGCCATATACCGAGTTTGAAACGTTGATGCAGAGCGTATCACTTACATTATTAAGTCATAACAAAAGTAATTTGTTTGATAATAGCCACTTTCAATTACTTGTCGCTCATCAGCTAAATTTAGAACATTTAGATATAAATAATACACAAGTTACTGATTTAACAGGTATCGAGGCTTTGAAAAACCTTTATACTTTGGTTATTAGCAATACGCAAGTTATTGATATTCAACCGCTGATTGACCTTCGCATCGCCCAAGATGCGGCAGTGGCTAATGGAACGAACTATGTTACGTTGAATCATGTAAATGCCAATTTCATTAATTTGACAGATCCAGGGCAAATCACAACTTTACAGAATCTAGGCGTGCATGTTGAGAGTACACCTCAATAACTTTTAGTTACTATTAGATAAAAAAGGATAGCAATATCCTTTTTTTATGCGCGCAATTTGTCTAACGCTTGAATAGGCATTGATAAATAAGAGCAATAAACAGGTGAATGTTAAAGAGGGAGCATTGAACAATATACCTCACAAAGTCAGGACAACTTCGTGAGGTGAATAACTGCGGCGTTAACGATGAATTAACGCCAAATGGTTATTTAACTCGCATGCCAGGCTGCGCGCCGTCGTCTGGATTCAAAATCCAAAGTTCTTCACCGCCAGGGCCTGCGGCTAATACCATGCCTTCTGACATGCCAAAGCGCATTTTACGAGGGGCTAGGTTAGCCACCATAACAGTCATTTTCCCTTCGATATCTTCAGGCTGATAAGCAGATTTGATACCTGCAAATACTTGACGTGTCTCGCCGCCTAAATCAAGTTCGACACGCAGTAATTTATCAGCACCTTTTACATGTTCAGCTTTCGCAATTTTTGCAATGCGTAAATCGATTTTCGCAAAATCTTCAAAGCTGATCTCTGGCGAGATAGGATCTTTAGCCAGTGGCGAATTAGGATCAAGGACTGGCGCATCAACGGTAGCTTGTAAATTATCTTTTGAATCTTCAATCATCGCTTCAACATGTTTCATGTCAACGCGCTGCATCATCGCTTTAAATTTATTGATGCCATGATCTGTTAGTGGGTGATTAATGCTGTCCCACGTTAATTCAATATTTAAAAATGCTTCAACTTGCTCAGCTAAACTTGGCACAATAGGCTTTAAGTAAGTAATTAAGACTTTAAATAAGTTGATACCCACAGAACAAACGTTCTGAACTTCGTCTAACTTTGTTTCGTCTTTCACTAACTGCCACGGTTCTTTGTCAGCAATATATTGGTTTGCTTTATCAGCAAGGGCCATAATTTGACGTACCGCTTTAGAAAAATCACGTTGCTCGTAACATTGGGCAATTTCATCTTGCAAACTAATGAACTCAGCCATTAACTCAGGTTCAGAAATTGTAGGGGCTAATTTACCGTCAAATTTCTTAGTAATGAAACCTGCACAACGACTGGCGATATTAATTACCTTGCCAACCATGTCAGAATTTACACGCTGAGCGAAA
>Ga0209396_1005086_pt1 | contig 12576 bp, 11 predicted proteins | sample GOMGulsemesocosm_6_FD_184638 | JGI IMG/M metagenome (GOLD analysis project Ga0209396, IMG submission 184638) | Methane-oxidizing microbial communities from mesocosms in the Gulf of Mexico - GOM8C Gulf of Mexico (SPAdes) (version 2) | ecosystem: Environmental > Aquatic > Marine > Cold seeps...
ATGGCCGCGTTCAGTGCTAACAAATTTGTTTGATCCGCGATTTGGCTGATCATAGTAATGAGTTCACGCACGGCCTTCGCTCTATTGTGCACGCCATTAACCGCTTCTGCTGACTCACTAATAGTGGTTGAGATTGTTGCAAATTCAGCGGTCGCCTGTTCGATCATCTCTTTACCTTGACTGGCTAAATCACGGGCATTTAATGACTGTAACTTTGCTTGCTGCGCCGTTTCTGCTGATTGGTTACTTTGTTGTGAAAATTCGTAAACAGCGCGGCTGATATCGTCAACGGCAGCCACCTGCTCTACTGACGCACAATGGACTTCTTGTACCGGTGTATTAAGTGCTAATGCTGAATCTTGGATACCATTTGAAGATGTTTTAATTGATGCTATTAACGTTGATAAATTAACGCGCATGTTCTCAATCGCAGAGACCAATGCACCCACCTCATCATTACGCTGGTAAGTGGCGGTTTGTTTTAAATCTCCTTGAGCAATTTTCTTGGCCATTTCAACGGTATCATTAAGTGGCTTAACAATGCTGCGACTCACGCCAATGGCTAAAATCGTGCCTATAACAAATGCCATTAGCGCCAATATGATCACCGTCGTTTGTACATCGTTATTAGACTGAGCATTAATTTTTTGATTAGTAAACATGCGGCTTTGCTCGCTGCTCAGGTATTGGCTAATGCTGTTTAACAGTGCTTCTAATGCGGGACGTGTCGATTCGTGATAGTGCTCTAAGGCTGTTTCTGTATCCGCTTCAACATATTCGACGGTTTCCATGAAATTTTCATTATAAGTTTGTTGACGCTTTATCATCGTTAAGAATTGCGACGATGGCTGACCATTAAAGGAGACTTCCATCTTCTTTAACGCTTGATTGAGCGCTCTATTTTCTTCATCCATTTCTTTATATAAAGAAATTCTTTGCGAGCGCTCTTCTGTTGGCAAGATTTGCAATAGTAGTAATGCTGAACGCTGTGCATGTGATTTTATGCTGCTAATATCAACAAATTTTGTCACGTCATTAGTCACAAAGTCCTGTGCCATAGCTGACTGTTTGTTCATTTGAGTTAATGCGAGAGTAGAAATCATCACAAGGAGCAGCAAAATAACAACAAAGCTTAAACCCAGTCGCTGGCTGATACGCATATTAGATAAAAAGGACATGACAAGTCTCAAACGATGAAAAGTGAAACTATACTATCAGAGCATTATCATTATGGTAACTGCTTGTTTGATTTATTCTTTTGAGAGTGTATAAACGCTGCAATGCACTGACAGCGTTTATACAGAGGCGGGATATTTAAAATGGCAAAAAGTTAAACGAATAATTGATGCTCGTTTGATCTACCTGCTGTGCCCCAAAATTGATCAACCGGACTCGGGCTAATAATTTTCGTTCCAATGCAGGACTGTTTAACTCACTAGAAACAATTGAGCACCTCTCAACACTGCCATTAGGCGCGACAACAATTAACATTTCCACTTTGCCTTCCAGAGATGGATCTTGACGTAGCGCACGGCGGTAAATCGTATAAAATGCACCTTTATTGCGATCCAACACTTTACGAATTGATTCCACATCACGTCCACCGGCAATGGCACTACTGGAAGCCTCCTGAGCCGCAGCAGCTGCTTGAGGAGATAGAACTTTATCGGCCACAGTGGTTAATGAACGTTTAGCTAAATCAACCCGCTTTCCTATCGTTTGACTCACTTTACTTTTATCAAGTATCGCTGTTTTAGCTGAAAATTTATCTAATATAGGTGCAGTGCTAACTGTTGCTTCGCTACCTTCATTTGACAAAGTTTGTTTATTGTTAGGCATCGTCATTTTCGCAATTTCTCGTAGCTGGGCAAGGTCGTCTTGCATAGCTAACAAACCAGAATTCTTAGCCTGTTCAAGCGCTACTTTCACCTTCTGTTCCTGCGTTTTGATGACAGGTTTGACGACTGGCTCAATTTTCTTTTCAACCACTGGTTTTGGTTTTTCCTTAGGCTCTTCTTTTTTAACCTCTTCAATGGGCTTAGGTTTTGGCTTTTCCTCTATCTTAACTCGCTCAATGAATTTAGTCAGTTGCGGTGGTACCTTCGCTTTTTGTTCCCGAGTTAATTCAGGCACAGTTATCATGTTAACGATTAAAGCAAAGAGCAAGGTAACGACTAAGAACCCCCATATAAGCCGGCTAAACAACGTATTTTCACTGCTAGCTTTCCCCCACGTATGAAGCTCAACAGAAATACTATTAACTTGAGGCATTACTACCTCCAGTGGCTTTAGGCGCGGCGTTTTTCTCGACAGCTAGGGAAATATCACCAAAACCAGCTTTCGAACAGGTCAGTAATATCTTCTTAAGAAGAGAATAAGCCACGTTTTGGTCGCCCATGATAGTAATAGCTCTCGATCCCGTTTCTGATGGCGCTTGGCGAGTTTTATGATATTGAAGTTGTTCAGATAACCCATCAATAGTCACTACATCAGCATCGGCTAGCGCTTCTAAACTGATAATCTCTTTACCCTGTAATAAAACATGCGTGCTGTTAACGAGCAAAACCAAGTTATCTTTAGCAAGTGTTTTAGATACAGATTGAGGTAGCTTTATGCTCTTATCAGCCTCCAACACTTCCACATTTGATGAATTTACAATCAAGAAAAAAACCAAAATGGTAAAGATATCCATTAGCGAAACCAGACTAAGCTTAGAAGTCTTCGCCATACGTTTGTGATGACGTTCTATGCGCAGTGCACGTGCAGATTTCTTCATGGTTGCGCCTCCAGTGCATTGACCTGTAATAGCAAGTCTTGTGGGGCATCTGACAATGAAATATCAGGAAATAATTCCGCATCCACTAATGATGCAGCCACAACAGCCGGATAAGAACGAACAGAATCCATCACGGTAACGATAGTTTGATAACTTGTCGTCGCTGGTAAGAGTAAATTAATACTCTTCTTTTCTATGTTTTTTTGATCGAGTAAAAACTTCACCTCTTTTAGCGATTGAACCAGCAATTTATAATCGCGGTTCCCATCGGCTAATGCAGGAATTGTTTTTAATAGCGCACCTTGCGGATAATACAGCGCCATATTTTTCTCACCAACCATTAATTCTAAGTTTTGAAGTTTGTCATTTGGTGCAGCTGTTAGTTCTTCAATATTACTTGGCAACTTCAGATCTAAAATAGTAATGTGAGAAAAAACCATCATCATCAATAACACAGGCACCAACACGATCATCAAACTCATAAAAGAGGTGATGTCTAGTTCCTGCTCTTGTTTTGTGAGACGAGATTTTTTAATCATGCTTAATCTTCCGCTTGATTTTCGTTATTGCTCATTCCATGACGTAAAGACAACAGATTTAAACATTTGACGCCCGCAGCTTCTAGAGAATCGATAATATCAGTAGTCTTAGTTTGAATGACGCTATGGCACAATAACAAAGGGATAGCAGCAATTAGACCAAAAGCGGTTGTATTCATGGCAACCGAAATACTTTGTGATAAAAGCGATGCTTTTTCTGAAGGGTCTGCATTAGCAACAGCAGAGAATGCAGCAATCAAGCCGATGATAGTACCCAGTAATCCTAATAGCGTAGCGATGTTAGCAAGTGTAGCCATGTATGCCGTGCGCTTTTCAAGACGAGGCATAACTTCAACGACGCTCTCCTCCATAGCATATTCGATATCTTCTCGTTTTTTACTGTAATTTAAGCGCTCTACACCTGCCGCAACAAGATCAGCGACAGTGGCTTTGTTAGTCCTTGCGTAGGTAATGATTGCTTGATAATTCTGAGCATTTAACAGCGTTTGAATTTCACCTATGGCGCGTTGGTTTGCACGGTGAGTCTTAGTTAAAAATAAATAACGTTCTACAGCAATAGCCAAGCCAACGGCTAAAACAATCGAAATTGGTAGCATAAATGCGCCGCCATCTTGAAAGAAGCGAACAACAGTGTTGAAGAAATCCATAAAAATACCCTAAAAGTTAAATGTAGTTTGAAATATTATTTGAGTTTTCGATCACTTACTTTTTACATTCCTACCTTGGAGATGCTGTAATAAATGACGCTTTTTTGCTAATTGTTGCGGCGACGTAGGCGTTAGTTTATTAAACAGTACGTCACTTGTTGTTGGTGCATAAACCACCGGACTTGCTAATTTTTTCCACGGAACAATTGATAGAAATCTTGGCTGCTCTTTAGCACCAACAATCGTTGCCTTAAGCTTAATGACTTGTGTTATTGGTTTTGTCGTACTACTCTCTGCGGCCAAACTAAGACTGGTCATCAAGATTAGAACAACCAACACTGTACTTACTTTCATCGTTATTATCCTTAACTTAAAGTTTCGCTTCGGCTTTTTTATTAGCCTTGACCCGGCGTGATAAATCAGCAATCCAACCTTTGAGTTGACGGTTTTCCGTTTGCTTATTTAATGTATCTAACGCCGCTGCTATTTTATATTGCTCCAATGCATTTTGTGATTCCCCGATATACAAATCTAACAACACACCAAAGTTAAGTCGTGCGTTGGTATAAGCAGGCCATGAAGAAATTGCACGTTGATATTGCTCTTTTGCTGCGGTAAATTCCCCCCGCTCCCTTAACAAGGCAGCCAGTCTATTTCGTGCGTAATAATTATGTTTATTAACGTAAATAGCTTGCTGATAATGCGCAATTGCATGGTCATTATCAAGTTGATTTTTTGCGACATCACCCAACAATAACCAAGGGCCAGATAAAGTCGGTGCGGCAATAGTTAATGCTAAAAGCTTCTGCTTTGCACCTTCCCATTGCTTATTTTTAACTAACGCTTGAGCATCATTAAATGCTTGAGAGATTGACGGTTCCACTACCGTTTTATTTGTTAAATAAAGATTGGGGCTCTCATGAATTATCTCCATTGGCGTTAAGATCCGCTCAGGCTTTACAATTGGTGCTTTTTCATTAACCATCGACTTATCAACGGATTGACACCCTTGCAATGCAAACAATATACACATCGCACCTATGAGCCTAGACGGTTTAGTAAATAATATTGACATTTTCATCTATCTTTTCAACCTTGTTATAACGACCTGGTAATAAGTGACTTAACCGTTGGAAACTTTGGTCTATCCATGAATCGAACAGCCCTTTCCAGGACAGCTTTGCATTATTTTCAAACAAAGCAATAGCCTGATCTTCAAAGGGGTAGGCCTGCTCTTCGAGTAAAATATCATATTGTTCTAATGCTAATTCATCAAGGCCTTTAGGTCGCTCAGAAGCCATTAAGTCCTGGGCTAATTGACGATAAACTTGTGCAGTTTCAAACGTAGACTGTGTTGTAAACGAAGCTACACGATAATCTGACACTTTTTTATAGGCCGTCAATGTTTTAGCTAAACTTTTCTTCTTTGCCACCAAGCTTTTATTGAGGGGCAAGTTTAACTTTATCTGATCAAACTGACGCTTAGCATCTTTTGCAAAGACTAATGCGCTTTGAGCCGCGAGATATGTAGAACGTGGGGTAGCGTTTTTTCCTGCGCTATCATGTACTTTAATTATCTTTTTAAGCCAAAATCGATATTTTCTAGCCTCATTTATTACCATGTATTTTTCAGTGATCTTATTCATTACCTCTAAATAACGACTAACAGGTTTTTGATAAGTATTGGCATGGCGGCGATAAGTTTTTAAAGCATTGGCTTCATCTTGGGCTTTTTCATAAAAGGTGGCTATTAAATACAAGGCTTCTTGCTGGGCAATGGATTTAGGCATGTTGTTCGCTAGGGCCAATCGCTGACGCGCCGCTTGATTCCAATCCTGCTGCTGAACATAAATTGAAGCCAGCTGCACATCAATATCATCAGCAAGTTCATCCTTTTTATATCGCGATTTAAAAGCTAACAATTGAGTAACCGCTTCATCAAGCTTATTTAATTTATAAAGGGATTGTGCCCAATTATAATGCGCCACTTTTCTAATAGGCGATTTCGGCGTTTTCGTTAACACTTGCTGATAATAATCAGCCGCTTTATTAAGGTCACTCGATGCTGCTAATTGCTCTGCATAATTAAACAAACTTGCCGCTAAATTATTATGAATGACCGTTAATCGTTTATCGCTGTCTTTGAGCAAGGTAACAACATCTTCATAAGCTACAATAGCTAATTGAAAACGGGCTTGATTATAAATACTATGCGCTTTGATTAATTTTGCGTTAATAATATGACTATCTTTAATGGGGTTAGGCCATGTTAAAATACGCTGAACTACTTCAATGGTTTCATCGTATCTCGCCTGAGAAAAACGATGGTTCATTAGGGAAAGTAAAATCGATTTTGAGCGTTCATCATCACTAAACTTATGTGTAAATCGAACCGCACTTTCTTCATGCTCACTTAAAACAAGTTGACCTGTCGTATCAACCACAGGGTTTGGCATGATTTTACTAGGTGATAAATCCCTAAATGTTAACACCGCATTATATGCCGCATCAGCACGTTTGTGAGCTGAACGTTCAAATGTTTGCGTAGTGCCATAAGCGAATTCGTTATATGCGTTAATGGCTAATCGCCATTGCTTGCTTGCGTACAAACTCTCTGCATATAAAAACGCTAATGCTTGATCGTCATTAAATGTCTGCTGATATTGCAGTAATAACTCCGCAGCCTTGCTGAATAAGGTGACCTTAAGCGATTTATTAACAGTTTGTTGCGCTAATCGATATTGATCTTGAGCCATTTCGGATAAATATTCTTTTAATGTGGGAGCGTACTTATTCTGGCGCTGCACATTCCAACTACGCCAATAATTTCCAGTGTAGCCATAGGTATTTACAAACTGCTCTTTTTCAAGTTTTACCTGTGTTGGGAAATTTCCTTGTGTATAAATTGTCACCTTATTAATCGAAAATTGCGGGGATAAATGGTGTTGCGGGTAGTTATTGACAAATATATCGTAGGTATTTGCACTATCGCGATAACGCTTATTTGCTAAGAATTCTTGCGCCATTGAATCGACGTGTAAGTATTCAAAATACCGACCGCCAATGCTAGCGTAAAATTGAGCCAAACTAATTGGGCCTTGGCCATTTGAAAAGATTAAATTCATCACTTTAAATGCATCTGTCACCAATTGCTTATTCGCAAGTGGTAACTTATCAATGGTTAAATTAGAACTACTTTTTCTGGGTAAATTTCTATCAAGAACTTCACTAAACAATGCGAGGGATTGTTTATGGTTATCTAATTTATACTGCGTCCAACCAGCCATATATAGTGCAGTTTGAAAAAATGGCGAGTCAAACTCACCTTTTTCATTCGCATTATCAATAATATATTGGTAAGCATTGGCAGCAAGTTGATAACGTTGTTTCGAAAACAGGTATTCACCCTGTCTAAAATAGGCTTCATTAGCAAACTTTGTTTGTGGAAATTGCTGTATTAAATCTTTTAAAGCTTGATAACTTAGCTGACTCTGCCCTTGTAACTCATAAACCTTAGCCAGTTCATACATTACATCACTTGTCAGTGTACTTTTAGGATAACGCGCTAACCACCGATTAAATGCTGTAATGGCTTCATCATAATAACCAGTCGCGCTCTGAGGTAAATTTGTCCCTACCTCTTGATGATATTCACTTTGTTGGCTTAATAGTTGTGCCAGTCGATAGTCAATTTTTTCTCTAATTTGAGTATCGTTAGTCATGGTTACAAGGTGTTTATAATCTGCCACTAACTTATTTAAACTTGGCGCATCAAGTGGTGTTAAACGCGATGTTGATGTTGAGCTAACAATAGAACCTAGTGTTTTATCAGCTTCTTTTTTTATTGGTGATGACTTTACTGTCGTTTGTTTTAACACCAGCTTATCTGATGACTGAATTTTAGTAACCACCGCTTGAGATGTGCTGACAAGGAGACAACAAACACTAAACAAAGATACTTTAAGGACTAAATGATAATTCATTACTCAATACCTTCTTCTAGGGCCTGTGCTCTGTTGAAACTTGCATCAGCCATGCGCACGCGAGCAAGTTCAGCATGAAGGATAAAGGTATCAAGTTCTGATTTTTGCTGTTGTGAAAACTGGCTAAACAATGTGTTTATCTGTGCATAAATGTTTTTTTTAATGCCTGGCACGTGTTTCTCTTGCTCAAGGATATGCTTATGAATACGTTCAACCTCTGCCAATTGTGTTGTCATGACAGGCACTTTTTTCAAATAGTCTTGTAATGTCTGATAATCATTTTTATTAGTAGTCAGCTGATGATTGAGTTCATCGATGTATTGTCTTGTGTCTGTAACATGTTGCGTAAATTCACTAAAGCTATGCCACCATACTATGCGCTGCATTAAAGTTATTCGCCGCTCCGATGCCATATTCTTTTGACCGGCGCGTTTTAAGAAAACCATGCGTTTAAAGACCTCATCGATACGCTTTTGCAATGCTAAATATTGTGAGGACAAAAAGAAATGGCCATCATGTTTGGCTTCAGCGCCATCTACATCCTCAACAACGACTGTACGCTGCGCTGCTAGTTTTTCTATTTCACTTTCAAGTTGCTTAATCTTGGTGTCATTGAGCAATTTACTTATCATTGTCATTTGATGGCTAAGTAAAAATTCAAACGAACTAACGCTTTGACGTTGTTGTTCATATTGCATCGATAATTGAGAAAGTGAGTGAATTTGTTTTGAGATTTCAAGAAAGGATTGTGAAGATAATAGAGAGATAAACTGCTCATTAAGCTCTTCCCCTTTCAGATCGCAATTATTTAATCGCGCATTATCAATCAAATTTATAATGCATTGTTTCTGCTTTAGCAAATGAGCCTGCAGCCTTGGTAGTTTAATAATTCTTTCAGCGGCGAGATTAAGCGCTGTAGTGAGTTGCTGGTATGCTTCTTCTTCATTACCTAGTTGCTCTAGTGCAAAGGCATAACCTAAAGTTGCTTCAAAAAACAATACGCCCGGATCGCCACTATCTAAAACACGCTTAAATAAGACCTTCGCCCGCGCAAACGATTGCAACTGATTTAAAGCGATACCAAGGCCTAAGGACGCCTCGTTATTGTTTAAAGAATTAAGGGAGATATGCTCAAAAGCCCGTGCAGCATTTTCAGGTTCACCGTCAGCCAAATATCGATAACCTTGTGCTAAAAAGCCGCTATTTTTAATATCTTCTAATGCAGCATTATCTATGGTACGTAATTGCTTTACGGTGTCATAATCGCCGGATGTATGTATTAATGGTGAAACGGCTTCATGTTGTAATAACAGGGCAAATTCTTGACTGTGTTTATCAAGTTTCTGTGCTGATTCGAGAAATGTTTTATCAGTCTTTTGATGCAGCGCTAGGTATGCCTTGAGATAATTACGTTGATTAAGTAGCCTTTGTTCCATAACCTCGGGCAACACATTAAATAGTCGCGCGGCTTGTGTCCAACGCCCCAATTTTATTTGCTGTTTAACCGCTATCATAACTGCTTGTATAACTGCGTCATCCTGCTCAATAGAAATTAGGTCAGGACTGAGTACTTCACCACTGGATAAAAGTAAGATATGTTTGAAATTTTGGTGTGCTGTTTGCTGTTGTTTAGTAAATTCAAATTGATTAATCAGCGCTAACTCTTTTAGGGCTTGTTGATAGTCATTGTTAAAGTAATGAAATAAAGCCACGTTATAGTTAACGTCAGAATGACTTAATTGTGCCATGTCTTTTGGAGCAATAGTCTGCGCTGCCAAAGCCGTTTTCATTAGACAAAATGTCAGCACCAACACTTTTGTAAAATTCATGTTGCGTGCCCTTACAATCGAGTCAATGATACAGCAGGTGGATTCACACCCTGGGCACCTAATAAATTGAGACTAATTGACAACGCTTCACGGCTTTTATAATACGCAGACTGACCTTTTAAGATGACAACATTATCATTAGCATCAACCGCTTTAGCAACAATTTGGAAGCGATGCTCACCAACGCTTAAATTGCCTATATACAATCGCTGCATACCGCCTAAATTTAAAGCCTTATTTTGATCAAGACTATAAACGCTACGCGCTACTACGACATCATCAATGTGTAATTCAAGACTACCCAAACTCATAGTTTCAGGCATTTTATTGGCAACATAAACCGAAATTTGTGTTGCTGAAGGGTAAATGAGATCTTGCTCTAATTGTGCTAAATCTTTATGAAGCAATACAGCTTGTTGTTTTAATACTTGTATTTTTTCAGCAATACTTTGTGTGCTATACGCATTAACACTAGAACAGAGTGTTAGAAATATGACACCCATTAAAAATTTTCTCATTACAATCCCTATTTAGCTACTAAATATACGCACTGTTGCGCAGTAATCTGATTAAACGTCCATAAAGCGTAGTTCATGTGAATTCACAATTGACATTTTTTAGTAAAACAACGTAAAAAATATCATGACTACTGATTAAATGAATTATTTATATCAAAGAGGCAAACACGGCATATTAAATCATCAATATACTGCAACAAACGCCCCTATCCTTGGTGTATTTGCCTCAAAGTGACAATATATAACCATTTGTTGCTTATATTAGCTTCATTTCAGCTATTTACATACAGTATACTATCGAGTAAAACCTTTCGCTATGGCAACGATGAAAGTATTTATTGCCCCCCTTTTACAAGGGTATTTTTTCATTTGTTTCACTACCTAATAAGAAGGCCAGCCAACGTGTGGACGCATTAGATTCGAGTCCTATTTTTAATATCATCGTTAGCGGCACCGACAACAACATGCCAACAGTCCCCAACAACCAGCCCCAAAATATCAAAGATAAAAATATGACTAGGGTCGACAGCCCAAGTCCTTTACCTAAATATCTGGGCTCTACGGCATTGCCCATCACTATATTGACCACCATGTATAAGGCAATAACGCCACCAGCCCAGCCTAATCCTAATTGAACTACCGCTAATAATACGGCCGGCAATGCAGCGATAATAGAGCCAATGTTAGGAATGTAATTCAATAGAAAAGCTAATACTCCCCACAGCACCCAATAATCTAATCCGATTGCCCATAAGGCCAAGGATATGATTACCCCAGTGCCAATACTAACCATGGTTTTGATGGCAAGGTATTGATTAACTGATGACAAGAATTGATCTATTTGTGCCATTCTCATGTTGGGGTCATCTAAAGCAAAATGTAACTTCTTGGGTAACGATGCAGCCTCGGCAAGCATGAAGATAACAGTAAGAAGAATCAAAAATAAATTGGCCATTACGCCGCCAAATCCACTCACAATCATGGTCACAACATTCATGGCCGCGCCAGGGTCAAAATATTCCGTCAGTTGATTAAGCTCAACAGGAAAGTTATAGGTCACTAATAACTCAGACAAACCACTAAACTGCGCCGACAATTGATGCTGATAAGTTGGAAGTTGCGAAGAAAAGTCATTAACAGCTTTACCCACTAAATTGGCGAGTGACATGCCAGCGAGTAACACAAAGCTGATAATGAGTGTTATGGCTATGCCCTTAGGCACACCTTTAGCAACTAACGCTTTGAGCGCAGGATTACAGATAATCGCAATAAAAATTGACAGTATAAATGGCACAATAACTGGCGTTGCCGTTTTGATACCAGCCAAAATAATAACAATAGCTGCCAATAACAAGGCTGTTTTTAAAGACGGAGATATTTGATTTGTAGACACTGTTTTTTCACTATTACACAATAATGATCAATAATTTACGCATTAACGGTTGCAATAACAACTGTAAATAGTATTAATACTCTTATATTGTAAAATTAAGGATTAGTATGAACAGTGAACTGGCGATTATTCGAATAAAAAATTTACGCTTAAGAACATATATTGGCATTAATGATGATGAAATAGCCAATCGTCAAGATGTTATTATTAATATAAAAATTCACTATCCTGCTGAAAAAGCTCGCCTAAGCGATAACATGGATGACGCATTGAACTACCGCACTATTACTAAAAAGATCATCGCATTGGTTGAGAACAATCGATTTGGCCTGTTAGAGAAAATGACAGGTGATGTGTTATCCATTGCCAGTGAACACCCTTGGGTAACAACGGCGAGCGTCGAAATAGAAAAGCCGCACGCACTTCGTTTTGCCGATTCGGTTTCATTAGAATTAACCTACCAAGCCTAAACGGCAATTATAACAACAATAAAAGGCCGTATAACATTTCGGCCTTTTACCAATTCCATTAGGACTTTTCGGGTAAGAATAATGTTGCAGTCGCGCCCTCTTCCTCATTGTTAATAAGACTTAAGCGGCCATTATGCTGCTCTATTATATTCTGGCATAAATTCAATCCAACCCCATGACCGCTATCTTTTGTTGTATAAAAAGGTACAAATAGATTATCAGGGTTAGCGATGCCTTGCCCTCTATCGATGATTTCAATTTTTATACCTTGCTCTTTAATTTGATTTTTTGAACAGGTAATAACAATGGAAACGCAACATTGACTCTGTTCGTTGTGTGCTTCAATAGCATTTTTAATTAAGTTAATCATCACCTGTTTTAACAAAGTTGGATCGGCCCA
>Ga0209396_1005088_pt1 | contig 12567 bp, 10 predicted proteins | sample GOMGulsemesocosm_6_FD_184638 | JGI IMG/M metagenome (GOLD analysis project Ga0209396, IMG submission 184638) | Methane-oxidizing microbial communities from mesocosms in the Gulf of Mexico - GOM8C Gulf of Mexico (SPAdes) (version 2) | ecosystem: Environmental > Aquatic > Marine > Cold seeps...
CGTATTAACTTAGTGATCTAATATCTATGAGAATAAATTATCCAGAGCAAGGCGTTTGATTGAGCAATAGCTAGCTATTGGGATTGAAAACAACGCAGCTATTGTGAAATTTAGGCCATTGAGATTGCTCACATCTTTGATGCGATTGGTATAATTACAAAATAGTTACTTTGCAAATAAAAAAAGGCCCTAACAACTCACATTGTTAAGGCCTTTATAGAAATCTAGTTTAACTCTTTAACGTAATTCAATCGGCACAGCAAATACGGTATCTTCGATAATGCCTGGATTCTCTATGACATCACCATCGGTTAATTCAACTAATTTTTCAATCACCTGATTAACTAAAATTTCAGGAGCAGATGCGCCTGCCGTTACACCAACCGCTTTGACACCATTAAGCCATGACGCATCAATGCCATCACTGTTATCAATTAAATAAGCCGTCGTGCCATTTTTTTCTGACAATTCACGTAAGCGGTTTGAGTTAGAGCTGTTTTTAGAACCAACCACTAATAACAAATCAACTTTTGCTGAAATATCCTTTACGGCATCTTGACGATTTTGAGTGGCATAACAAATATCATCTTTACGCGGCCCTTCTATTTCAGGGAAACGTTCACGCAGCGCATCAATAATATTTTTAGTGTCGTCGACTGATAACGTAGTTTGAGTAACGTAACTCAAATTACTTTCGTCATTTACTTGTAGGTTTGAAACATCATTTACAGTTTCAACTAAGTACATGGCGCCGGCATCATTTGAATATTGCCCCATGGTGCCAATCACTTCAGGATGTCCTTTGTGACCAATGAGCACACATTCAGTAGTACGTTTACTTGAACGAGCAACTTCCATGTGAACTTTAGTAACCAATGGACAAGTAGCATCAAACACACGTAAATCGCGACGTTTAGCTTCTTTACGAACGGCTTGTGATACTCCATGTGCACTAAAGATAACCGTTGAATCATCTGGCACTTGGTCGAGCTCTTCTACAAATACGGCACCACGAGCACGAAGACCATCAACCACATACTTATTGTGAACCACTTCATGGCGCACATAGATTGGGGCATCAAACAAATCTAAAGCACGTTCAACAATAGTGATTGCGCGGTCTACACCTGCACAAAAGCCACGAGGGTTGGCACGCAGTATTTGTACGCTCATTACTCACTAACCTCAATGATTTCAATAGAAAAAGTAATTGTTTGACCCGCTAGCGGATGATTAAAATCAATCGTTACTGATTCACCAACTATCTCACGAACAACACCAGGAATTTGCGCGCCATCTTGTTGATCAAATAAAATGATAGCACCAACTTCTAATTCTTCAGCGCTAAATTTACTGCGATCCATATGATAGATATTATCTGGATTGTTTTCACCAAAAGCATCTTTGGCGTATAACGTAAATTCTTTCTCGTCACCTTTATTCAAACCCATTAAGTTTGACTCAAACGCTGGTGATAAACTGCCATCCCCCATGCGTAACTTAGCAGGTTTGTTATTTACTTTAGTACTGTCAGCCGCACTACCATCGTCTAATTTCATGGTGACGTGGAATATAATTTCGCTGTTTTCGTTGATCATTATTTTGACTCTTTATTTAATTCTTTATCATCTTTGTTGATGAATGCATCTAAGATAATTAAAAATGCACCAATACAAATAGCTACATCGGCAATATTAAAAATTGGCCAGTCAAACGTCTTATAATGAAGATGGAGAAAATCCACCACAAAACCATAACTTAAACGATCAATCAAATTACCAATGGCACCAGACAACACTAGGCTATAAGCAATGCCTAAACTTTTTTGAGATTTGTGTAAGCCACGTAACCAATAGATCAATAACCCACTAATCGACACAGCAATGATGGTGAAAAACCAGCGTTGCCAGCCGCCAGCGTCGCTTAAAAAGCTAAACGCTGCACCTTTATTTTGGGCATAGGTAAAATCAAAAAACGGTAAAACGTTAACTGACTCATACAGTTTAAAGTTAGCCAACACATAAAGCTTAGTGGCTTGATCAGCCACCAAACCAATGATGGCAAGCCATAACCACACTAAACCGCTTTGCGCTAATGCGGGTTTGCTATTAACGCTCGCTGCTAATTTAGGCATAAGTACGTTCTTCGCCTTCGCCTTCGATGTTAGATACACAACGAACACATAACAATGGATGTGCTTCTACCGTGCCAACTTCTTCACGGTGATGCCAACAACGGTCACACTTCTCGCCACTTGATGCTTCAACTAAGACTTTTAAGCCGTCAATCTCAGTATCAATCGCATTGTCAGCCGCTTGTCCTGTAACAATAGTTACGTTTGAAGTAATTAATACAAAGCGCAGTTCAGAAGCAATTTTGTTCAAACTAGCTGCTAATTCGTCACTAACATAAAGCGTAACGTTAGCCGCTAAGCTACCGCCAATCACTTCATCACGACGTGCTTGTTCCATCGTTTTGTTAACCGCGTTACGTACTTCTTGAATCTCATTCCAAAACTCAACATTTAAAGACTCGTCATCGCTTAATGCCGTTAAGCCTTCATACCATTCACTGATAAATACAATGTCTTCTTCGTTGTTGGGTAATGACTTCCATACTTCATCAGCCGTAAAGCTAAGAATTGGCGCAATCCAACGTACCATTGCTTGTGCAATATGATACATAGCCGTTTGACAACTACGACGCGGTAAACCATCTGATTTAGCAGTGTATTGTCTATCTTTAATGATATCTAAGTAGAAACTACCTAGTTCGATTGAACAGAAATGCGTTAGCTTTTGCACAACTGTGTGGAATTGGTAGTTTTCATACGCTTCCATAATTTCTTGTTGTACTTGATGAGCACGGCCAATAATGTAGCGATCAAGTGCAACAAGATCTTCGTTTGCAACGATGTCATCTTTACCGTCAAAGCCATTAAGGTTTGATAATAAGAAACGGGTTGTATTACGAATACGGCGATATGAATCAGCACTACGATCTAAGATTTCATCAGAAACAGTCATTTCAGCGGTATAGTTAGCAGAAGCGACCCATAAACGTAAAATATCAGCACCCAAGCGATTAACCACTTGTTGAGGTGACATCACGTTACCGAGTGATTTTGACATTTTCTTGCCGTCGCCATCTACAGTAAAACCGTGTGTTAATACTTGTTTGTAAGGCGCTTTACCGTTCATGGCTACTGACGTCATTAATGACGACTGGAACCAACCACGATGTTGATCACTACCTTCAATGTATAAATCAGCTGGGCCCGTTAACTCTTCTCTTGCATCAACAACACAGGCATGTGTAACACCTGAGTCAAACCAAACATCTAACGTATCTGACACTTTAACGTATTGGTCGCCGCCTTCACTTAAGAACTCGCTTGGCTCAAGATCAAACCATGCTTGAATACCTTCTTTTTCAATCAACTTTGCTACTTGTTCTAACAGCTCAGAAGTATTTGGATGCAATTCATTCGTATCTTTATTGATGAAGACAGTTAATGGCACGCCCCAAGTACGTTGACGAGATACACACCAGTCTGGACGACTCGTTACCATATTCTCAATACGTTGCTGACCCCAATCAGGGATCCATTGAGTTTTTTGTATTTCACCCATTGCAGCATTACGTAAGCCATTTTTGTCCATGCTGATAAACCACTGCGGCGTTGCACGGAAAATGATTGGTGATTTATGTCTCCAACAATGCGGGTAACTATGCATTAAGGCAAAGTGATGGACTAATGCGCCCTTCTCTTTAAGCGCCTCGACAATAACGTCATTGGCTTTAAACACATGTTGACCGGCAAACAATGGTGTATCTTCTAAATACACGCCATTTGCACCAACAGGGTTTGCTACTTCAATATTGTATTTCTGACCGACCACGTAATCTTCTTGACCGTGACCTGGCGCGGTATGAACAACACCCGTACCTGAATCAGTGGTGACATGTTCACCTAAAATAACGGGCACATCAAAATCGTAAAATGGGTGGTTAAAGCGTGTTAATTCAAGTGCGCTGCCGTCACATTGACCTAACACTTTAAATTCTTCAATACCGTAACGTTCCATGGCGCTTGCTACTAAGTCCTGCGCTAAGATGTAACGTTGTGATTGACCATCAAGTTCACATTGAACCAAAGCGTATTCAACGCTTTCATGCATTGATAATGCGCGGTTAGCTGGCAATGTCCACGGCGTTGTTGTCCAGATAATTGTTGAAATTGGTCCATTGCCAGCGTTTTCGCTTGCAATGCCCATTTTTTCTAAGATTTGTGCTTCATCAACGGCCGTAAAACGCACATCGATAGCAGGTGATTTCTTATCTTCATATTCAACTTCAGCTTCAGCTAATGATGAACTACAGTCTAAACACCAATGAACTGGCTTAGCGCCTTGTTGCAAATGACCGTTGTCGATGATTTTCCCCATTGAACGAACGATATTTGCTTCAAAACCAAAGTCCATTGTTTGGTAAGGGTTTTGCCAGTCGCCAAAAACACCTAAACGGATAAAGTCTTTACGCTGTCCATCAACTTGACGTTGTGCATAAGCGCGACATTTCTTACGAAACTCACTCGGTGAGATTTTATGGCCCGGCTTACCGTGCTTTTTCTCAACTTGTAACTCGATTGGTAGGCCGTGACAATCCCAACCAGGAATGTACGGCGCGTCGAAACCAGAAATGGTTTTAGACTTAATAATAATGTCTTTTAAGATTTTATTAACTGAGTGACCAATATGTATATCGCCGTTGGCGTAAGGAGGGCCATCATGCAAAATGAAACTCTTGCGCCCTTTTCTAGCGGCACGAATTTTACCGTACACATCAGATTTATCCCATGCTTTAAGCATCATAGGTTCACGGTTTGCCAAGTTTGCCTTCATTGAAAATGAAGTTTTTGGCAGGTTTAAAGTCTTCTTGTAATCACTCATTATTAATCACGCCATTAAAGGTCAAATATTAGTTATTACAGTCAAAGTAAGCTTTGGCTGCTATGACATCCCTTTCGATTTGTTGTTTCAACAAGTCGAAAGAGTCAAATTTTTTCTCATCTCTAATTTTCGCTAACACGCGAGTATCTAGGCATTTACCGTAGATATCCCCTTGAAAATCAAATAAATGTATTTCTAATTGGATACGTAATCCATTTACTGTTGGACGCTTGCCAATGTTCGCAACGCCTCTATATTCTTTATCATCTAGTATCACGTTTACCGCAAACACGCCTTGTACCGGTGATACTTTACGGTCTAGTGCAACGTTTGCCGTTGGGAAGCCAATGGTACGGCCTTTTTTATCGCCATGACGAACACGACCACTAATCACAAAAGGGTGTCCGAGCATCGCTTGAGCCTGTGTAATATCACCCGCATTTAGATGCTGACGAATTAACGTGCTACTCACCCGAGCGTTGGACACTTTTAAGCTCTGGGTACTAACCACTGCAAAGCCATGTTTTTTCCCGGCTTGTACCAACATGTCAAAATCACCAGCACGCTGATGGCCGAAGCGAAAATCATCGCCAACGACTAAAAACTTTACGCCGAGTTTATTAACGAGTAGTTGCTGTATAAATTCATCGGCGGTCATTGATGAAAACTTATCATCAAATCGTATGCATAATAATCGATCAATGTTATAACGCGTCAACAAACTCAATTTATCGCGTAACCGTGATAATCGAGCAGGGGCAGCGCTCCCATTAAACAATTCTTGTGGTTGAGGCTCAAATGTCATCACAGTACTTGGCAGTGATAAATATTTTGCTTGTTTTTTCAACCCATTAAGTACTTCTTGATGCCCTAAATGAACACCATCAAAATTCCCAATAGTTAATACACAACCACGGGTTTTCTCCGTTATGTTATGTATTCCACGAATTAATTGCATAAATTAGGCGTTCCCAAGCTCTAAAACTGGCGGATTATATAACATTAGAGCCCCGTGCGCAGCTAAAATAGTCAAACTCATTATCATAATTTGAACTCGGCATGTTAATTCCATGACACGCGTTTTATTGATGTGTTTTTATATTGGCGTTTAGTGAAAATTATTGATTCATCATCCAGAACACTAAAGTTATGTTGTCTAAATAACGTATCAGTATGTTGAACTTCACCTGTTTTTAAGGACATACGATATAGTCTAGAAAGAGCATCGGTACCATAAAAATATTCTTCGCTAATATCGGCGAATACAAAACCATTGTTCGGGATGGTAATTTCAATTTTTTCACCTGAGGTAACGTTTACAAGGTTTTTACCCGAGAGATAATACACAGTTCCTACCCCATCGCCGTATAAACGACTCACCTCTTGCGTTTCTATGAATGAAATTTGACGCGTCATTAAGTTAAAACGATTGAGTTTTTTCTGTTCCCCGTCAACATTCATAAAATAAATAATAGGTGCTTGAGCTCCCCACTTAAAATCAATGAGATTTAATCCCGTTAACTCATTAATTCGATGTATTTTATTCGTTAATAAATCAATGAGCCAAAGCGATGAACCTTGCAAAAATAATAAGCTTTTATTGTCTGGCGATAACGCTAATCGGCTAATACCTTTTGAACTATTTTCATTTAAAAAAGTAATTTGCTTTAATTGACCTTGATGGCTGCGCCAAATTTGATTGTTCCCTGTTCTCTTTGAGACAAAATAGTGCAATTTATTATCAACAGTAGATGCTTCGGGTAAAAAGTCACTACTCTCAGACTCATGGGCATTAGTTAATACTTGCTCTTTATTATTGAACAGGTTTTCCCCTCTGATTAGTTGATATTGCTGGGAATCGCTTTGGGAAAATAAAACCTGATTGTCGTATTCAAGCGCCAGGTAAAATGGCACAAACCCTTGTGGCAATTTAATACGTTCTACGACTGTAGCGTTGATGTTAATTTTCAATAGTTCATCAAATTCAGATGTTAATAGGTGACTACTATCATCAAACCAACTTAGGGCGAAATTGAAACTGTTTCCCGAAAACTCATGGATCAAGCTAGTCTCACGTGTTGTTAAATTCATCAGATAAATTTTCATCGGCGACTTGATCTGCGACCAGAGATAAGCTAAATATTGACCGTCAGGTGATAATTTAATTTGAACAGATCCATAACGATTATCACCAGGTGCAACGAGTACTTTTTCGCGTTGTTTTATAACATCGTATTGATAGATTGCGGCGCCAGAAAACCCTTCGTCAACTTGCGTATAAAACAAATTCTCAGTTTTTTTATCTATTTGCGCGTAACCATTTTTTAAGGCGTCGCACGCTTTGATTTTTTGAGGTGGTTCAATATTGGGGAAAGTCGATATATCAAATAAAACATAATGACATTCCTTACGGTCAATATTGACTAACAACGTTAATAGTTTTTGCTGTCCTTGCTGCCATGACAACCCGCCGACTTGCAAATCAGGAATATCTAACACTATTTCAGCTTGATCGCTTAACCGCTTTACATAGGTTTTAACGACGCCTTGGTGAATATTACTGTAAGCGAAATACTTTTGTTGCGGTGAGACAAGTGGGTTGGACTCACCACCGTTATTCCAAGTAGCGGATGTTACCGAAAATGTATAATCCTTGTTAGCCGGATTTGAAGTGGCAGCAACATAAGGAGTTTTCACTTGTTCAGTATTGCTTTGCATACGATAGTTCTGCCATAGCGAGTAACTAGCCAATAGGCATAATAGAATGATTAAACTAATTGTTACCCATAATAATTTAGGAGAGGATAAAACGCTTTGCTTCTCTTCTTTTACTTGATGTAATTGATTTTGTAAGCACTCTTCTTTTTTAGCTTCATGAACTTCCACAGACACAACCGGCGGCTGTAGGTTTAAGTTATTTTCAATAGTGTTATCAACTGAGCTTTGTTGAGGCTGAACATTGCTACTGTCACGCTTCATATTTTGTTCTTCATCAACGTTGTGATGAGTATCTTCTACTTCAACCGTTAAACTATATCCTTTACGATAGTGAGTTTTGATCATGCCAGACTTTAGTTCAGGATGACTTAGTTGTTTTCTCAGCTCAGATATAGCTCTGTTAATCGCATTGTCATCAACGAAAGATTGCAGCCAAACTTGCTCAACCAATTCTTGTCGCGCAATAATACGCGTGCTATTTGCAATAAAAAAGTTAAGTAACTTAAAACTTAATGGGTCTAACTCTCTTTCGATCTGTGAAGAAGTGATTAGACAGCGCTCTGCAATAAATAACCATGGTCCTAAATTTACACTCACAAACTTTCCTTTATTATTTACCTAAAAACACTTCTTGCACAAAAAACAATAATAGCCGTTAAATTACATAAACTTAACATCAAACATTATTGTAAATAATTTAATTATAAGCTTTTGATAAGGTTTCTATAATAATACAAATAATCATTAAAAAACAATACCTAACAAAACATAATGCTTATTAATTGATTGCTCATGCTTTGATAAGCGACTTTAACCAATATTCATTCTAATCTTGTCCCCATCGAGTTGAGGCAACAACAAATACGTACCGCAACTTTACAACTAATTATACAAATACATTAAAGGACAAAATCATGATTAAGATAACTATAAGTAAGCTAGCATTATCCACCCTATTACTTGCAGGCATTACATTAGGTAGCCCAGCAGAGGCTGCGACAACTGATAACATTAATAAAGTTAATAAAGTTAATAAAGTTAATGCCCAAATTACACAAAAACTAACTCAGCAAAGTAACACCATGTTCGATAAACACCTCTCTTCAATAAACAAAGCGACAACCCAAGGGTTGAGCAAACAAATTTTCAAAAAAATCGACTTATAGAGTCTTTAATGTAGCCATAATTTTCCCCATTGATTCTTGGTATTTAAAATCAATGGGGAAACAATAATTAATATAAAAAAGAAGAGAAGCCTTATGAAATTAACTAATAAATTAAAATCGCTAACAACTACCGCATTATTACTGTCAGGCCTGCTTAGCAACTATGCCAGTGCTGATGCAGCGGTTTGGAAAGTGAGTAAAGGTGACAATGAATTATTCATTGCTGGCACAGTTCATATTTTACCTCCCTCGCAATTTCCACTGCCGAGTGAATTCAGCCAAGCTTATCAACAGGCTGATTCGATTGTCTTAGAAGCACAATTACCGGATCCAACGGATCAGAAAGCGCAAATGGAAATGATTCAAAAACTTGCTTATCCAGCAGGTGCTAAATTGAGTCAAATGATTAGCAAGTCCACTTATCAAGAGTTAGCTTCATACCTCAATGGATTAGGCGTTAATTTAGATGAACTCAATGGGTTTAAACCGGGGTTTATCGTTAGTGTGATGACGGCGATGGCTGCTAATAAAGCACAGCTTGCCGGCGAAGGCGTAGATGCTTACTTTTCAAAACAGGCTAAAAAAGACCACAAAAAGATCGCTTATTTAGAAACTGCACAATTCCAACTGAATATGCTCGCCAACATGGGCCAAGGCACCGAAGATAAGTTTATTAAAGACACGCTAAAAGAAATGGAGCAATTTAAGCCTCTATTAGAACAGCTATTAGTAGCATGGCGTAGTGGAGATATGATTGCGATTGATAAATTAATCATTCAAGAAAATAAAAGCAAGAGCCCACAAATGTATCAAACTGTTTTCGTTGAACGTAATACCAATTGGATCCCTAAAATTGAAGCGATGTTTAAGGATAAAGAAAAAGAACTGGTATTAGTTGGCGCAGGTCACCTTGCAGGCGAAGATAGTGTCTTAGCACTCCTAAAAGCGAAAGGTTATACCGTATCTAGACTATAAATAATGAAAGGCGCTTTTACACGCCTTACATCACAATGATTATTTGGTCAGTTAAGTACGCTCACTCTTTAAATGAGATGGGCGTATACCAAATATCGCCATCAAACTAAAATAACAAGCGGCTGCAATCACAATTAATTTAGTTAGTTCAACAACCTTAAGCCAAATATCGGCCTCGAACCAAAATACTTGGTCAGGATTCATATAAAACACAATACCTGCCATAATTACCGACGCGACCATGGCTTTAATAGCAAAAATGACAGTTTGGGATGAAAAATGATAAACACCGTCTTTTTTAAGCTGCTGATGCAGCCAAAATGCATTACATGTGGCTGATAATGCCGTTGCAAATGCCAATCCAATATAGCCATACTCATAGCCTAGCGCCAATGCAAAGATTAAATTAAAGCCCATATTAGCAATCATCGCTTTGATGCCTATTTTGACAGGTGTTTTGGTGTCTTGTCTGGCATAAAAGCCTGGGGCTAATACTTTAATCATCATAAAGCTTAATAAACCACAGCTATAAGCCACCAACGCGAAACTAGCCATATCAACATCATTGCTGGTGAACTCTCCGCGCATAAACAAGACATTTAACATTGGCTTAGCCAGCACCATAAGCCCAAGCATGGCGGGAAGCCCCATTAATAACACCATTCTGACGCCCCAATCCATCGTCAGTCTAAAATTGTCATTCGCACTACTATATTGACGTGACAATAGTGGTAAAATAACCGTTGCTATAGCAATTCCAAACAGACCTAACGGAAACTCTAAAAGCCTATCAGCAAAGAATAACCAACTGACCGAGCCTCCTCCTAACGATGTTGCGATAACTGTATCAAATAAAAGGTTTATTTGACTAACTGACACCCCAAACAATGCAGGTATCATTAACGTGCGTATTTTAATCACCCCTTCATTATTCCATCCCCACTTGGGGCGAACTAGCATTCTTGCCTTATAAAGAAACGGTAGCTGAAACAATAATTGCGCTAAACCGCCAACAAACCAACCCCAAGCAATACCTATGGCAGGTTCGTCAAAATGCGGCGCAATAAAGACAATGGCACTTATAATAGCTAAATTAAGGAAAACAGGCGTAAATGAGGCAACAGCAAACTTACCCATTGCATTTAATATAGAGCCAGACAGCCCTACTAAAGTAATAAACCAAATATAAGGGAAGGTAATTTTTAACATCAATGATGTAAGCTCAAACTTCTCCCCTCCCGCACCATCTTTAAGCCATTCAACAAACCAGCCTGTCCCAAATAGCGCAGCTAACACAGGAGATGCCACAACCCCAACAATAGCGACAATGGTAACAATGGTGCCCAATGTGCCAGAAACACGTGCAATAAAGTAGCGAACCTCATCCTCTTCTTTATTAGTTTGATACTCACTCAGTACAGGAACAAATGCTTGTGCGAAAGCGCCCTCGGCAAATAATCGGCGCAAAAAATTAGGAATTTTGGCTGCAACCAAATAAACGTCAGCCGATGGGCCAGCACCTAACACCGCTGCAAGTAGAGAATCACGTACTAATCCTAAAATACGCGATATAAACGTCATGGCACTGACAATAATGCCTGATCGCAATAATTTTTTACTCAAAAGACTTCCCTAAATTGAATCTGATAAATTTTTAGATATTAAAACACGAATAAAATCAACGGCAGCTGAATAACGGCATTAATAACCTATTTCAGAGCATTATGATCTAATTGTCCTACCTGACCAATAGGTTAGTAATGATTAAAAAGTAATATACGAAAACACACACCTTCAGCTGCTTGAATATTAATCACATTATCAATTTACCAAAATTATTGAATTTATCCTTTAACGTGTTAAGTTCGTGTTTGTTTTTTGTACTTTAATACATGGAGTCGTTATGAAGAAATGTTTAATTATGCTGTCGGTCATCGCTACATTAGGTGGATGCCAAACTAATGGTGTCAATGAAAACGGAGAAACACCCGCTAACTATAATGCCTATATTAATAATCAATCTTTAATAGGGTTAGATCGCATCACACAATTTAAAGTCTCAGAATGGGAGATTTTAGATAAAACGCATCTATATGTCACAACGAGGAAGCGCAAAAGTTTCTTACTGACAACAAATAGCGATTGCTCTGAGATCGAATTTGCTAATCGAATTTTCTTCAAACAAACATTAAAAGATACATTAGTTGCTTTAGATGATCGAGTTGCCCAAGCCGGTGCTTATGAAGCCGATTGCGTGATAGCTAATATATATAAACTTAACCGTGTACAAAAAGATCAACTAATGGGAATGAATTCTCGTGCAAAACTTGGTGAGAAAAATATGCCGGGGGCACGTTAAACACTCATTATAATTAAGCTAACGTGTGAAAGTGAACTATATATTCAATATACCTAGTTTATTGTCCTTATTATCATTGTTATCAGGTCAAGAAACTAAAGTTTTAGTGTAACGTTAAAGTAAGCTCAATCATTAGTCCTTAGTAAAGGAAGCAACACAAAGATTAGCTCTAAGTAAATGAACATTACTACTGGTTCACATTGATTTAAAACTTAACAAAAACCCGTTTTAGCGACGTTATTTAGCCATAACGATAGTTAGCTCACTTATATTTTTCAATTTCTATCAATAAAATCTAATTTAGGGCTAGGACTAGGCCATAAATGTTGGTAGAATTCGCCCGTTATCATAACGGTCAAGTTTTTGGTCTGTAGTTTCTGTCACAACGGAACCTCAG
>Ga0209396_1005089_pt1 | contig 12563 bp, 9 predicted proteins | sample GOMGulsemesocosm_6_FD_184638 | JGI IMG/M metagenome (GOLD analysis project Ga0209396, IMG submission 184638) | Methane-oxidizing microbial communities from mesocosms in the Gulf of Mexico - GOM8C Gulf of Mexico (SPAdes) (version 2) | ecosystem: Environmental > Aquatic > Marine > Cold seeps...
GTCACTGGCACTGGCACTATTTATAAAGCCAGTAGACGTTAGGGCTAAAATTAAAAATGCGTTACGGGTTATATCGTTTAATAATTTCATCAGAAATACCTTATTGAGCAGTAACAATTGACTGGCCTAAAATGCGTTCCAGTTCTAATACTTGATTGAAAATACGGACTTGGCTATTGATTAAGTCCTGCTCTAAATTGAAAACTTGATTTTGCGCATCGATCCATTGCAATACCGTATATTGACCCTGACGATAGGCTTTTTGGGTGGTGCTTAGCAGTTCGCTGGCGAGGGGTAATAAGTACTGTTTAATACGCTTCGCTAAACGCAGCTCTTTTTCTAAGCTGGCCTGAATGCGAGTGAGCTCAATGCTTAATTGCTGGCGTTTTATTTCGAGCTGTTCATAGCTTAAAGCTTGCTGAGCTTGAGCACTGGCAATACGCCCGCGATTAGGATTGCTAAAGTTCAGCGGCATGGAAGCACTTAATACTAAGCTCTGATTGCCACTGATGTCGTTATGACGCATACCCAAGCCCAGATTTAAATCTGCGTTGCCATTGGCTTGAGCTAACAAAACGCGGCTATCGGCTAAGCGAGAAAGTGCAACTTGATGGCGATAGTCTGGTAACTGATTAATGCCTTGGCTGATGATGCTCGTTAAAGCGTTATCATCGGGCAGCGGTGGTAACTTGGACAAATTACCCAATAGTTGCGAGAAACTATGCTGGCCTAACCACATTGCGGTTAGAGCATCTTGCTGCAATTTGATGCTGAACTGCAGCTGCTCTAAATTATTGTTAGAGCGTGCTAGTCCAAGCGCCATATTCGCCACATCAGCTTGGGCGACGGCTCCAGATTTTGCGCGTTTATTGATGATTTTCAATGCGCGCTTTTCTTGGCCTATGCGTATTGAAAGTAAGGTCTTCTGTTTCTGTAAGGCCAGTAGTTGATAGTAACGACGGCTGGTTTCAGCGAGCACATCGAGCTTGGCTATTTTAAATTCGGCTTGTAGTTGTGCTTGCTTAGCGTTGGTAAAGCCGACTCTTGATTGGCGTTTATCACCGAGTTCGAAATTCTGGCTTAAAGTGAGGGTCGCTTCATCAGAACTTAGCTCAACTTCGGCCTTAGGCACTGGGCTTAATTGGGCTTGAGTCATATCACCGTCTAACTGGCGTACATAATAAGGGTACGCTTTCAGTTGCGGGTTTTGTTGCAGGGTTAACTGCAGCGCTTGTTTTAGTGATAGAGACGTTGCAGCTTGCTGAGCCTCGGTTTCGCTTGTTGTGACATTAACAGTGGCGAAACTGATTGCAGGCAAGCTACACACCATCACTAGCAGGCCCGCACGGGCACGCATTAGGTGTTTGTTCATAAATATCCCACATAGCTTAACGCTATGAAATAAATGATTATTTGGCTGGTTTAAACGCGAGTATTTATGAGTGTGCGGTAGGAGGAGGAATCGGTGGGCTATAGGTGAGTGTGCGATAGTTTGGAATGGAGCTGCTAATGTTTAAGCTCGCTTTAAAGCTATCGTTGCCCGAGTACTGGGTGGTTAAATCACTCAATACATGAAAGTGTGTTTCTTCAGTTTCCCCTTGAATGCTGTCATCAAGGTCTTGACCAAAGTCGAGCAGGGTCTTCAGGTCAGAAACTACGTGTAGATGAGGGCTTTCTAAGGTGTCGTGATCTCCGGCAACCAGGTGCACGGAAGCCCATACGCTATTGATGAGCGTATTCGTGATAATAATAAGTAGCGCCAGTAGGTGCTTTATTTTCACAGGGGTTAGACCTAGAAGACAAATATGAAGCTGCATTAATTCATATTTGGTTAAGCGGGGCAAGTAAGGTAGTGCAAAGATTGCGAGAAACCTGCGTGTGGCAAATAAGCCGCACACAGGTGGTATTACTAGTGTGCTCTATTATTACGGGCTGTTATCGTAGCCAATAATAACAGTCCTAATAAAAATACGAGGTTGAAATGGCCACCACTTTTATTTGATTTTTCTGGGGCGGTAATTTCTGGAGAGGCGAGCGTATCTAAGTTGAGGCTATCAAGTTCTAAGCCGTTGCGGTTCATTGGTCCTAGTCCTTTCAAATAGACGGTTTCATTTCCGTTTTCAACTAAAGTAATGGATGGATAAATTTTCCCCTGCCAAGCGGTTTCACCCACATCTTTTAAATACAGTTGATTTGAAAATTCATCTATTTCAGATTGACCTTCTCTATGAGCACTACTGGTGATATTCGTTATTTGCCCTGGAAACATGGAGCCTGGGAAAATAACCATGTTGGAAAAAAGAAGAAGGGAGTCGTCATTATTGTTATAGGATAAAAGGTAAATCCCACTCGCTCTTCTTTCTACTAACCATTCAGTACCGTTACTAAACTGCATAGTAAACTGCGCAGGTTTATTGGAGGGCTTCACTGAAACTCGAATAAACTGGTTATCAGTGACGTAAAAATAGTCAATATTACCGAGAGGATAGTAGTCAGCGAGATTTATGGCAATGAAAGCATCAGTCTCAGTCGGCAGGGTATCGTGATTGATTTCATATTCATTCGATGCGCCATCATTATCAAAATCGAGTAACGCGTCTTCCTTATTATAAGAACTTAAAAAATCGAATTGGTTTTCTTGAGCATTTAATAATCCATCGTTATCGATGTCTATATCGCAAAGGTCACCAATGCGATCATGATCAAAATCGTGCTGATCTGAGTTGGCGGTATTTGGACAGTTATCTCTGTCATTAGGAACACCATCTTGATCGGTATCCACTGGGCGATCATCAGTGCCATCGCATGCATCGCCATAATAATCTTCATCTACATTTGATTGATCTGGGTTATAGGTATCTGGGCAGTTGTCATTGTTATCGCCAAATCCATCTTGATCTCTGTCTTGACCATAAGGATCGTTGTCACATTCATTACCTAGGCCATCATTATCCGAATCGCTTTGGTATCTATTGGCTATCGTCGGGCAGTTATCAATGTTATCCAGTATGGAGTCACCATCAGAATCTAGACCATAAGTTAGGTCGTCAAGTTTAAATAATGAAATAAATTGAGAGGATGAGTTTGAACTTGAAGAAAAGGAAAGCTTAAATTCAATCGTATGAACGCCTTTTTCAAGGTTAATTAATTCTGTGCCCCAACTAGAGTATAGGTGCTTAGTATTTTCTAACTTTCCATCGACAAAGATTTCTAGTTTATAATTATAATAACCGTTTTTCATTCCGTATTTAAAACCTAGGACTCCTTTTTCGAATTCTGCTGTATACAATATACTCGTCTGTTCTCCAGGGCTGTTGGATATAATTGAGGATAGAAAATTGTTATCGTCTTCTTTAGTAATCGTCAGCGGATTAGCGGGTTCTAAACTGTACAAGCCCAAAGGAATTTTGTTATCGAAAGACTCGCTTAATGTACTTATTATGGCTGGCTTAGACGTATTGTCGTTTATGTTAGTATGGTAAAAATATTCGACAAGGTTGCTGAATTTGTCCCCATCTAAGTCTAATGTTGCATCGTTGCTATTCAGTATATTTAACCCGGCCGCTGTTTCTATGCTATTCGGCAGTAAATCATTGTCGCTGTCTTCATCGCAAATATCACCAATATTATCTTGGTCGAAATCCAGTTGATCAAGGTTGCTAATAAACTCACAGTTATCGTCGAAATCATTAATCGTATCGTCATCGCTATCTGAAATGGTGTCTACATCGGTGTAGATGAAAATAGGGCGAGAATTCGATTGTTTAATAACTAACAGTTTGTTGTTTACGCTAAATAGTCGGGTATTGGTTGTTCTTGAAAGCTGGTGTTCTGATACCAGTAAATAATCTTCTTGCCAAAATTGTAGCGTATTCGTGCCTTCTTTAATCGTCACCAAGTTGCCATTGATCCAGGTCGCATCATCAATCGAATTATCAAGGTTATTGAGGATAGTTTGATTTTCAGAGCCGATTATTTCTCCTGATCCTAATAATAGTAGCTGACCATTAGGGCTTAAACGAAGAGGATGTTTGTAGTTTGATTCAGAATTATAGCTAGTGTTGCCATTACCATCAATATTACCATTACTGGATAATAATGTGGTCCATTTGATATAGCGTGAACTTATTTGATAAATATAATCATTCAAATAGCTCCATACATATTCTTCCGAGGCCTCACCATTTGTTGAAGTATCAATAATACTTCCTTCTTTATTGATACTGTAATTATTGATACTTGAACTATATCGTTGGTCTTTAACGTATAGATATTCGCCAGCAGAGACTAGCCCCTGTATTTTACTGGTTAAGCTGATGAAGTGAGTTTCTACTGCTCCTGTGGCTAAACTGGTATCAAAAAAAGTAATTTTACCTGAATCGTAACCTAGGTAGAGTCTTTTATGTGAATCAGAATAGCTGATCCAGTTAGGCGCTTCTGCTAAGCCCCAGCTGCTATCAAATTCATTTTCGGCTACTTTTCTACGATGAATCGCTGGGCTGTATTTATCAACTAAATAGGCAATATTATTGTTATCGGTGGTTATTAATTCAGACTGATAATTTTCTGAATTTGGGTCTTTCGGTGTTGGAGTGATTGGTTTGCTGAGTAAATCAATATTTGTTTTATGTGCTGTCACTAAACTATTCGTAGTTACAAAGCTGGTGATGATTTTTTCTTTTGCAGCAATATGGCTTGGCGAATGGTCTAAAGTAAAAATTTTGCTATCTAGGTCATGCTCCGAATAGATAGAAAGAATATTTTCTCGAATCACAATAGGGCGGTTATCTAAAAAAGTCATGTCAATAAAGCTACCCGCTAGGGTGCCATTGAACTTAAAATCTGCGGTAGAATAAATATAGCCTGAATCGGTATATATTCTATCTTCGCTGGGATGAATAAAAATTTTATTAGCTTGAACTCCCGAATTGCTGAATTGTGAAGTGATTGGGTTGGATAGAATGCCGGTATCATTTATGTCTATCTTATAGGGGCTATGGGAGTGGCTATTGACTACGGTGTAGAGAGCGTTGTTGATTGGCGAGGCGACGACTGAAGTCGTACCATTATAAAAATGCTCAATGTCTGTTTCGCTATAGTCGCTTAATGATATGACATGAGACCTAGAATTATCATTCGTGTAATAGAGAAAATTTCCTATAGAGGCAATGTTGGTTATGTTAGAGGTTTCCTCATAGACCTTACTGGATGACGCGCCGCTTAAATCACTCTTGAAGAGCTCTTTGCCATAGCTGGTATAAATTGCTGAGGCGCTGACATGGAAAGCCGTCGGTACCTTGGCTAAAACTAGCTTGCTAAGAAAAACATTACTATTCAGATCATAGCGAACGATCTTATTCGGTGCGGCAAAGAGAAAATAAACAATGTCATTTTCCTGCTGAACGTCGATTAATGCGGCAAAGCTGGTATTGGGAAAAAACAGAGTGGAGAAGCCTAGGCTGATGAAAAGCCACAGGTTGCGTAAAGCCTTTATTGAAAGCACTGGTGAGTATCCTTACTTCATATTGATTAATTTGTTATTTTACTGAAAGCGGGGCGCTCGGTCTAGTGAGGTACGGTTAAATATTAATAATAAGGCTGGCTGCTAGCCTATCCCCTATATGAATATCTTGCGGGACTCCGGATATGAAAATAATGAGTATAGTGCTTTAGATAAAGTCTCTGAAAGCGCTCATGCTGGGTTTTAAGCTATCTTTGCGCCAGATAATTGCAGTGGTGCTAAAGCGCGACTGTTCATCGAGTGGGTGCTGCTGAAGACTGCTGGCGAAAGGGTAGTAGTCTAATAGCACTTTCGGCACGACCCCTATCCCCATACCTGCGGCCACACAGCTCAATAAAGTATGATAAGAGCTGATTTCAATGATTTTTGCGGCTACCCCACCTTCTGTGGCCCAGTCTTGTATGCGGCCTCGATAGGCGCATAAATGGTTAAAGCTTAAAAGGGTGGGTTCAGGATTGAGATCATCGGTGCTGGTGATTTTCTTATGCTTCAAATCTGAGACCAGTACCAGTTCTTCTTTAAAGACGTTGATAATTTCTAGTCGTGTATCTTTTCTTGGATCAGCCACGAGGGCAAGATCCATTTCTCCGGCTAACACTTTTTCGATGAGTAGCCCTGTTGGGCCCGTTTCTATCTGTAGGCTAACGTCTGGATATTCCTTGTGGAAACGCATTAGCGGTTCAGTCAATCGGGTTGCGGCAACGGCTTCCATTGCTCCGATGGTTAAGCGTCCTTTGGGTGAGGTTTGCTGCAGCTCGTTAATCGCTTGTAGAGATAAGTTGATCATCTTCTTGGCATAGGGCAGCAGCTGCTCACCTGCGGGGGATATGCGTAGGCGGTTCTTTTCTCTTACAAACAGCTGAGTATCCAATTCTTGTTCTAATTTCTGAATGCGCGCGGTGATATTAGACGGCACTCTATGCAATTTTTGTGCGGCGGCAGTGATTCCACCTGAGAGGACTACTTCTTGAAATATCTTTAAATCTGACAGCTCCATATCAACCTCACCTCTATTTTCTATTTATTCATTACTATTCATTTTTAATGAATGAAAGATTCATTATTATTCATTTTTAATGAATATGAAAGAGAGTTACTGTGATGGCATGAAGTAGATTAAGAGCTTGGGAATAATTATGAATGATCAGCGTATTGGCTATGGTTTTGCACTTGCAGCGGCTCTCATTTGGGCAGGGTTTATTCTTGTGTCAAAAATGGGCGGGATGAGTGAGCTATTGGCTTATGATGTGATCGCAATTCGCTACATTACCTGTGCGACTATTTTACTGCCTATCTGGTGGTTTAAGTTTCGCTTTAAATTATTCACCCCACGCTTGCTGATATGTAGTGCAATTGGTGGCTTGGCTTATGCACTGTGTGCCTTTAGTGGCTTTCAGTTGGCGTCGGCATCTCATGCTGCGATTTTGTTGCCGGGTTTGATGCCGCTTTTCATTATCGTATTATCATTTTTAGTTAATAAAGAATCTCATGGATTGCAGAAGTGGTTAGGGATTGTCGTTATCACCCTTGGGGTTCTGATTTTATTCATGGGTGAGCTCGGTGTATTTAGTGGCGGCGTCGATGTAAATCTCACGACCTTGCTCGGCGATGGCTGGCTGGTGGCTGCCGCTTTTTTGTGGGCTTTGTTTTCAGTGCTGATTAAGCGCTGGCAGATTACGCCTTGGCAAGTCACTGTGAGTTTGGCATTACTGACGTGTCTATTCTATCTGCCGATTTATGTGGCCTTTTTACCCAAGGCTTTATCGCCAGCGAGTTGGTCCGATATTTTATTACAAGCTTTCTATCAAGGGATTATGGCGACGATTATACAGATGATCTTTTATGTCAAAGCCGTGCAAAAAATTGGCCCCTCTGAAATGGGAGCGGTGATGTCGATAGTCCCTGTAATTTCAGGAATCGCGGCTATTGTGATATTTAACGAGCCTGTCTCAGAGGCGCTAATCATAGGTTTAATTTTGGTGAGTCTAGGGGCTTGGTTTGCCCACAGTCGATTATTAAGCCGTAACAAGACGGTAAACGAAATTTTAAAAACAAATTAAACATTTTAATGCACTGATAAAGAGAAAATATTATGCCTTACGTGAATATTAAAATTACTGATGAGCAAGTGACCCCAGAGCAAAAGGCTGAACTGATAGCGGGGGTGACTCAGTTGTTGGTGGATGTATTAAATAAGAACCCAGCGACGACGGTTGTGGTGATTGACGAAGTGAATACGGATAATTGGGGCATCGGTGGTGAGGTGGTGACGGCTTTACGAAAAAAGAGTTAGCTCTCTTTAAATGAGGGTTTTCTCTGTGTTCTCTGTAGTGAAACGCTTTTAGTATTGCTAGAAGAAAAGAAATTTCACCACAGAGGGCACAGAGCGCTGCGCTTCACAGAGGAAAGATTAATAGAGCATGTTAAAATGCAGCCAAGGTTAAAATTAACCTTGGCTGCATTTTTAAGGACTTTTTTTATAGCTGAGAGGCAGCCCAAATTACTTCGGTTTTATCGGTACTGTGTTGATCGCATAATGCGGTGTAGTATTTTTCTACTACATTGCGTTTGATCTTCATGGTTGGGGTTAATAAACCATTCTCGGTTGTCCAGGTATCAGAAATGATCAATGCACGGTCGAGCATTTCGTGATGTTCAACTTCTTGGTTTACCTGTTTTAGAACTTCTTTTAGGCGGGTTTCGATAGCTTGCTTATCTTCCTGTGCCAATTGCTTGCCCGCTTCGGACAGCTCGATTAAGCACACGGGTTGGGGAGCGCCAGAGCCGAGAACACACACTTGTTCGATTAAAGGGTTGTGTTGTAATAAGCATTCAATCTTATTTGGCTGAATAAATTTACCTTTGCTGGTTTTAAATACGTCTTTAATACGGCCAGTAATCGTTAGATAACCTTCGCTATCAATTTCGCCTTTATCACCGGTATGCAACCAACCTTCACGAATAGTTTCTGCTGTTTTTTCCGGTTCTAAATAATAGCCTGTCATTAATGTTGGCGAGCGGGTGATGATTTCCCCAGCGTCGGTTATTTTTATTTCAGTATTCGGCATCGCGGTAATTGAACCAACGGTGCCTATTTTTACCGCGCCGGGTAAATTTAAGGCGGGGCCGTACGCGAGATTTTCTGTCATACCATAGCCTTCGTTAATTTCGAAACCTATGTCTTTGTACCATTGCAATAAATCCAGTGCGATGGGAGACGCGCCAGAAATCAGCATGCGTGATTTGTCCAATCCCATCCCTTTTTGAATCTTCTTGCGAATCAGTTTGTTGATCAATGGAATACGCAATAATTTATCTAATTTTTCTTGCGGTAATTTATGGTTCACTTTTTGTTGAAATTTTTGCCAAATTCTCGGAACCGCAAATAATAACGTTGGTCGCGTCGTTTGTAGGTTCTCGCCAAACGTATCTAAAGACTCTACGAAAGAAACATCACTGCAACCGTAAGTGGAACAGCCCAGCACCATAAAACGTTCTGCAATATGAGAGAGTGGTAAAAAAGATAAGTAGCGATCGTCTTTATTTATCTTTAATACTCGAGTTGCGTTTTCTACGCCCGAGCTGAAGCTGCGATAGGTATGCATAACCCCTTTAGGGTTGCCGGTTGTACCCGAGGTATAGATGATCGTCATTAAATCTATTCCTTATACATATTTAATATTGGAATTATGTTGCTGCTAGCATTACTCTAAGGTCTATATAGATATTTATTTGTTTAGTAAGGAGAGGGGGATGTATACCCGAGTGAAAAAGCTGAGTTTTAATTATCATGATCATTCGTTAAGCCCTCTCTGGGTTATTCTTGATCAATATTCCTCCCCCCCAGTACTGCCATTATTATTCACGACCTTTCTTTCACAGCTAGGTATTGTGTTTGAATCACGTGACATTTCTGATGAAACCTCTCGTAAACGAATAAGAGCCTTAGTTGAAAAAGACATCTCTGACCCGACAATTAGATCGTACGTTTACTGTCTTTCACAGTTTTTATCTTATTTAGAGTATTGTCATGAACATAAAAATACGCAGGGTATGCATGCTTCTTCTGCTGCCAATGAAAGATTTGTAAATCATTATCTTAATTATGGCTTAGTGAATAATTTAAACTCGCCCCAATCGTTAAATACACATCGATCTGCATTGGTGGCTTACTTTAATTGGCTGTCCTACATGGAAATTTGTCCTAGATTAAATTTAAGTATTTATCGAAAAACACGGCAATTAATAGCTGAAAAAAGTCAAAAACAACAGTATATACAGTATGTATCTAATTACTCTCGATCAAAATTATTGATTCAATGTAAGACGTTAGGTGAAAAGTTGATGATGCGAATGGGGTATGAAGTGGGACTAAGAACGAAAGAATTAATGGGACTACGTCTTTCAGAAGATAATAGCCTTCTTGTCTTGTTTGAGCAGTTAGATAGTGAAGAGCATAATCATAGAACGTCCTTTCCATATAGTCTTAACGGAAAATATACAAAAGGTTCAAAATCGCGATGGATATATTTCGATCGATTCTTATTGCAGGATATGAAACGGTATTATGAAACAGAACGGCAATGGTTGATTGATCAGAGGGGTAGTGATGATTCAAGTTTTTTTCTTCGAACCTCACATGAGTTCATAGGTACTGGCATTGGAAAAGAGCAAGGAACACGAGTGTTTAGCAAGCGCGCGAAAGCTGCGGGGTTAAATACACTCCTAAAATTTCATGATTTACGTCATACCTTTGCCACAGAATTGTTTCACAGTGAGCTGGTTGGATTTTCTGGTAGGGAAACTCGCTCAGAGTCAGCTGCTCTAATAGTCGTAGCTCAGCGGTTAGGGCATGCAATAGGCAAAGATGGATACGCTCCACCTGTTACGACTCGGTATATTCGTATGCGTTTACAAATGCTTGAAATGGAGAATGTAAGTGATAGATGAATTTAATCCTGTGATTCAAAGCATACATGATTATGCGACTAAGAATGAATCTAGTTCATTCGACAAAGTTCTACCTAAACAGACGGTAAAAATAAATATTGAATCAAAGCGGATCGTATATAGGACGAGGAAAAATATTGTTAAAATTATTGCTTACAGTGGTGAAAATAAATTTCATGAATATATTTTTATCGCTTGCTCTATTAGCTGTCAAAGCAGTTGGTTTGACAGTTTGACAGAGGATTCAAAAATATCATATTTATACATAATAATGGATTTTTTTTCATGGGTAAATAAAACGAATTGCAATGATGTAAGTAAAGAAAAATACTCGGTATTGAAAAATTTTGAAGCTTATAGAATGAATGATAAGGGTTTGAGAGATAGCAATTTAAACATATTAAAAAAAATAATTAGAGAAGGTATGGCTTGCTCTTCATTATCTGAAGAATGTTATAACTACTTACAACACCTTACTTCTAAAACGAAATCGGCAAGAAAGCAGGAAGTGATCCCTACGACATTAAATGGTTGGTTCGATCTACCGTGGTTGCGGGAGGTATTAGGTGAAAAAATGTACCTGCAATTAGAAAGTCCACGCATGTTAATTAATAGTTTTCGTATTACTGTGGCGACTACTTTACTCTGGCTACAGGAGCAGAGACGGCGTTGGATGAAGGCGAAAACCATTCATTTTAACGTTGAAACTGATCGCTGGTATGATGATTGGGGTCCAATAATTATTAACAATATTGGAAGTTTTGATTATAAAGGTGAGGCAGAAGATGATTTTAATCAATTACTTCTGAATGATATTGTTTCAGACATAGCGCAGACAGCTCTTAAAGACCGTATAGCTACATCTTGGATGCGGGAGTTACCAAAAAGTATAACCTTTAATAAACGAAGATTTAAGATATGGAAAACTCCATTATTCTTTCATCCTAAATACCAAACCCAGTACTCTCCTATAGAGGAGCAACTTTGTGCTTGGCTTATCGCATGTGAGGCAATACAGCCTACCGATATACCAAAGTTAAAAACTAATAATTACGCCCGAGAATACAATAAATCTGGCCGCTTACTTGCAATGGAGTGTAAATATTATAAGGGGAGAGCTGGAAGGTTTATGATGCCTGATATTCTTATGGGCACCGATCCTTGGACCAAAGCACTGCATTTTTACATTAATAGTTTACCTGAGAAGTCGGCACTATTTAAAACGTCAGTAGATACTCAATATTGTTTTCCTGATTTGAATTCTAAGCACACAGACATACGCTTTATCTATGAGATTTGGAAGTTGCCAAGTTTTCAGAAACAGTTATCAACTGAATTAGAACGAAATAAAACTGAGCCGATTTTTTTAAAATCTATGCTTGCGCTGAAACAAGGTGGAGAAGTTTTTAGTAAGTTTAATGATCGGACAGGTAAAACCTTAGCTGAGTATGTAAATTTAATACCTAGGGCGCTGCCGAAAACAATATTTTCATTGACGCATATTAAAACGTCATCTGTCCACGCACGGTCTGATGTTTATCGCTCGGGAGATCTGGTGAATCATAACTCACATACTTCGCTTACAGAGAAAATATCATACTTAACCGATGCGAATAAGGAATGGTTGAATCAATCTGGAAGAATAACTAGGCTCGTTATTCATGACTTACAAAATATAGTTTATCAACCGTCAATAACAGCTATAAGCCAAGCGGTAATGGATCGAAATTTACGTACGAAGGTCATTCAATCTACGAAGTCAGAGGATGTTGAAATATATTCTTTAAAAGAGAATGGCTTTGAGGAAGATGAGAACTGTGAAATTATCGTTTCGGACACTGTGGACACAGCTCTGTGGTTCATTCACTACCTTACGCAGGCAAAAAAGTATTTTTCTCAATTGGTGGTAGTTCGCCCCGATTGGGTTGAAAATACGTTGATAATAAATATTGAATGGATGAATCACACATTACCTCTTATGGGTTCTGCGTGCGTCGCGGAACATGAGTATTCAAAATTAAAAAACCATTTGCCAGATTTTTTTGATTATATTTTAGAGACAACGGAATGAATAAGTATAATAGATTGAAAA
>Ga0209396_1005090_pt1 | contig 12563 bp, 10 predicted proteins | sample GOMGulsemesocosm_6_FD_184638 | JGI IMG/M metagenome (GOLD analysis project Ga0209396, IMG submission 184638) | Methane-oxidizing microbial communities from mesocosms in the Gulf of Mexico - GOM8C Gulf of Mexico (SPAdes) (version 2) | ecosystem: Environmental > Aquatic > Marine > Cold seeps...
TCAACTACAGTAAATTCCAACTTATTATTTGTACATGAAATATTTAATTGAACCTTTCCTTCATGTGTGAATTTACCCGCATTAGTCAGCAAGTTACTAATAATTTGTTTTAACCTAACCGGATCTGTTTTTACCCATACAGGTATGTTTTGTAATCCATCCAACTTAAATTCAACACCTTTATTTAACGAAGATAGTAGAAAAATTTGTGTCAGTTCTTCAAATAAATCATGCAAATTCGTCCTACACTGTTCAAGCTTTAATTGCCCTGCCTCTATTTTAGAAAAATCCAGAATATCATTTAATAATGTCATAAGAGTATTGGCAGAACTATGGGTTAATTTCACTTTTTCGAGTACTTCATCAGGTAAGTTAGGCATTTGTAATATAATGTTGTTCATACCTAGAATACCATTCATAGGGGTTCTAATTTCATGACTCATATTGGCAAGAAAAATCGATTTTGCTTTATTTGCTCGCTCAGCAACCTGCATACTCACCTTTAAACTATGCGTGGTTTTTTCTACTTCCGATGCGAGATCTTCATTATATGAACTTAATTGCCGATTAAGCTCTGAGTTTTCTTTATCTGATCTCGCCAGTTCAAAAAAACTGACGTTAAGTTTATTTGCTAGTATATTAAATTGTTGCTGAAGCTGATCAATTTCATACCAAGACTGTTGTTTATTAAAGTTTAAACTCGTACTTTCCATTGGGTTAAAATCATGCATTTGCTGACTTAATGAATGTATTCCAGATACCAACCAACGACTTAGTTTAATTGTAAAAACAAAAACAAAAACAAAAATACAGGACATAACTAAAATTGCTTTTAGCCATGATAACGCTGATTGCATTTCTGTATATGACTGCTTTAAGAATAAAATAGCATGCCAATGATGCTTTTCTGACTTTTGGCTGCTTACATAATACGTTTCATTATTATTTGAAGTGAATATAGGGTTATCATCATTGATATTTAATAAATTTAATCGCTCTTTAGTAACTTCACTTAACACGGGATAATCCAGCTCGCCAGAATAAAATACAACTTTATTTTTTGTATCTAAAATTAGAAGGTCTACTGTTTGGTCAAATAACTTAGGTTGGTAATGGGAAAACTCATTTAAGTTTAATGACCCTTCCACAATGCCTTTAAACTGATCGTTTATAAAGATGCCTTTTGCAATTGCTACGATAGGGTCATTACCAAAACCTCTACCTTCAAAAGCATTTGAGATAAAAACAGTTTTAGCCATTTTACTTTGCTTAAAGTACTCCCTATCATTCACTAAAAATGTTTTCCCCTGTATTTTTTTTAGAAAACTAATTGGCACAGCACTATCTATGTATCCTTTCTCATCAGCCGTGAAACTTGTTAAGAAATAAGGGTAATTATTTGTTAAATTGTTTATTACACTTTGGCGCTCAGCACCATAAATAAGACTTTGAGCTTGAACTTCAATGGCATTGGCATGACGCGTTAAATGGGTATCAACTAAACTAGCAATATCATTGGCTTTATTTGATAATTGCTTACGGACATCAGATTGAAACTTTTGATGATTAAAGTTAATAATAATGAGTGTAACTGATAAAATAGATAACCCCACTAAAGTACTGATTGTTTGACTTAACAGGCTTTCTAATGAAATTTTATGTTTATTCTGTGTAAACGGATTAGTTGTATATAATGCTATTATATTAGCAATTGATAAACAAACCATCGCATTTAAGAAGTACTTTATGAGTGCTGTTATTATGACTAACCAAGGTAGGTTAAAAACAAAAAATCCAAATCCCCCTAGCACAGGTAAGCCAATTAATAGCCAATATGATAACCCGGCAATAAAAATCGATCTTTGCTTTTGTATAGAAAACTTAAATAACCATATAATTTCAAAGAAAAATACGCCTGCAGGCCAAACATGTCCCCATTTAAAATAAATAAAACTACTGGCTATTAGACTAGCAATTAACGCGTATCGAGTGCCAAATTTAATTAAGGTATAAAGCGCGAATACTTGACCAAATAAAAATTCTGTATTTGATAAAAAAGAGAGAGGTATTAGGTTTACTAAACCACCTAGGCAACCTAGCAGCAGAGATTTAAACCAAAAATTAGAAAAAAATAGAGTCCTAGTTATCATAACTTCACTTTTTAGGAGCTTAATTAACAACACAATAGCATTGAAAATAAAGCATAAAAAAATTAAATAATTTATTTTAGTTTAAAACAATATTTATATTTTTGTTTAGATAAATAGACTAAAAATGATAAATTTTATATTTATCGATATTTTAACTACTTATAGATTATTTTCTTTGACTTTTTATTAACATCTTAATATTAAAAATTTTTATTTCTTGATTCATATAAATCAATCCACTGTGTAACAGTCATTTTTTGCATCAGTTGAGCAATCAATTCGAATGGGATTTTATTTACATTTTTGAATCTTATACAACTTTTTCCCATATCTAATTTAGTTGAACAATGTTTAGGGTATTGAGCCACAAACCAAGTTAATATTTCCTTATTTGCATAAATTGCCAAATTATATAAAGCGATAAAATTTTTTTGATTGCCAATGCTGGTAAAAGGTAAAGGTTTACTGGGATCACAATGATAACCATCAGGATAAATACTATGCGGTACAACAAATCCAGGCATGCCATAACTCATTTGTTCTGAAAAACCTTGAGGTAAGTTTTCCAAAATAGTAATTCGGAGTTGTTTAAAGGCTTCTTGTCTTTGTTCAGGTATATTTGAAATGTACGCTTCAATTTCGTCCATTAATCGTTAACTCCTTTTAAAATCTAGCTTCACTAATGGCATTTATCAGATTACAAAATAGATGCTATTTATACAAGAATTAAAATATTTCAACATTAAGCTAATCTGATTTACATGAAAAATATCTCAAGAATAAGTTCGTTTAAGATTATCTTAAGCTTTGTTTGTCACTATATTTATATAAACAAAAAATATTAAGAGCCTTGAATGAATGCAATAGAACAAATAGCGCAATACTCCACAGGTCATTGGGTTTCTCAGATGATATATGCTTTTGTAAAAAATGGCATAGGAGATGCCATGGAAAAGCAAGCTGCAAGCGCACTAAATATAGCGCAATTGTGCGAGTTAAAAACAGAACCAACCTACAGGTTACTTCGAGCTTTGGCACCTTTAGGCATCGTATTTCAAGATGAAAATGATATGTTTTCATTAACCGATGTAGGATTATTTTTAACCAGTAAACACCCTTTATCATTGGTCGATAAAGTATTATTAGAAGCAAGTTATGAGCATGTATTACTTTGGACCCATTTAGCTGAATTTTTAAAAACCGAACAAGCAGCACCAAAAAAAGTATTCAATTTAGATAGTTACTTTGACTTATTTGAAGCTAGGCCTGAACATTTGGACGTTTTTTCTAAAGCTATGAGTAGCTATACCAATGATGAGATTGCAATGGTTATGGCAATGGAATCCTTAGATTTATCCAATATTCATACTCTGGTTGATCTTGGAGGCTCTTATGGTGATTTACTTAAAGCTATTTTGGCTAAACATACACATATTCACGGCACATTATTTGATCAAAAAGCGGTTGTCGAAAAAGTAAAAAAAGTTCAACGACTGTCAATTATTTCTGGAGATTTTTTTACTGAAGTACCACATAATTTAGATGGGTATTTTTTAAAACATATTTTACATGATTGGGATGATGAACTTTGTATTAAAATTTTATCTAATATAAATACAGTTATGAAACCTGACAGTAAAGTATTTATTGCTGAGTTTGGGCCTATCCCTAGCGCTAATGAACCTCATCTAAGTAAGTTATTTGATGTACATATGATGTTATGCCTTAACGGTAAAGAAAGAACACAAAAGCAATGGCATAATTTATTAGAAAAATCTGGTTTTAAGATTTCACATATACATTACTCTTTTGGTCCTTTATCTGTAATAGAAGCAATACGTTGTAACAACTAAATAACAATGGATTGAGTTTAATTTTGATAATTCAACTCAATTACTGAATGAACGATATAGAATCAGCTTACAAATGCCATTAATGATCAAATTATCTATATAAACCGTTAATTTCAGAAAGCATCGTAACTTTTAACCCCCTTAACGCAAACTTCCTATCGATATTAATTGCTTATGTTAGTCTTTTAACATCAATACTTAGGAGATTATTATGGATAAAATATTTAATAAAAAGCCTTTAAAATTAATTACCTGTAATTTATTTTTAATCTTTAGCGCAAGTAGTATCGCAAACTCATTGCAAGTCCCCCCTAGTGAGCACCTTGTTTTAAGAGATATACAATCAGCGGTTAAAGCGCAGCGGTTAAAAATAGATGTGACTAAGTTAGTCGGCTTTGGTACTCGTCATACTTTATCTCAAACACAATCAAATACCCATGGTATAGGCGCTGCCAGACGTTGGATAAAAAGCGAATTTGAAAAAATATCGGCACAATGTGGTGGATGTTTAGAGGTGATCACACAAACTCAAATTTTTTCGGGTGAAAAACGTATACCAGAACCGACAGAAGTAACTAATATCATAGCGATACAACGTGGCAGTATAGATCCAAACCGTTATGTGATCATGACAGGTGATATAGATTCTAGAGTGACTGATCCGTTAGATTTTACTAGTGATTCTCCTGGGGCTAATGATAATGCTTCAGGTATCGCAGGTGTTATAGAAACTGCACGGGTATTATCTCAACATCAATTTTCAGGGACTATCGTCTACGCCGCATTATCAGGTGAAGAGCAAGGGTTATTTGGTGGTAAAATTATGGCGAAAATTGCTAAAAAGAAACACTGGCGTATTGAAGCTGTTATAAATAACGACATGATTGGTAATATATCGGGTATTAATGGTGTAATAAATAATACCACAGCACGTGTATTCTCTGAAGGTGTACGTTATGTAGAAACTGCTGATGAAGCACAAAAAAGAAGGTTTACCGGTGGAGAAGTTGACTCCCCTTCTCGTAATTTAGCACGTTACATCGATAAGATCGCCGACGATTACATTCCAAATTTAGACGTTATGATGGTATATCGATTAGACAGGTTTGGAAGAGGAGGGCATCACAGACCCTTTAATCAAGAAGGTTTTCCAGCCGTAAGAATCATGGAGACCAATGAACATTACGATCGTCAACATCAAGATTTACGTACTGAAAATAATCGAATCTATGGCGATATTATTTCTGGTGTTGATTTTGATTTTAATGCCAAGCTAACATCTCTTAATGCTGTTACTTTAGCATCTATGGCTTGGGCACCAGCTCCCCCGGCTAATGTTGAAATTTCAGGCGCGGTAACAGCATCAACTATTCTTACTTGGAAAATTCCAAATGGAAAATTGGCAGAAAACCTTGCCGGTTATCGTATTCATTGGCGCTTAACGACTGAGTCTACCTGGAGTAAAAGTCAATATGTTGGTAATGTGAGTAAGTTTAAATTAAACAACATTGTTATCGATAATTATTTTTTTGGTGTTAGTAGCGTATCAAAAGCAGGTTTTGAAAGCCCTGTTGTGTTTCCTGGACCAGCAGGTTCGTTCGGCGGCTATTAATTTTACTATCTGTGCCAAGTATTGCAGTAAAAATACTATGATACTTGGCAATGGTGTTCATTTTAACAATCTTTTATGCTTAAGGAGTAATTCAGTTGTACAGCCATTTTAAAGTATAAAACACCTGATTTTTCAAATTCCTTGCCTTGTTGTTCCATACCTAATTTTTGATAAAAACCAACAGCAGTTGTTCGTGCATCACACCAAAATAATGCGATATCACTTAGTTTCAATTGATTTAAAATATGTGCAATCAGTTTTGAACCTATGCCCTGCCCTTGATATTCGACTAAGGTTGCAAATTTTCGAAGCCGTGCACTAGAGTCATTGATATAAATGGACGCCACACATACTAATAATCCTTTGATATAAACCCCAAAATGTAGTGCAGATTCATCTCCTTCAATCTTACAAAAAGATTCTGGTTTATTCGGCCATAATACTTTATGCCTAATAGGTAATGCGTCATGCCAATCTATCGTGCGAATATTCAAAATAAAACTCATATAACAAGTGTAGGGATAATTACATTAAACTAAATTCTAATCGAGATTTAATGCTAAAACCGATCAGATTTCAGATCTGTAATATTAAACTTCCATGATGTAGCACTTGGCATATATTTCACCTTAACAGTTAATAATGCATTCGAATTTGGTTGTACTACCCAGTTAAACTCAGCTCCTATATTAACAGCAATCACTTTATCATTTTCGTACCCAATAACTTCGTAATTAATTCTGCCCCATTTGTGTTTTGTATTATTTTTTATACGAAAAGTTATCAAACGAGATCGGCTATTTTCTATTGAAACTGTATTTTCTTCCTTAATTACAAACTCTGTTTTATATTCTTCAAATTCTTTTTTATTAAAAACCCCTGTATTCCAATAGATGAATATAAAAAATGGCAACATAAATATCAGATTTAAATATTGAGGGTTTTTATACCAATTTTGATGACTTTGACAAAATGGACATTTAGTGGCCGTAGCTTCAATTTCTTTTATACAAGACTTACATTTTTTCAATCTGCAATACTCCATTTGCTTTCAAATTTAAAATACTGATAACTAAAGTTGCTTGGTCATATAGTACTTACAACCAGTTTTGGGATACTTTTCTTGAATCCATTGTGTTTCATAACCATATTTTTCATAAAATGGCATCGCTTGAAAGTTAAGCGTATCTAATAAACATGTAACACAACCACGCTTTTTACCTGCATCTTCAAAAGATTTTAATATTTGACTACCAATATCCTGACCTCGTAAGTTTTCAGATACCCACAAAGTGTTCAATTGTAACCAATTACCAAATGACCGTCCTGCAGCGCCAGCAACAACTTCGCCCTGAGCATTTTTTATTTGTACTGCAAGAGGTTTTCTTTCTTGTACCTCCCAATTTTCCCAATTAAAATCGGCTATCTGTTTATCAAGGTAATCAATTAATTTCTGCTCGGGGTTTTGTAATACTTCAATATTCATAAGACTGAAAACATTCCTGATATGTTATATATTCGACATTTGTTACTGATCACCAAATTTGGATTGGGATAAATCTTAAAATTAACAGTTACCATAAGGTGGTCTACTATCAGCCATCAATATATCTAATTTAGTTTGTGCTCTTCTTGGATTTGTAATATCAATCGCTTCAATCATTTCACATTCATCCCTCACCATTTCGGAAATGCTAGTAGGGTAATGTCGGCAATCTTCAGGACGATCATGATAGATAGTGCAAGTATATTTAACGGGTTCACTCGCATTATTATTTCGCTCAGTAGCTAAAAAAGGGCAATTTGAAAGTTGTTTACCTGTTTCTGGATCAAACCACACTTTTCCATTTTTAACATACTCAAATATTTCTGGCTGGAAGAGTTCCCACATATCAATCTCTTCCATTGTAACGCTCAAATCAGCGCCACCATATTTAATACAGCATTTGCCACATTGGTTACAGTCTTTCATTGGTAAGCCTCATGATTCAATGCATGTATTTTCAATTGTAACATTTTACTGATTAAAATAGTAAAGCTGACTTCTATAACTTTAATGCTGTTCTGTCTATTTTATTTTGCACTACTATTTTCCAATTAAGTGATGAATCTAAATATCAGGTTCAATTCATAGACCAATTTTTATAATTTTCCACATAATTAACATTCAAAAATTTCACCTTCGTCATATTATTTTAAAAAACAATCACTTTAGTTCCCAAAACACAAACGAAAATAAATATCAGTTGAATACCCATTGTTATTTAATTGTTAACAAACTAACTTGTACCTGTTTTAACAAGCAAAATATACAAGGATTAAAAATGAATAAAATAAACACAATAACATTAATAGCGCTAGGCCTATTCGCAACAACAAGTGATGCCACCGTTTCACTTAAAAATATGTCAGCTCCACCAATCACAATTGCGAAGACTATAAAACATCCGATATCCTTATCACCTTTAACCAATGTAATGTCTAGTGATAATAATCAACAATTAATACAAAAAACTATCTCTGAGCCTGGTTCAGAATTTATTAAAGTTCACTTTAACAGGTTCAATATTCCATTAGGCGCATATGTCACAGTTACAAGTGCCGATGGTAATGAAATCTATAAATACGATGGTATTAATAACAAAAGTGCGACTTTCAATGGCCAAAAAGGAGAAAATGGTATCAACCAATTTTCTGCAATGTCAGTTTTTGGTGATACTGCAGTTGTTACATTACATCTACCAGAAGATATACAGTGGACCCAATTTCATCATATCGAAATAGATAGATTCAATGCAGGTCAAAATGAAGCAATACCTTTAAGTATCAACCCTAGCGATATTGATCCTTCTTCCACTTGTGGTGTAAATGAAAGAGTTGATGCTGTCTGTTGGGCTTCGAGCCACCCAACCGAATTCGAACGAACTCGACCCGTTGCACGTTTATTAATGGCGGGTTCAGGTTTATGTACAGGTTGGCGCGTTGGCGCACAAAACCACATGTTTACCAATAACCATTGTTTATCTACTCAAAGTAAACTCGCTGATACAGAAATTTGGTTTAACTACCAAAAAACGACCTGTGGTGGCTCTACGTATGCTGGGACAGTTAAAGTAACAGGGAAAGATTTATTAAAAACAGATTACGATTTAGATTATTCAGTATTCTCAGTTAATGATTTTGCAAGTATTGCCAGTTTTGGTCAATATGGATTAGATGTAAGAACTCCCAGCCAAGGTGAGCTAATTTATATTCCACAACATGGCGCTGGAAATCCAAAAGAATTGTCTATTGAAAGTGATCAAAATACGAATGGCTTATGTCAAATAGATGCAGCTGTAGCTAACGGACGTGCTACAGATTCTGATACAGGTTACTTTTGTGACACCATTGGTGGTTCATCTGGTTCGCCTGTTATAGCAAGTAGTAGTAATAACGTCATTGCGTTACATCACTTTGGAGGCTGTGAAAATCAAGGTGTCAGAATTGATAAAATATGGCCTCAAGTAGCAAATATATTTAATAATCAGGTGCCTGTAGGAGATAATACAACTGGTGGAAACAATCAAGCACCCGTAGCTGAAATCACATCAAATTGTAATGGTCTAAGTTGCAGTTTTTCCGCTGAAAATTCATCTGATGTAGATGGTTCAATTGTAAATTATCAATGGCAATTTGGCGATGGCAATACAGCTTCCGGTAGTACAAATCAGCATGCTTATACTCAAGGAGGTACTTACAGTATTAGTTTAACGGTTACTGATGACGATAATGCTACAAACAATCAAATTATTGATGTCTCAGTATCAGATAATACTTCAAATGAACTCACTTCAGGCGTAGCACTGACTAATATTGCAGGAAACAAAGATCAAGAACTCGTTTATTATATTAATACTGTTGAAAATGGCACCAATGTCAACATAACAACATCAGGAGGAACAGGTGATCTTGATCTATATGTTAAATCAGGTGAAATCCCAACTAAAAATAACTATGATTGTCGTCCTTTTGCCAGTGGCAATAATGAATCATGTGACGTATTGCTAGGTACAGCTGGAACTGTCTATATAAAACTCATTGGCTATAATGCATTCGCAGACGTGACTTTAGTCGCTACTAATAATGTAAATGAACCATCCGAATATCCGAAAAACAACTTAACCGCAAACAAAGGCGAATGGTTATATTTTGATTTCATTATGCCTGTAGGTAGTACTCAAGCGACAATAAGCACTTCATCAGGTTCCGGAGATGCAGATTTGTATATAAAAAATGGTACGCAACCAACAGATACAAGTTTCGACTGTCGACCTTATAAATCGGGTAACAATGAATCTTGTACTATTACAGCTACTGAAGGAGATGTTTTAAAAATTGGCATAAAAGCATATAACAGCTTTTCAGGAGTAACATTAAACGCCCAATAAAACCTATTTTAAATCGCATATGAATAATTAATATGCGATTTATTAAAATATTTATTTAAGTACAGGTTTTAATTTTCGACTTCAAACAATATTTCAGGATTTACCATGGTTTTCATTTCAAGCACATTACCATTAGGGTCTTCGATAAAAAGTGTTTCCTGTTCATATTCGCTATCAATAAAGCGACGGTAAGGCTTATCTAAATAGGCAATACCAGCTTTTTCAATACGTTTTTTTAAAGCTCTAAATTCCTTTTCAGATAAATGGGCGCCGAAGTGAGGAACAGCGACAATGCCCATGTCTACATCATGCCTAACTTTTGGTATTCGCTCTTCACTTTGATGTAACGTTAACTCGTTGCCCCAAAAATTAATATCAACCCAATGGCCCGTTTCGCTATTACCAGTTTTACAACCAAGTACATCACAATAAAACTGTGTAGCCAAATTTAAATTGCCAGCAGGAATAGCAAGATGAAAGCAGCTTGACATATTTCCCCCTTAGTTTTTATATCAATTAAATTTGTTAAGTTATAAATCCTCAATCAAATTTAATAAAACAACTAAAACATTAATGTAATGGTTAAAATCTAGGCATTAATTTGCAAAAAATCAAAGCTAAAGGTTTGTAGTAATTATATCTTCTCAATATATATTTATTGAATAAGTTAGTTATCTAAAACGAATGTCATTAACTTATCTAAAACTAGATGGTTCATATATCAAAGACCTCACCTCTTCACCAAAAGAACAAACCTTTGTAAAAGGCATTTATTATATGACCAATGCTTTTGGTATGAAAAGTATTGCTGAAATTAATGAGGATGAAAGTACTTTAAAACTACTTGACTCACTCAGAGTAGACTATTCATAAGGCTATCATGTTGGCGAACCTCACAAGTATTACTTAACGGATTAGAAGCTCCCAATTTGTCAGTAATTTAGAAGACAATTTTCACAGTCACCCAATCAATTGTTCTAAATTGGGCTTATTTTGCTAATTAAAGCAATAAACCCAAGACTATTTCTTCGAAAAAGAAGATAATTGCCCCAATTAAGATCACCCCGCAAATTGATTATGCATTTAAGTACATATGATCAGTTGCTCGCTCGACTAAAGTGGACACCATTCAATGGAAATTAAAGTTAATTTTCTCGACAACCTTAGATTAGAAGCTAAGTTTGATGATTTTTCTGTTATCGCAGATCAACCTATTCGCTATAAAGGTGATGGTTCAGCACCTAGCCCATTTGATTACTTTTTAGCATCTTCCGCTCTGTGCGCTGCTTATTTCATGAAAGTATATTGTGCGGCTCGTGATATTTCAACGGATGGCATTAGGCTATCTCAAAACAATATTGTTGATCCTGAAGACAGATATAACCAGATTTTTCAAATCCAGGTAGAGCTACCAGAGAGTATTTCAGATAAAGATCGTCAAGGTATTTTACGTTCTATTGATCGTTGTACAGTAAAAAAAGTGGTACAAACTGGCCCTGAATTCAAAATTGAAACAGTAGAAAATCTAGATGAAGATGCACAAGCTATGCTTATGGCACAGCCTACCGATGAATCAAATACCTTTATTTTAGGTAAAGATTTGCCACTTGAGCAAACCATTGCCGACATGACACATATTTTAGCTGATCTTGGCATGAAGATAGAGATTTCATCTTGGCGCAATATCGTACCACATGTATGGTCGCTTCATATTCGTGATGCAGCATCTCCTATGTGTTTTACGAATGGTAAAGGTGCCTCTAAAGAAAGTGCATTATGTTCCGCTCTTGGTGAGTTTATTGAACGTTTAAACTGTAACTTTTTTTACAATGATCAGTTCTTAGGCCAAGAAATCGCTAATAGCGACTTTGTTCATTATCCAAATGAAAAATGGTTTAAGCTTGAAGATGACGATGCACTTCCAGTTGATATCTTAGATGAATATTGTCGTGAAATTTACGATCCTGAAGGTGAGTTATGTGGCTCTAATCTGATTGATACCAACTCAGGTAATAGTGAACGCGGCATTTGTTCAATTCCATATGTACGTCAATCTGATGGCGAAACAGTTTACTTCCCATCTAATCTCATCGAAAATTTATTTTTAAGTAACGGTATGAGTGCCGGAAATAACTTTGCCGAAGCAAAAGTACAATGTTTATCTGAAATATTTGAACGTGCAGTGAAAAGACAAATCATTGAACAAGAAATTGTATTACCAGATGTACCACAAGAAGTAATCGCTAAATATCCTGGTATTTTAGAAGGGATCAAAGGCCTAGAAGCGCAAGGCTTTCCAGTTGTCGTAAAAGATGCTTCATTAGGCGGCCAGTTCCCTGTGATGTGTGTCACGCTAATGAACCCAAAAACAGGCGGTGTATTTGCTTCATTTGGTGCACATCCAAGCTTTGAAGTTGCACTTGAGCGAAGCCTTACAGAATTATTACAAGGGCGCAGCTTTGAAGGCCTAAACGATGTGCCAAAGCCTACATTTAATAGCTTAGCAGTTTCAGAACCT